>Ga0334887_1002485_pt1 | contig 20520 bp, 19 predicted proteins | sample GraSluR1_MG_10_FD_207217 | JGI IMG/M metagenome (GOLD analysis project Ga0334887, IMG submission 207217) | Sludge microbial communities from methane-producing bioreactor in Wageningen University, Netherlands - Granular Sludge_18_07-R1 | ecosystem: Engineered > Bioreactor > Anaerobic >...
CTTATCATCCCAATATTTTAATTTTCATTACAAAGCTCTTTACGGTCGTTTTTTATTCCATAGAATATAATATCATTCAGCTTTTCTGACAGGTCTCCGACATCCGGTTCCCATCCATCAAGAGCAATAGGAACCCAGGTAGCTCCAATTATACCGCTCAAAACCATATTCAGTATAAATGTATCCACTTTCCTGATTTCACCACTGGCTATCCACCGCTCAGCTAATTCCATTAAACGCTTTTCCTTGTCTATGCGCATATTGTATAGCCAATCCTTCAACTCTTCATCAAGTATTTCTGAATCCCAGAACACTATCCTGGTAAGATTCTTGTTTTCCCGGCAAAAACTTATATGCGCTTCAAGAAAGCTGGCAATCGTCTCTTTGGCACTATAGTGTTCGGTTCCACTCTTGCTAAGACATTGGTCATATTTTTCCATACTTTTTTCCAGCATTTCCTGAAAAAGATGCAGTTTGCTGTCAAAATACTCATATATGGTAGCTTTCCCTATACCTGCTTCCGCAGCTATTTCACCCATATGGGTATTATGATAGCCCTTCTGGGAAAAAACCTTAACAGCTGACTCGATTATTATTTCCTTTTTTGCTTCTCTGGGACTTTTTTCTCCCACAATCTTCCCTCCAAGAAAAGTAGTTTACCAGTTCTATTATACTTTGGGCTTTCTCAGAAGTATCCTTAAGCACTAATTTCCTTATTTGAGCTAAATCTCTTACCCAGCTTTTTACCCCAATCATCGAATATGGTATATACTACCGGTACCAGTACCAGCGTCACCAGAGTAGAGATCAACAGTCCACCGATAACTACGGTAGCCAGGGGAGCCTGGGCTTCGCCTCCTTCCCCTAATCCCAGTGAGAGCGGGAACATAGCCAGGATGGTACTGAAAGCAGTCATGAGGATGGGTCGAAGCCTGACCTGACCAGCTTCCAGTATAGCTGCCTCCCGTTCCATTCCCGACTCCAGTAATTGTTTCAAATAATCCACAAAAATAATCGCATTGGAAACCACTATCCCTACCAGCATTATCAGCCCCACAAAAGCAGGAACACTCAAGGTCCTGCCGGTCAGCAGCAGGCCAAGAACCACCCCAATAATGGCCGTAGGGACCGAAAACATAATAACAAAAGGATTAAAGAAAGACTCATACTGTACAGCCATAACTGCATAGACCAATATTATAGCCAGCAAAAGAGCCACTGCCAGACTTTCAAAGCTCTCCATCATATCCTCATTTTCGCCGCCATATATTACTTCATATCCTGCAGGCAGGCTTATTTTGCCTACTTGGACTTGTATTTCATCTATTACGCTTTTGAGATCCCGGTTTATAAGGTAAGAACTTATCTCTGCCTGGCGCACCTGGTCAGTACGAGAGATTGATATCGGCCCCTGAGCCATTTCAAACGTAGCCAGTTGTGATAATTTAACCACTTCACCCCGGGGAGTGAAAAAATTCAAATTAGCCAGGTAATCCAGATCCTGGTACCCTTCGCTGATATATCTTACCCTGACATCGATCTCATTACCTTCAACCTTGTACTGGGTAGCTACAGTGCCCTGCATGGCATTCCTAATCCCGCTGGAAACCTCCATGGGACTAAGACCTAAAACAGCAGCTCTCTGCCTGTCTACCTTCACCTGAAGCTCAGGTTTACCATCTGTAAGCGAAGACGCTACTTCCGAAGTACCGGGAACATTACGCACTATTTCTGTAATCTCAGCAGATAGCTCCTTCAACACATCCAGGTCATCACCCCGAATCTGGATGTTAATCGGGCCACTGCTTCCAGACATACTGCTGGTATCCATCACACTTACCTTGATTTTAGCCCCAGCTATCATAGACATGTTTTCTCTTATTTCTTCAGCAACCTCATCTACACTGCGGTCGCGCTCATTTTTCTTGCATAGTTTAACATAAAGGGTTGATTTATCAACTTCCCCGCCACTATCCATCATCATCTCGGAAGAACTTCCCACACTGGTAAATATGGTTTCCACTTCTTCTGTCTGCCGTAATTTTTCTTCCGCCTGAGTAGTAATCTTATCAGTAGCTGCCAGTACACTACCTTTATCACTTTCAATAGTAATGGAAATCTCCCCGGAATCCATTTTTGGGAAAAACTCAGCTCCCACCAGCGGTAAAGCTGCCAGAGAAGCAATCATCAGGATACTGACAATTATTATTACCCGACGGCGATGCCGGAGGGATTTTCCCAGGAGCACCTTATAGCGCTCTCCCAGGCTGTCCATCAATTCGCCGAACCTGCAAACCAGCCTGCTCATCCGGCCATCTTTCTCAATATTGATTTTTTTCATTGATTTATCGGTAAGCATACGTGATGCCATTAGGGGAATAATCGTCAGAGCCACTATCAACGAACAGAATATAGCGAAGGAAATAGTAACCGCCAGAGGTTTAAATAATATGGAAGCAATACCTTCGACGAAGAATATGGGGAAAAACACTGCAATTATAGTCATAGTTGAGGCTATTACTGCGTTCCCAACTTCGCTGGCTCCTTTCACAGCAGCTTTTTCCGGTGACAGGCCCAACATCCGGTGACGGTAAATATTCTCGAATACGACAATGGAATCATCCACCATCCTCCCCAATCCCAGGGCCAGGCCTCCCAAAGTTATCAGGTTTATAGTATTATTGGTAAAATACATCAGAATAAATGTAGCAATAAAAGAAAGCGGAACCGCTGTAAATATTATCAGTGTACTCCGGGCATTGCGCAGGAATAGAAATAGAACCAGCATAGCCAGCAAGGCTCCCTCTACAATAATCTTTTTAGAATTGTTCAGGGACAGGCTGATATATTCCGCCTGATCAAATACAACCTTTACATTTATATCAATATTCAACTCATCCTGAATTTGCTTCAGCTCATCTCTAACAGCATTACACGCTGTAACCGTGTTGGCATCAGTTTGTTTCAAACAATGGACCCCTACCGCATACTCCCCATCTACACGGGTCAGTTGAGTATTATCCTTGTAAGCATCCTCTATTGTAGCTATATCCTTGAGAAAAACCGTATTGCCAGCAGCTGTTTGAATTGCTACATTCTCAATATCTTCTACAGTCTCAAATCGCTGCAGGTTGCGGATATAATACTCCCTTTCCCCCTGTTCCACCTTACCGCCGGACATATTGAAGTTTTCCATCTGCAGAACCTGAATAACCTGAGCCAGAGAAAGTCCATAGTTTTCCACCTTTACCGGATCAACATCTATCTTAATTTCCCTCTCCAGCCCTCCGGTAATCATCACTGTGGCTATTTCCGGTATCCGGGCAAGCCTGGGCTCGATAATGTCTTCAGCAATGGACTGGAGCTGATACAGATCGGTACCCCCGCTGATACCAATTTGCATAATAGGCATCATTGTTGGGTCCATTTTAATTATCATGGGCTTTTCTACCCCTTCAGGCAGATACTTTTCGATCATGCTGGTTTTTTCGCTGACATCCAGGGCAGCATTGTCCATATCCGTTCCCCAATTAAAATAGGCTATAATTATCGAACTGCCCTCGCTGGATATAGACTGTAATTCATTGATATTACTGATATTATTTATTATCCCTTCCAGGGGTTCCGTAACCTGAGATTCAACCTCCTCGGGCCCTGCACCGGAATAGGTGGTCATTACAGCGACTACTGGCAGATTCATATCAGGTAAAAGATCTACAGCAATTTTGGAAAGTGTAAAAAAGCCCAAGATGATAACGACTGATACCATTATCACCATACTTACCGGTCTTCTGACTGCGAAATCGATTATTCGCACTATTTGTCACCCCCGGCAATGACCCTTACCAGGGTTCCTTCATTCACCAGGGTATTTCCTCTGGTAATAATCTCTTCCCCTGATTCCAGCCCCTCAAGAATTTCAATAATCTGTCTGCTCTCTATACCGGTCAGAACTTCCCTTTCCCTGGCCCTATTATCTTCATCCACTACATAGACGACATTCCTCTCCCCCCTGGGAACTACAGCATTGCGGGGTATATAAAGGGCATTCTCCTTTTTTTCCGTTGCCAGATGCACTTCAGCAAACATACCTGATTTAACCTTATTATCCTTGTTAGCCAATGCAACCTTCACTGAATAATTGCGCTTTACCGGATCAGCAGCTGCCGAAACACTCTCCACCTTAGCCTGGAAAGCTGCCTCTCCAGCTGCCTTAATATATACTTCGACATCGCTGCCCGCTGATATACAGTCGACTTCTGATTCACTAACCAGTACCTTAATCTCCACTTCGCTTATATCGGTCACTATAGCAGCAGGAGATTGCGGGTTGGCGATTTCTCCCAGGGATAGATTGATACTTCCAACCATTCCATTAATAGGTGATTTTAAATTGCAATTATCAATTTGCTTCTGCAGGTTTTCCATGGCTGCCTGAGCCTGAGCAACACCAGCTTCAATTGTGCCTGAGCTGAGTAAATCATATTGCATTTTGGCAGCTTCAAGATCCTTGTCCGAAACTCCGCCGGCTTCGTGCAGTTCTTTAATACGTTCATAATTGACTCTGGCATTTTGCAGGCTTATTTCATTAGAGCTTTGCTGAGCCTGGGCAGCAGCAAGATTTGCTCTGGCCTGCTGAACGGCTACATCCAGATCACTGCTGTCCAATCTAAGTAAAACCTGGTCTCTGCTTACCCTTTCGCCGGGTTTGACCAGTATTTCTGTTACCCTGGCTGGAATAGCTGGCATTATGTATACTTCATTCTTTCCTCTTACTATTCCGGAATATCTTTCAGTTCTGGCTATCTCCCCCTCCTTGGCTGCATCTGTACTAACACTAATCTCTATTTCTTTTTCCGTCTCTTTTTCCGAGGTACAGCCCGGTAAGGTGCTGAACAGGATCATCAATAACAGAACAAACAGGCTAATATTCCTTCTTCTTCCACTCACTATTTTCCCCTCCACATTCCAATACATTAAAACCCGACCGACCAGTTGGTCGGAGCCAATTGCATTATACACCGAAGATAGAAAACAGGTCAATAATTTATTATTCTGCTAAAACAAAGAGAGGATATTCCTTGTGTATCCTTAAAGAGAAAAACAAGGAATATCCCCCACCTTTTTACCAGCTTAAATCTTGTTATTATTATTACTGTATGAGTAATTCCATCCAATTAACTTCACAGCCTGCAGCCTCAGCAACAAATCGAAGCTATCCCGAGCTCGGTGTGCGATAATAGAGCCAACTTGGACATGATAATTGCTATAAGCGCAACTTGAAAACAATTTGGGAATGGCCTGTTCTTTGCAAAATTTTACAATCTCTTATTGAATAGTATTCTTTTAGCAACAACCTGCTGAATTGGTTTACAATATTATTTAACAGGATGGTGACAAAGATGTACAAAATACTGGTGGTGGAAGATGAGGAAGCTATTCGGGACTTGATTGGCCTAAACCTTGGTATGGTGGGTTATGTCACCAGGAAAGCCAGTGACGGAATCAGCGCCCTGGAGATCTTAAATAAGAATGACTTTGACCTCTGCCTGCTGGATATAATGCTTCCGGGTATGGATGGTTATGAATTACTGCCTCACCTGCTTAAAAAAAACATTCCCGTGATTATGCTTACTGCCAGGGACCGACTTGCAGAACGTGTACGGGGATTGAACCTGGGGGCTGACGACTATATTGTCAAGCCCTTTGAAACTATAGAACTGCTGGCCAGGGTACAGGCCGTATTGCGCCGTTCAGGCAAAAGTATCAGCATTAAAAGATTCCAGGACATTGAAGTATATGAAGATGAACACCGGGTACTTAAAGGCGGTCGGGAAATTGAGTTAACACCGCGCGAATTCAGCCTTCTCCTTTTTTTGCTGGAAAACAAAGGCATGGCTTTATCCCGGCAAAAAATTCTGGAATGTATATGGGAATATGAATACGCCGGAAACACCAGAACAGTTGACATACATATACAGCGTCTGCGTAAAAAACTGGATACCTCTTGTATCAAAACAGTATATAAAATGGGCTACCGCCTGGAGGAACAATAGATGAAATTCAAGTGGAAAATTGTTCTGCTCTGTGTGCTTATTTATCTTTTCAGTATATCATTGCTGGCAGTACTGGTCAGCGAACAAATCTACAGTGATAGCATTAATACTGAAATAGAACGCAGCCTGGACGAGGAAAGCAGCCTTCATTCGAGTATCACCCTCTACCTCCTGGGCAGCATAAAGGAAAAGACCGAATCCATTAATCTCGAAGATTACGCCCTTCGTTTAAATGATATGCTTAAGGGAGACAGGCTTTTCCTGGAATTTTACACGAAAGACCTGGAATTGCTAAGCTCCAGCTGCCCTTTTAAGATTGAACAAGGAGCCCCAGTTGCTCAAGTGGCTTTAAAAGCAACTTGCTTAGTATATAGGCCAACAGTACAATTAGCAGGAGCCCGGTAAAACCTGAGCGTATAAAAAGCAGGTAATGCTCGGTGCGGGACTGATCAACCCAGTTTATGTCTTTTATATAAGTGAAAGGCATAAACTGTCCGTCCATCTCCAGTACATCATTAATCAGCAAGTAATGCCGGCCCGCGTTCCAAATAAGAATATAATTACGCCCTTTACTACAAGCTGCTTCAAGGTAGTTGTTTGGAGTTAGCAGCCATCCTCCCCATGACCCCCGGTAGTTGAGCTAATGACATTAGCACCTTATTCAAAGAAGCAAAAGCATGGACAATTTCAGAAAGCTCCACTCAGGCCGGTATTGATTGGCATTTTACTACTGCAGAAGCAAGAATGAATCATAATATAAGCTGCTATAAGGTGATAAAAAAGTTCCAGACTTATTGATACACCGTGGACTGTTATTTTTCCGGATTACTCAATATCCTTATTGTTTAACAAATTGGCCCGGTTTATTGCTTCGGGGCCAAAGCGTTCCCTTATTTCATCCATTAACCGGTCGATGCTTTTATAATCAGTTTTTAATTGGGATTCGAACAGACTCCCCTGCTCCAGGCTTTTAGCCGCTGATAAATGCCCGAGTGATAGACCGAACAGCCGCAGGGGTTCTTTATTTTTATAGGCATTCTGTAATAATTCACCGGCAATTTGGCTTACAATAATATCGGAATTGCAGGGATTTATGGTCTTGCTGCGGGTGATGGTTTTAAAATTACTATATCTTAGCTTAATGGTGATGCTGGCAGCTTGAAGCTCTTCCTTGCGTAATTTTCTACACAAGTCATCGGCAAATTGAGCGATTAGTTTTTCCAGATAAGTGCTATCGTTAATATCCTCGGGAAAGGTTTGTTCCCTGCTTAAAGACTTTCTTTCATGTCCTGTTTCCACTTCCCTCTTATCGATTCCATAAGCCAGTTCCCAGAACAAGCGTCCAGCCGAGCCGATTTTGTCTTCCAACCATCCCGAAGGCAAGTCTTGAATATCTCCAATAGTTTTTATCCCCAGTCTATCCAGGCTTTCCTGAGTCTTCTCCCCTATCCCCCATATTCGAGATACCGGCAACGGTCTTAATAGCTCTAACGCTTGACTCTCGGCAATGATGCATAGGCCATCAGGTTTATCCATATCTGATGCCAATTTAGCCAGAAATTTGTTATAAGAAATACCCACTGAAATAGTGAGCCCCAGTTCCAATTTGACCTGTTTCTTAATAGAGTAGCCAATTTCTTCCGGGCTGCCATACAGCCTGGAACAGCTGCTGATATCCAGGAAGGCTTCATCGATAGAAATAATCTCCATAATAGGAGAGTACTGACTTAAAACAGAAAATACCTGCTGGGATATTTCCAGATAGCGAGGCATATTTACCGAAAGAAAAACTGCCTGCGGGCAAAGTCGGTAGGCTTGAGCAACAGGCATAGCTGATCTGATACCATACTTTCTGGCTTCATAGGAGCATGTGGATACTACTCCGCGCGAATGCCTGCTTCCTCCTACTACAACCGCTTTACCCCGCAATGAGGGGTTATCCAATTGCTCAACCGAAGCAAAAAAGGCATCCAGATCGCAATGCAGGATATTAGTCAGTTCTGCCATGGATTAGCCTCCAGAAAAATAAATATACTTAATATCACTGCCAAGAATCACCTTACGCATTCACAAACACACGGTCTTCAATATTATAATAACACAACCCTTTATTTGCCAACAAGAGAAATTAGAACAACTGTTTTTAAATGAAGATTTGTTCAAGCTTTGCGGATAATCCTGCAAAAATATAAGATTGTGCAGTTTCGGATTTACGGTAGGTGATATTGTCACTGATGTTCCGGTCTTCGAATAAATAAACGCTAACTTCCTTATTTAACGGGTTTACGATCCAGTATTCCCTGACCCCACATGACATATAAAGATCCAGCTTTTTTATCAAATCCTTGCTGCGTGTTCCTGCTGATAATATTTCCACTAGCAGAGAAGGGACACCCTTATAATAGTCGTTTTCATCCAGATTTTCCTCCAGGTCGCAGATTACCATCACATCAGGCTGGACAACATTGATATCTTCAGGGTTTCGCTTGAGTGTAATGTCATAAGGAGCTACCATTGGGGTACATTCTTTCCCTTGAAACCAGTTATAAAAAATGACCAGGATTTCTGTCAGAGCTCTCTGGTGCATAGTTTTAGGCGAAGCCAGCAGATAGATTTCACCATCAATGTATTCGTATCTTTCATCTGAATTTTGGCTCAAGTCCCAAAATTCTTCATAGGAAGCCTTTCGGCCTCCATAACGATAATCTTCTGCCTCCTCCCTTATTCTACCGGGTACCATACCACGCATTGTACCCTCATCATTTAAAGCCGATAATTTAGCAATCTCCGTACCGTTCCGCGTAATGACGATATCCTCCCTGGCCGCCAACATCAGGTACTTTCCGAAGTTGTTCTGCAGTTCCGTGGAATTGACTTTCATAGCCCGCCTCCTTTAATAGCTATTTTAGCTAGTTTAATTAATGCAAGTATAAGAAATGAAGCTACCCTGAAAAATGTGCAGGAACTGCTGGTTTTGAAGCACGACACGAACTCAGCCAAAAAGAAAAAATAGCTTAAGGGGCCTGTCCTCTTAGGTTTTTTTGGGCTCTGGGTTCTTCCAGCAGTCATTTTATCTGGACCACAGGGATTTCAATGTGATTGACAGGCCTGTAAAATTCGGATGTTCCACAATATCCTCGTCCATGCCGGATGCAATCAGGGAATATACGCCATCATGCCAGGCAAAGCATTCGAGGGTTTTTTCCTGTGGATCAAGAATCCAATAATGCTGTACCTCGGCCTTCTGGTAAATCCGCATTTTTTGTAACCGGTCTTTTCGTTTGCTGGAAGGAGACAAAACCTCAATCACCAGTTCGGGCGCCCCGTCAATTCGGGTGTCTTTCACCAGTGCTTCCTGTTCGCCTGATACATAAAACAAATCTGGTTGGACTACATTAAAGTCAAGCGGCGTGACATCCAGAGGCGCATCAAAAACCTCTCCTTCGGGATCAGTCTCCCAGAAATAATCTTCCAAAATCCTTTGCAGTCGGCGGGAAACCCGCTGGTGCATAACATTGGGAGATGGTTCTTTTATCAATATGCCCTCCAGAATCTCAAAACGGTAACCTGGTTCTTCCGGCATCTCCAGGTAGTCCTGATAAGTCAATTTCCTGTCAGCTTTGCTTTCATATGGAGCGGCATTTTCTCCAATGTAATCACCACGCAGTGCTTTTATGACATCATCCAGCTTATACCGGTATTGCCTGCTACCCAGTTCGACACAGGGTATTTTTTTCTCTCTGGTATATCGCCAGATCGTTTCCACAGAAAGATCCAGATTCTCAGCCAGAGCCTGCGCAGTAATTAATTCCTTATCTATCGCCATACTATCACCTCTTGCTTCGATTATAATTTATTTACAAACCACAATCAAGTAATATCAATTAAAGTAGTCCACAATCAACTGCGCCCGGATATTACTTGTTCGACATAATGCTCTCAGCTATCGCCTAATAATATACAGAAATTCCGGTAAGCAGATTTGCCCTCATATTAAGGAAAATCGCAGGGCATCAGGAGACAGTAAATCCCACCTTTTTGGTTTGGTTTTAATCTGCAAAAACTTCCATTTCCAGGTCTTCTTCAAATACACTATGCTCCGCTTCGCCTGATTCTGACAGATTATTTCTATCCAGCAGAGAACTTAAAGATTTTGGACTCACCTTCCATCCAGAGTCTCTTTTAACAGTACTAATATTCAGCTTTTTACTGTACTCTTTATCTTCATCTTTAAAAATTACCCGCAGATCAACTGAAAACGCATCCTCTTTAATACTATCTATTCTATAAGGCCCTATTTTCTTTATATTTGCCAAATTTAACAAAAGCAAGGAATTATTCTTGTCAAAATCCATTAATTGCCCGCTGATATTAATCTCACCCTGGTCCAGAGCTGCCAGCAATACTTCTATAGCCTGCCGGGGTTCCAATAATTTTAATTCTTCTTCCACTCTCCCGGCCGATTTCCATATCATCAACTGGTGGGCCGTATCCACCTTACTGCTGCAGTGGGTTTTACTACCTTTGAAATGCAGGCAGAAGTGTCCGTTAAAATCATTTCCTACAATATTACCCAGGCCATGAGGCATACCGTTCATTGAAGCTGCTATTTTCTGACCGCTGTCCAACTGCACAATAACCGCCCGGCGTTTCCAGGTCCATTCGCCATTATAGACAGCTTTCATAGTAGCCGTATCCTCTGCTGTAAGCGGCTGGACATCAGCATGATAAGTACCGCCCCTTCTTTGTACCCTGAAACGCATCCCTGTTTCCAGATCAATGAGATCTGTATAAGCCTTTTTGGGAAACAGTTTGTTTACTTCTTCCCATTCCAGATATTCGCCGCAAAGGATGTTTTTTTCCAATTCAATCTGCAGACTGTCTTCATATCCATCCACATCCAAACGCCATATATAGATTGTTAAGGCTAATAGCAATATGAATATCAGAATAATCAAAAAACGATATCTATGAACATTTATAATCATCAACACTCCCCCCTTTTCATTATCAATAATATGCTGATAATATGAGGAGATATGTCTTACGGAAGGCATAAGGAAACTTATCCTGGAAGGCACCAGCTATGTTGTAAAATATAATTAAGGTCTGAAAAGAATTTTGTAAAAAGCAAAGCTTACTATAGACTATACACAACTGCATCATGTTTTCCCGTATATAATTAATGAAACATTGTATTAATCTTTTGTCTAAAGGAGAAGATATATGCCTCTTGAACATATTCTCTTAATTCTGCTGGTGGGAATTGTAGCTGGCTTTATAAATGTCCTGGCCGGCGGGGGTTCATTATTGACTATGCCAATGTTGATTTTTCTGGGGCTGCCTTCAGCAACCGCCAATGGCACCAACCGTATTGCCTTAATGGTGCAAAATATTATAGCTGTTGCCAACTTCAGACATAAAGGCTTTTTTGACTGGAGACTAAACCTCATGCTGGCTATTCCCGCTGTCCTGGGCTCTATTCTGGGAGCTCATGTTGCCATTTCCCTGCCTGACCAGGTTTTTAATAAAATACTGGGCATAGTTATGCTTATAGTCCTGGCTTTAATATTGTTCAGACCATTAAAAGACAGTGTTGCCCATGAAAATAAATTCAGCTCCAGGAAAAAGCTGCTGACCATAATAGCCTTCTTCTTCGTGGGCTTATACGGCGGGTTTATTCAAGCAGGAGTTGGTTTTATTATCATTGCTGCTTTAACCTTCATTACCGGAATGTCCCTGGTTAAAATCAACAGCATCAAAGTATTTGTAATTGCGGTTTACACCATATCATCTTTAATAATTTTTATTATTAATGGAGAAGTCAACTGGCTGCTGGGTATGGTACTGGCGGCAGGAAACGGTATCGGAGGCTGGCTGGGGAGCAGTTTTGCCGTAGCCAAAGGCGACAAATGGATACGCGTTTTCTTGTTGATTACAGTCACCACCATGGCAGCTAAACTTCTGGGACTATTTGACCTGCTGGGCTTTTAAAAAAGGTTTCCAATCTGATCCCCCATGGCCACCGGGCAGCGCTGATTTACCTCTGATTATTCAATCAAATATAAATTTATCACTTTTTTTGCAGCAGAATCAAGCTTTATTAATGAAGTGTTATAATTACAAGGAAATCCAAAAATATTTTAAAAATCTTAGCAAAGCAATATTTTTTGATTTAAGAGGTGATACAGTGTTCTGGCATTGGCTAAATCGAAACAAGACAATAAAAGAACTGCGCAAAAATCAGGGCTTGACAGCCCGTGAACTGGCTATGCGTGTTAAATTGGAAACCCCCAGGATACTCAAGGTCGATGATATGAAACTAAAGGATGTCCCAGAACCATTAAAAAAAAGGATTATTCCCCACTTAAATGGTAAAAACATCGACAAAGCCCCCTGGTTATAGTTTCACTGCTAAAATCCCATTGCTTCTCACATCCTTCCATAAAAAGAAGACAACACTATTAATATATTGTTGTCTTCTTTTTATTCTTAAGGGTTTTTTTGAAAAAATCATTGGCAGAGAATATAAATAATGCTATTATTAAATTGACACTAGGTAAACTGTTTTAGTATTACTGGTTTACCTGTTATAAGGGGGGTTGTTTTTGAATCAAAGAAAAGGAATTGCTGTTCTAATAGTTCTTTTGCTGCTAGCCGTTTCTTACTGGGTTTATAATGAATATTTCACCGAAAAAGAGTCTGTACTAGAAGCAAGCGGTACTATCGAAGCTACCACTATCGACCTCAATGCAAAAATATACGGCACTATCAAAAGCTTTCCTATTAGCGAAGGAGATACTGTACAGGCCGGACAGCTAATAGCAGAAATCTCCCGCAATGACCTCTTGGCTCAGAAAGAGCGGGATGCCCTGGGAGTTAAGGCAGCTGAAGCCCAGCTGGAAGACCTGGCAGCCGGCCCCCGTTTACAGGAAATAAAGCAGGCCATTAGCAGCCTGGAGGCCGCCCGAAGCATTTATGAAAAATCCACTAATGATCTGGACAGAGTAGAGCAGCTCCATGCACAGGGCGCTATTTCCCTGGAAGAAGTCGAGCAGGCCCGTTTAAACCAGGAATTACAGAAAAAGCAGTTGGAAATTGCAGAATCAAAATTAAAGCTCCTGGAATCAGGAAACCGTCCGCAGTCAATCGCCACTGCTGCTGCAGAACTTGAACGAAGTAGGGCAGTATTGAAAACCAGTGAGGCTCTTGTGGAAGACTTGAAGATATATTCCCCTTTAAAAGGAACCATCAGCAATAAAAACTATGAAGAAGGAGAATATGTAAGCATTGGGGCATCCCTGGCTGCGGTTGCTGATTTGGAGCATCTCTGGATAAAAGTATATATACCTACTGATGACCTTCCTGCTGTCAAGCTCGGTCAGATAGCTCAGCTTACTGTCAGCGGGAGCGAGCGGGTTTTTGCAGGAACCGTTGAGGAAATAGCCTCCCAGGGAGAATTTACCCCCAAAACCATACAAACCAAAAAAGAAAGAACTAATGTGGTTTTTGCCGTTAAACTAACAGTAGCTAATGAGGATGGTATTCTTAAACCTGGTATGCCTGCAGATCTTGTTTTTGACCGGGGGAATTAAATGATTTGCATAGATAACCTGAGTAAGAGTTTTGGCAACAACCAGGCAGTTAAAAACGTTAATCTGCAGCTAGAAAAGCAGGATATCCTTGGGCTGGTGGGACCCGATGGAGCTGGAAAGACTACACTTTTAAGGATGATATGCGGCCTTATTACTCCAGATTCCGGGCAGGTTCTGCTCCTGGGTTTAAGCCCGGAAAAAATAGAAAAAGATAAACTCGGTTATATGCCCCAGAGCTTCAGTCTCTACGGAGACTTGAATATAAGGGAAAACATCCATTTTTTCGGTTCCATGTATGGAATAAAGAAAGAAACTATCCGCCAGCGTGCAGATCAGATACTGGAAATCACCCGGCTAAAGCCTTTTGAAGAACGACTGGCTTCTGATTTATCCGGGGGAATGAAGCAAAAGCTGGCCTTAACCTGTGCTCTGATTACCAGACCTGAGATATTGGTTCTGGATGAACCCACCTATGGTGTTGACCCCGAATCACGCAAAGAATTCTGGAGAATACTGTACGATCTTAACCAGGAGGGTATGACTATCCTGCTCTCAACACCCTATATGGACGAGGCTGAGCTGTGCAAAAAAGTAGCTTTTATTAATGAAGGAGTGCTGGTAACCTGTAATTCCCCGACCAGCCTTAAATCTAACTTTCCCTATCAGGTACTGGAAATCCGGGCCGAGGTCAGAGACCCGTATTTTTTCGATACGATCCCTGGAGTACTGGATGCATCATTTTATGGATATAAATATCATCTGCTCGTCAAGGACATAGAAACGGACGGGCAGCTTATAAAAGATTACCTTGAAGAAAATAACATTAAACTGATATCCATGGAGGAGATTTCCCCTTCTATGGAAGACCTATTTGTCATATTAGCCGAATCTGGAACGAAGGACGCTGGTTTTTAATCGTCCCAGGATTCAATCTACAGGAGATGCTTCGAATGACTTATGCCATTTCAACTAAAGAACTGAGCCGGAAATTTGGTGATTTTACAGCAGTTGACCGCCTGACACTGGATATAAAGACCGGCGAAGTCTGTGGATTTCTCGGGCCCAACGGAGCAGGAAAATCCACGGCCATACGCATGCTCTGCGGGATTCTGGAACCCAGTTCGGGTAACGCTCAGGTACTGGGCTATGATCTCCTGCAGGAAACTGAAAAAATCAAGGTGAGCTTAGGCTACATGTCACAGAAATTCAGCCTTTATGATGATCTGACGGTATTCGAAAACCTCGATTTTTATGCTGGTCTTTACAGCATTCCCTCCCGTAAAAGAAGAAATCGAATTGATGAAATGCTCGAAATGGCTGCTTTGCAAGGGAAAGAAAATGAGCGGGTAGCTGTCCTCAGCCAGGGCTTCAAACAGCGTCTGGCTTTGGGATGTGCCATAATATCACGGCCTTCCCTGATATTCCTGGACGAACCAAGCAGCGGAGTTAGTCCTGCCAGCAGAAGGGTGTTCTTTAATATTATTCAGGAACTGGCAAATCAGGGAGCCACTGTAATAGTGACAACTCATTTTATGGATGAAGCCGAACGCTGTGATAAGATTGCCTTCTTTAACAATGGAAAATTGATGGCGGCAGATAGTCCAGACTTCTTAAAAAGAACTGTGCTGGATGGGTACCTTTGTCAACTGGAGATCTCTGACCCGGTGGGAAAAATCAATGAAATACAGTCTTTGCCCTTTGTAAAAGAGTGCAGCCTCCACGGTTTACTGCTTCATGTATTGCTTTACCGGCAAGCAGATACCGTAGCTTTAACGGATTTCACTGGTGTAGAAGCGCTTCCCATAACTCCTACACTTGAAGATGTCTTTATAGCCCTGGCCAGGAAAAAAGAACAGGGGGAACTCGCATGAGCAGAATTATGTCCGTCATGAAAAAGGAATTTATCCAAATGAAAAGAGATCGTATGACCCTGGCCCTGGTATTTATGCTTCCCCTGGTGCAATTATTGTTATTTGGCTACGCTATTCAAACTGAAGTCAAGCATATTCCCACAGTGGTATTCGACCAGTCATTATCTCTGGAAAGCCGGGATATCCTGAATGCCTTTTCCGCTTCGGGCTACTATGATATCAGTTATGCCGCCAGTAGTTATGAGGAAGTAACGAAAAAAATAGACAGCGGCCAGGCCCAGGTTGGAATAATTCTCCCTCCTGATTTTGCCAGAAGTATTAAACGGGGTGAATCCGCAAATATACAGGTAATAGTTGATGCCAGTGACAACATGGTAGCCAACCAGGCCATTGCCACCGCTCAATCCATAGGAATGCTTAAATCCCAGGAAATAATATTTCAAAAGATGGGGAAAGCGGTTCTTCCGTATGATGTGAGGGTCCGGCCCTGGTATAATCCTGATGGAGTTACTGCCTATTACATGGTTCCGGCTATTCTGGGAACAGTTGTCACCATGACCATGGTAATAATTACTTCTATTGCCATAGTCAGAGAAAGAGAACGCGGAACTCTCGAACAATTGATGGTTACTCCCATAAAACCCCTGGAATTAATGATTGGAAAAATAATTCCCTATATAGCCCTGGGGTACCTGCAGATTACGGTAGCCCTCCTGGTAGGAGTACTGGTTTTCCATGTTCCCATCAGAGGCAGCCTCCTGCAGCTATATCTGCTGACCCTCTTTTTTATAACCGCTTCCCTGGGCCTGGGACTCATGATATCCAATATTGCTCAGAACCAGATGCAGGCTTTCCAGATGTCTTTTTTTGTCATGCTGCCCAGCATTCTGCTGTCAGGTTTTATGTTCCCCCGTGCCGCTATGCCGAAAATAATATTCTATCTCAGTTATACTATTCCCTTGACCTATTATCTGGATATTATACGCGGTATAGTTTTAAAAGGCATCGGCTTCCCCTACCTGGTGGGCCAGGTCACTGCTCTCCTGGTATTCTCGCTGCTGGTTCTTACTGTGAGTGTGCTCAAATTCAAGAAAAAGATAGCTTAGGAACGACGAAATAACATCTTGCGGTTTTAAGGCGAGGAATTTTATCGCAAGACAAGACAGAGGAATGAGTAATACTATTTCGATTGACAACAACGCAGTTGTGAAAAATTTTATTTAAAATTGCAAGGGATTGTTTTATCGTTTTTTAATAAGGTTGGTGTATAAATGTGAAGATAAACGAACGGATTATTAATGCCTGCCAGGAACTGGCCCGTTCACGGGGCCTGCATAATTTCACCATGGATGAACTGTCTGCCCATGCCGGGCTGAGTAAAAGAACTGTTTATCGCTATTTTCGCAGTAAAGAGGATATTATTGAAGCTGCCGTGGACAGTTTTCTGGATGGTGCTGCAGCTGAGGTTGACAGTCTTATTTATAGTGAAAAAGACCCTCTGGAAGTATTAAGCAATATGTTTAATTATATTTTTGCTCACGGACAGTTTTTATTTATGTCTCCGGCACTTGATGATCTGAGAAAATATTATCCTCATCTCTGGCAGAAAATTGATCATTTTCGGATACAAAGAATTAAGACCGTTATTGAAATGTTAAAAAGCCAAAATCATATACAGGCTATGACAGATATAGATCCGCGTATTCTTATAGCAGTAATCACCGCTTCCGTCCAGGCTGTCCTGAATCCGGACTTCATACTGGAAAACGGTCTGACCTTCGAAGAAACTGCCGGGCAATTGAGTAAGCTCATAGAAAATCTGTTTATAAAAAACTCTTGACTGGCTCTAATATCTGTCACATAAATAACTTTGTGAGCCAGTGATACCATCCCCACTGCTTATTCTTTTCGCACACTCTTTTTATTATAGCCTCTTTCACCATAAGGCTGCAGTTTCTCCAGCCATAGTTCTTCCATAATACTCAATTCACTGGGATAATCCGTAATAGTCTCATCATCGGGATTAATCAGTTCCAATACTTCAAATTTAAAGTTTTCCTCTCCCAGCTCGTTCCAGTCTTTTTGTAATTCTTTGTTCCTGTGACTTCCATACCTCAACATAAAGTTGTGGCTGTTAAACCTTCCATCCAGATTGGAGCTACGGCCGACAAGCACTTTACCATTAATCTTATTTACAATTTGATACACTCCTGCCGGCCGTATTTTTTGCTTATATTCTTTTTTCAGCTGAGATTTTTTATCCACAATTAAATTCTCCTTATATATGATTTATTTTACCCAGTAATAACTACCATCTTTTTCTCTATCCAAAAATTCATATTCAATAAGATATCTTCGTAAGCTTACGTAATCGTCGTAAACTTTCTTGAGAATTTCATTTACTTCTTTCTCACTATATCTTCTACCGGTATCAAATTTTTTTATAAGGTGATTCAATATAGCTACTTTTTTCTTTTCCTTGACAGGGAAACTACTCAGTGGTCCTTCCAGGCCTTCCCTGAAATAAGTCGTCAAAATCTTTTCGTTTTCCTGTCCGGTAATAGCATAGCGCTCATCACTTGCTGGAACAGGTCCATGTATATTGATAAATCTATTTTTTTCACCGGTCTTCTCTTTTAGCAGCTCCATTATGGCCAGAAAAATTCGGGCCTGTTTCTCTTTTTCTCTCAGAGTAAATCGATGATTCCGTATTGTAGAAGTATTTCCTCCTCCCAGCTCAGCCACAACCTCTTTGTCGCTATATCCTTTATAAAAATAGTTCAATAAATTTTTTTGATGCTCTGTCAGGCCGGAATATTTCTTATTCATCCCCAGGAGGAATTCAAACATTGAAGAATGTTCTCTTTCAATATGTTTTTCAACTGCCTTTTCAGCGTCAAGGAAGTTATTTTCCAAAGGATAAATATAACCTTTTTGAAACTCTTCCCCACAGAGAATACAAATATATTTTTCAGTACTAATGTCAAAAACATATCCTCTTTTCAACTCTTCCAGACTGGCGTTCCAAAATAATTCCTTATTATCCATCATAAATATTTCTCCATTTAGTTTACTTATTCAGTAAACATTATACTTTTATGTCTATACTATGTCAATTATATTTGCTTTTTCCCATATATTATTAGTTCTTGTCCTTGCTTTCTTTATGTTAGACTCAAATTACAGATTATATCAGGGGAGAGTGTCGCCATGAAGCGCTTCCTTGGTTTATTACAGGTATAAAAAAGCCCGATTAATTGAGGTGTACTCAATAAATCGGGCTTTGAAATAAGCCTGATTCGTTTTTGGTCCGCAGGGAAAACGCCGACGGATTTCCCTTCTGTGGTTTTATAAATGCTTACTATTCTTAACTTTATTTTCTTCGATTAACAATAGCATTTTCTGCGGCCCACATAATCTGGTAAACGAGTGGTGAACCAGTAAGCAGCGGATGAGTCGCATATTGGGCAACTGCCAGTTCATCAGCCGTAACCCCTTGTTGAATTCCTAAAGCAAGAACATTGAGCATATCGGCTGCCTGAACCCCGCCGATAACATGAGCGCCTATCAATTTATCGCTTTGTGTATTAAACATAAGTTTTACCCTGGTCTGCATAGTACAACCCGGAAGGGAACCTGGATGCCGGTCAGGAGAAACAATCTCTCCCATATAATAGCTTATGTTTTTCTCCTGGCACATTTTTTCAGTTAAACCAGCTGAGGCCACGGAAACGTCTCCGACCTTGGTTCCAAAGGCTCCAACTGCACCTCTGCTTTTCCTCTTTAAATCATAGAGATTACTGCCCACAATCATTCCTTCTGACGCAGCTACTGATGCCAGCCTGATAGCAGCCGGTTCACCCGTGATAGCCGAGAATTTGGTGCAGCAATCACCACAGGCGAATATATCTTTATCACTGGTTCTGAAATATCCATCAACCTTTATTCCCATTTTTTTATCGATTCCCAGACCTATTTTCTCGGCCAGGTTCATATTGGGAACAGCCCCAATACCCAGAATAACTACATCGGCCTTAAGGGTTTCACCATTTGATAGTTTTACCCCTTCCACTTTTCCTGTACCTGTAATAGCCTCTACCATTGTACTGGTAAGTACGTTTATTCCCATTTTTTTTAATTCTTCTTCAACTGCTATGCCAGCTTCTTCTTCGCACGCTGCCTGCAGACAGTGCGGCAAGGCTTCCACCAGGCTTACATTATAGTTGCCTTTCATTTTGACCTGTTCTGCCATTTCTACTCCGATAAATCCTCCCCCGATAATTACCACGTCCCTGGCTGCCTCCAGGGACTGTCCTATTTTATCCAGGAATTCCGGATCTTTTCTAATGGGATATACATTGGGGAGATTAATCCCTTCGATAGGTGGAAGAATCGGATGGGAACCAGTAGCAATTACCAGCTTCTCATAAGCTACCTCAGTTCCATCTGCCAATTTGGCAATATGATTACCACGGTCAACATCCTCAATGTTTCCAATAATAAATTCAAAACCTTTGTTTATAAACCCGTCATCAGGAATTTTATCTTTCTCTACCAGATTCAAATAGCCATAAATATAGGGTATCCCACAGGGGACTACCGTATAGGATACGTTTCTAACAATAGTAACCTTTTTACCCTGATACCAGGTATAAACTGAATTGGCGACAGCCAAACCAGCTGCAGATCCACCAATAATCAATACATCTGTGTTTTTTCTCATAACTAAAACTCCTTTTCTGATAATAAGTTCGTATAATGAAAAAAACCTGTTCAATAAAATCCAGTCCGATTAAACTTCGGACAAAAGCAAAAGACTTTTGCAGCCCATTTTCAACAATTGAGAGCTGCATAATTTAAAAAATCCAACTTGTCATTGTTATGAATACTACTAGGCATAAGGCCATACTTAACTAAGGGTAGGTTATACAACCCTTCAACTTTTTCTTTGATATTAGAAGTATGTTCTAGATAGCCAGTGAAACGGGAACTGACACA
>Ga0334887_1002487_pt1 | contig 20512 bp, 22 predicted proteins | sample GraSluR1_MG_10_FD_207217 | JGI IMG/M metagenome (GOLD analysis project Ga0334887, IMG submission 207217) | Sludge microbial communities from methane-producing bioreactor in Wageningen University, Netherlands - Granular Sludge_18_07-R1 | ecosystem: Engineered > Bioreactor > Anaerobic >...
ACCGGTTGATGATCGTCAATCATGCGAAGTGGGTTCAAAAACCGGAGCCGACTCAATCGTCCCAACAACGGAGAAGTGGGTCCGATTCACGGCGATCAATGGGTCCAACCTTAACCGGGGGTAACATCGATGGGAGAATTGAAATGGCCAGGGCGCATTTTGACTTGAATGATCAGCAGATCATCGAGGCCCTGGCTGAACAACTCAGTACCTTATATTACTTTGCGATCATGGACGGCGAGACCAACTACCTGAAAGCCGTTTGACTTCGAACAACATCAAACCATCGCAACCGGCAGAGTACAAAGACCCTTCGGGGTCTTTTTCTATTTCTGAGAAGTATGCGGTTTTGATACTAAGACAATAAAAAAAGCCGGGCACAGATGTGACCCGGCAAGACTGAAGGGACGGCCCCCGAGGCCGGTTTCAATGGAGAGCTGGGCAGGTGAGCGTTGTTCCTATTTTCTGCAAGCCCCGGCTTTTTCCTTGGCCTTGCATTCGTTATCCAGTTCCCCGGAAGTTGGTTTCGTGTAGCTCACGTCATAATTCGACGTTGGCCAGTTCGAGCAATTCTTGCACCAATGCCATGTGTCCGTACCTTTTCGTTTCCTGTATTCAGCCATAATGGTTCTCCTTATACCTGCACATGCAGGGGGTGAAGGTTTCCGCCAGCTCAATGAATGTTCGCCATCGGGGGCTTACCGCTCGTCTCGGGGCGGGCAAGGATCGTTGCCGTGGCTGTCCGCTCCGGCAATCTTGCCGTCCTGGTTGTGGATGACCAGCTCGGTACCTTGGTTTCTGCTGATTTCTCGGGCTCGATCAACCGCCTCACGCTTTGTGTCGCAGTGAGCAGAGGCGCGTTCAGAACCACCTCTTTTGACATTCCAGCCGCCATCGGGGGCGGGAACAACGTGATGAGAGTCTCTTTTTCCTTTAGCCATGTGCCTTTCTCCTTTCTGTTAAGTTCAAATTCACAGCATGATAATGACGTTTCCGGAGAAAGTCAACCATTTTGTGAATTTCATCTTTCCGTTCTGTTAAGCCATGAGGTATTATGAGGCTGGTTCACAAATTCTTGAGAGAACTCGGAGGTTCAACATGTTGAAACCATTTAACAAAGAGCTATTAAAAAGGAGAATCGTGGAGGCACGGGAGAAAAGAGGACTTACCCAGGCCCAGCTGGCTGGAAAGGCGGGGATCACGCCAGCGGCCATATCTCAAATCGAGAATGGACTCCGTGTACCCACAATCCCGGTGCTCCACAAAATTGCTGCTGTGCTGGAAGTGTCGTTGGACTACCTGACAGGAAAAACGGATGAGGTTGAGATCCAGGATCTCTTGCAGCAGGAAGAGCCGAAAGCCTTTTTCCGTGGACTTCAGTCGCTCGATCCGGAAGATCGACAGGCACTCCTGAAGTACTATGAATTTCTCAAGTCAAAACCCAAGGACGAGAAGAAAGAATGACACCTGAACACGAAGCGAGGAACCTGTTGGAAGAGCTGGGAATTGATGACCTTCCCATTGTTCCCAGGGAGATCTGCAAACAGCTCGGGATTGTGTACGTCGAAGAACCGCTCAGAAGCGTAGATGGAATGCTTGTGGTCAACAATGCACAGGGACGCAGCTTGATCAGTGTGAACGCCTCAATACCCGAACAAGGGCGCAAACACTTTACCGGGGCTCATGAACTGGGACACCTGTGCATCGACGCTCTTGAACAGAATGAGTTCTACTGTACTCGAGAGGATATCGAAACATTTCGGAGACAAAGCGAGCCCATGGAGCTGCGGGCCAATAAGTTTGCTGCAGAACTGCTCATGCCGGCCGTTATCTTCACAAGTCTGGTGAACAATCAGGACCCCGATTGGGACTACATCAAATCCATTGCAGCCGACAAGAGTCAAACAACCATCCTCGCCACTGCAAAGAGGTTTGTTGATCTCACCGATCAGGCTTGCGTCCTTATTGTGAGCAAAAACCGAATCGTCTCCTGGTTCCACTCTTCAAAGACGTTCAAAGCGTACATTGATATGGATAGCAGGCTGGTTTCCCCAAACACGATCGCCTATCTGGCGCATGAACGGCAGAACACCCCGAATAATTACGAAGTAGTGAAGGCTGACAACTGGGTAACGGGCCGGGGCGTGAGCCCGCACACTGAAATCCTGGAATGGACATTACCAATGAATTCGTATGGACAGGTACTCACGATACTGTTGGATGAGGATGGGATTGGTGGGTGGGAAAAAATCGAATACGAGGATGAACGCGAAGATGATGAATGCAGTGTGGAATGGGAACCACCGACATTCCATGAGCGCAAAAGAAAGAGATGACCTAATTTAATTACCTTGTTCCGCCGAACCCCGCTGTGGGCAAACCCCGAACCAGTCGGGGCACAGCGGGTTTCTGGCGGGGGTGGGTGGGAGCGACCCCCCTGCCGCGCATTTGCACAGATTCCATTTACTTGATATCCTGGAAGCACTTCGACCCGTGAGGAACGAGTCAAAAAAAGGGGAGAGGGTAAACCCCTCTCCCGCTTTCCGCACCGCTACTTCTTGCGGAACTCCTTCTTCCACCGATTGCCCGACCGTCCATCCCGCGGCTTCATGAGAGCCGCTTTTTTCATCCCGACCTGTATGCCGTTCTTGAAGGACTCCTTGAGCTTTTCTCGCAAGAGCTTTCCCATTGCCGCTTCAATTTCATCCATGTTGTTATTCGCGCGCCCACTCTGAAACAGGTGGGCCATTTCTTTGATGGTAGACTCCATGAAATTGGAGCCGTTCGGATTCTCGTTTTCCATAATGGTGGCTTTAAAGATTAGATACTGCTTTCGGCGCAAGCTGGCTGATGGGCCGCTCGCGGAAGTACAGATCCCGCTCGATGCCCAAGCCGAACCGGCCTTTGAACTCCTGGAGCTCATCGAGGCTGAAAGAGCCCCATTCGTCGTTCCAGTCGCCGAAAATGCTCACGTACCCGAAGAAACACCGTGTCTCCGGATCGTACTCGGTCGCATACCAGGTACCCGCGCCGGCCGGATTGAAGAACTTGGCAACGACGATGGGATCTTTGGCGTCCTCCTGCCTGCCTATTGCGGCGAAGCGCCGGGTGAGCGCCTTGGTCAATAGTTTCATGTCGAAACATTACTTATTATCTTCCGGCGTGCCGCCGGGCTCCTCGGGAGGCAGCTCCAGCTGGAGTCCCTCTGCCTCGATGAAATCGTTGTACTCAAGGCCGAGTTCCCGGCTGATGTCGGTGAACTCTCGTTCGGCGCTCTCGTAATCCTCGCTGGAATCGTAATCGCCGATGAGAGCGATCCGTTCTCCGGCCCACCGTCCCGCCGTATGGTAATCCCTCTGGATGTCGCCCCCGCCGCCTTCGTCCGATTTCCGCAGAAGAAACGGGATGACGCCGGCCTGGCGGTTCGCGCACCACTCGAAGAGCTTGGCGAGACCGCCGAGCCTCCAGGGATCGACGTACTCGCGCTTGTCGTAGTTGATGAGGCGAAAGTATTGGCCCATGGGTGTTTAATTACTGTTTAGGTTGCCGCCGTAATCCCTTCGACCACGGGGGACAAGCGGCAACGGGAAGAAGTCGGCATTTTTCTATCCGCATTCCTCCTGACACCTGGTCAGCAAATCGATGCGAACGCGGGAAAGGTGGAGACTTGTACTACCTTTCCCGCATAGTTCGCCGATTTGCTACGCTGAAAGAAAGGAGGAAGGATCGTGTTCGTGTTTTCTTGTCTGTATTTTGCATTTCAGCGGCAGGTGAATTTCCGAGCAGAGCGAACGAAGTGAGCGGAGAGAGGTGGGGGAGCGGGGGAATAAAGACAGCTTTTTTGCATTCTTGACAATTTTCCTGCGGTATTTCAGCATCTAGGCATAACTGCACCTTACCAACCAAAGAAAGGAGGTAAAAAGCCATGCCTGGAGACTGGGTTGACTTCAAAGAAGTCAAAGAAAAGGTGACTATCGAGATGGTGCTGGGCCGCTACGGCATCCTGGACAAGCTCAAGCGCTCGTCTAAAGGGCTGCGGGGGCCATGCCCGATTCACAAGGGCACACACGCTAATCAGTTCCATGTGGATCCAATAAAGAACCGGTGGAACTGCTTCGGTGGCTGCGACATGCAGAAATTCGAGGGCCATGTCATCGGCTTTGTGGCCGCCATGGAACAGATCAGCCTGCGTGAAGCTGCCCTCAAAATTGCGGGCTGGTTCGGCATCACCACAACACATCCGTCCCGCAGGGATTCGGATGAGAAAGGAGCAGAAAAGACTGTTGTTGCCCGTCCTATCGAAGCGCCGGTACTGATACCTGTCCCCGAACAAGCAACTGATGCCGGAGTGCCAACAGCAAGCCTCGATGGTGACCCTGAAAACAAAGAACTCACGTTCCAGCTCAAGAACCTCTCAACTGATCATCCCTTCTTCAAGAACCGCGGTATCCTTCCCGAAACAGTTGCCCATTTCGGACTGGGATTCTGTACCAAAGGAATGATGAAGGATCGCATCGTCTTTCCCATCCATCGCCATGACGGAAAGCTCATCGGCTACACCGGCCGGACAGTAAAGGAGGTGACCGACGAAAACCCCAAGTGGCTCATTCCTGCCGGGCTCATCAAACCCAAAGTCCTCTTAAACCTCCATCGCGTTGTCGGGCAATTCCGCACCATCATCCTCGTTGAAGGAGGACTAGACATTGTAGCCGTGCACCAGGTCGGGTTCCCGAATGTTGCTGGACTCCTCGGAAGCGACCTTTTGGAAGACGAAAACCTCTCCTACGATCAACTCCGCCTCATAGTGAATCACTTCGACCAGGCGGTGCTCCTTCTCGACGGCGACCAAGACGGTCGGGATGGCATGCGCCACGCCGCCGAAAAACTCATAGCTCGAATACTCGTCCGTGCCGTACCCATTCCGGACGGCAAAGATCCATCAAGCCTTCCACCACCCGAGCTCAAAGAGCTCCTGTCGTTTCTCTCGTAACATTCCCTCAAGAAACATCCATCCACAAAGCGCTCTCGCGCACATCCACACGTAAGCCATCAAACTCAAGTCTGTAACTCGCTAAAGAAAAAAGATCTGCCCGTCTGGCAGAGGAGGTGAGCCATGCCCGATACAGTCCAGTCGGTTCTACGGGGGATTATCACCAGATTCGAAAGCGGTGAAATTCCCGAAGCCATTGCGCTCGCGGTTTTTCCTATCGCGAATGTTCCCTCAGCAAAGTGGTCACTCTTAAACCGCACGCTAATGGTGCTCGCCGGCACCGCTGACGCCAGAGGAATTAGGCAATGGAATTCAGTCGGACGCCACGTCAAAAAGGGCACGAGGTCATTCAGGATCTTCGCGCCACACATGAAGAAGAAAGAGAATGAGGAAACCAAAGAGACAAATGTTGTGCTTGTCGGCTTTCTTCTCGTGCCAGTCTTTAGGGTTGAGGATACCGATGGAGATCCGCTCGACTACGAACAACTCGAAATCCCTGAATTTCCACTTCTGGAACCTGCTGCCGAGTGGGGAGTCTCCATAAAGGCTATTCCGGGGAATACCCGCTACTACGGGTACTTCAGTGCACATCGCAGTGAAATCGCCGTTGCATCGCCCGAAGAGTGCGTGTTCTTCCACGAGCTTGCCCATGCCGCCCACCATCAAATCTCGCCGTTAAAGCCAGGACAGGATTGGAAGCAGGAGATTGTGGCGGAGCTGTCCGCCGCCGTCTTGTGCCATCTCGTCGGCAAGCGGCCGGTCAACCTCGGTCAGCACTACCGCTACATCGAAGGGTATGCCAGCAAAGCCGGACGAGACGTAGTCAGGGCCTGCACAGAAGTATTTGCCGACATTGAGAAGGTCATGAACCTGCTTCTTAAGGGAGGAAGCCATGAAGAACAAACCGAAGAAGCCGGTTACTACCAAGGAACTCCAGGAGCTGATCGAGGGCTTGAAAGTCACCCTTGACTGCGGCCATCAGTGCACCATTGGGCACAATTTCGCTAATACCATGATCATCATTTCGGAGGGAGGTGGACGCATCAAAACGTACTGCCACAGCTGCTACTAGGAGGAACCATGTACTCGCCCAAAATCGATGAAAAGCTCATCCCTATCCTGTACCGCCTGGCGAAGCAATTAAGTGTGCCCATGACGGTACTCGTAAACACCATGATCGTTTCAGGAATCCGAGAGATTCAAAGGAGGAAACGCCATGAACACGAGCTTAAGAGAAGCTGCGCAAATGGTGAGCGAACTGAGCCATGGGAACTGGAATCGTACTTTCCCGGCATCAGGGCTCGAATTCAAAGACTTCAAAACGATGGTGGTAAAAGAAAGCGGAAATGAGTATGAGATGTTGCCGTCTGCACGACGCCTTATCTCAACCCGTCTCCGCCTTCCCGCCGATTATCTTCTGCGCTGTCCGCGCGAATTGCAAGCTCAAAATCTGAATTACTGGTTACAGAGATTAAACGAGACGCCTCTGTTTTGTCGCTTTAATGAGCGAAAAGTCAGAGCTTTCTTCACTCCTCGGTACAAACCGATAGACAACATTGAGATCATAGCCAAAGTCATGGAGACCTTCGATCCGGATCTCAAGGTGGAGCTGAGGCTTAACAACGAAATGATGGTCTTAAATATTCCGGATTACGGCAGGTCATTCGCCGTCCACGGGGATCCCATCATGCCTGGCACCCACCTCGGGAACTCGGAAGTGGGCTTTGCTTCCTACGCCTGCAGTGTGTTCTATGTGCGGATTGTCTGCACGAACGGACTCATCGCAACCGACCAGATCGCGGTCAAACTCCGGCACGTGAAGATGCATGCCCTTGATGACTTCGAATCAACCATGCGCGAAGTGAAACGCCTGGCGCTCTACCAGCAGGAGAAGATCCGAATAAGCATCGAATCCAAGGTGGATGATCCCAAGGCGACCATTGCGAGCTTCGGAAAGCAATTTCAGTTGACGAAAGATGAGGTCACCATCGCTCAAGCGGCTTGGGAGCACGATCCTCAGTACACGCTCTGGAACGTGATCCAGGCTTTCACCTGGGCGGCCAAGAATGAGGACCTCCCGGCTGAAGTAGCCTACCGATTCCAGCGAGTCGGCGGCCAGGTTCTGGCACTGGCAAAATAGCTGGAATGTTCTTTTAATCTTCAAAACAGAGCCCTTTGTCGTGGATCGCGAAGGGCTCCTGTTATTTGAGGGCATGGATCGCATTTCGAGGTATACCTTGCGCTGGGCTAATCCGAGAAAATCGATTGAGGGACAAAACAGACGGGTCGATTCTGGGGAAGACCTTATTTGATAGAGACAAACCGAAAACCTGAGAAAACGCGCCTGTCGATTAGCTTATCCAGCAGCTTGCTAAAGGTCGCGAGTTCATGGGGCCAGCCAGAAGTGAAACGGCTGATTGCTGGATCTTTATGGCCGGGTAGCGCCCTGATGAGATCTGGATGTTTTTCGAGCATGAATCCTTTTACTTCTTTATGCAGGGTAGCCGCCCCCCCTTTCTGAAAGTTACCCAGCTGGTATAGCGCTGTTTTCATGGCAGCTCTGCGAATGTCATCCTCCGAAAACACGCGGCCCTTGAGTTTCTCCATTCTTCCCAACAATCCTTGCTCGGTTTCGTCCATTTCATCCTTGCTGGACAGCAACTTCTCAAAGATGGCATGGAACGCGAGCCCATATCTAAGACTCTTTTCTTCAAGGAAGAGCTGCCGGCCTCGTAGTAGAAGCTTCATCCAAATATCGAACCGGGACGTCTTCCTGGCTGCTAGGATCTCAAGTATTTCCGATTCGAAGGCCAGCCACTTCGCCTTCACCCTCTTATGAAATTCAGGACTGCTGTCCTTAATGTTTGCGAGGATGAAAATCTCGTGGTCGCTTTTCCCGAACCGAGGAAGGGTATGGGGAGAATACGGTGAATGACGATGGCCGTCCTCAATGTAATTCTTGAGGACAGGGAGAAGTATCCTTCTTAAACAGTAAATCTCAAGGCTCAAGGTCTTGAAGGGGTAGAGGGTAAAGAGCTCAGGGATGTCGTTGATCAGACGGTCTTTCGGCTTAATTATCTCATCTTCGGTTAAAGTCGTCACCGCCCGCATGAAGCTGTTTTTGTAGGAATTCTCAATGGCGCCTTCGTAAACGTCCTCGTGGAGTATCGGGCCTTTGCTGATCTTCCCGTTGAGCTCAGCCATACGCCACAGTAGTTGGTTCTGGAGAACTTCCCCGCCGAGATTCTCGATTTCGGCCAGGACGCTGGATTGCATTTTGCCGAGGCCGCGAGACATTTAAGTGTTGATTGCCCTCCCGGAAGGTAAAACAACGAGAGGTATTTTTTTTATGGCCTTCCAGACGCCCAAAACAAGACCTCCGACAAGAGCAAGGACTTCAAGGGGCGGCTGGATCTTTGCAGAAAAAGTGCTGATTAAATCTAGAATTTCCATTCTCCATCCTTCCTTCAGAGACTTCAAGGCAACCAAAGGTGATTTTACTCATTCCCATGTGGAAATCAAGATCTATGTGTTGATTTGCATGCTATTTTTCGCGTAGAACGGAGCCGGCTCAGGTGATAAGCCTGCAAAACGGGAGATGTCGAGCTTGGGAATGTTTTTCCTTTATTACCCTCGGCTTCGGTACTATCTTAGGGACACCAGATAACGGGAAGGGGGTGAGTGCCATGTCCAAGCTTCTGTCTTGGATAATGAAGCGCCCTTCCACGCTACGTAAAATCCGGCCTCTGCTGGCGGGGCAGATGTAAGCGTCATTCCAAGGAAGCATTTTGGGAATGAGGAATCGCCATAGCCGGAGTGGTGGTGGCAGATGCGGTCTCCCGGATCACATCCCCCGTTCGTCTTGGTCGCGCTTGGCAAAGTAACGTACAGCCCGCCACAGTAAGGCTGCCCATTGGGAGTAGCCTCACTGCTTTACTAAGCAGAGGAGTAAGTGTTTCAGTAATGTAGGTTTTGAAAATGCCGACACCCGACAATCTATTGGAAAACTTCCTATCGAAGCTGAACGAGAGCATATTCTATCGGGAGTTTTCATTCTCAAGAAACGACTTCTTCCCGACTCCCGGGGAGAAAAAAGAGTTTGCGGATCATGTGGTCTGGATCAACGATCTACTCATCATCTTTCAGCTGAAACAGCGTGAAGCCAATGAAGCCGGAACAGAGGCCAGTGAACGAACCTGGTTTGAAAACAAAGTTTTAAAGAAAGCCAAGAAGCAGATAAAAGACACCCTCCGGTTTCTTGATCAATATCCTCGAATCACCATAGAGAATCGGCGAGGACACGCTTTCAGTCTGAGCAAAGAATCGGTCAGGCACATGATCAAGGTCATCATTTACGAACATGGAGAGAATCTGCCCGGAGATTGTCAGAGGATTCGTCATTACGTTAGTTCAACGGTCGGTTTTGTTCATCTCATCCCTTGGCGGGATTACGCCGGTGTATGCGTTACCTTGCTGACACCTGCGGAGCTCGTCGATTATTTGGAATTCAGAGAGGCGGTCATTCAAAGGTGGCACAAAGAGGCGATGATTCCCTCGGAGAAAGCATTGGTCGGACAGTTTCTCCATAGCGATCAAATAAAGCGACCGGAAGAAGGCTATGCTCACTTAGTGGATAAACTGAGAAGGGAAACAAAAGAATTCGATATTACTTATCTCCTGAACAACATCGGAGATCGGCTCGACCAGGCCACAACGGCGAGCAATCCGCTTGATTACTACAAGATCCTCGCCGAATTTGCGAAGCTGAATCGTGACTATCTAAAAGAGGTCAAGGCCCGCATCGTTGCTTGCCTGAAGGCAATTCGAGAAGACCGCTTTATGCAGCCTACTCGGATCATAGTCCCCACGGCAGGTTGCGGGTATGTTTTTATCCCGCTCCCAAAAGAGTCTGTGGGGAACAGGCGGGATGCGCTCAGGAATCTGACGCTTGCGGCGAAGTACGAACATCGATTACAGAAGCAAATAGGAGTCACTTTAGTCAAGGAGGACGATTTCATCCTGATGGACTGGTGCTATATGGAGGGACCCTGGGAGCGTCATCCCGTACTCGAAGATATGCTTCGGAGGAATAATCCATTTGGCGAGCTTAGGACGGAGTGGCGCAACATTTATGAATTTGAGGAATAGTTGGAAAGCAGGGAGGACACTCGTGCAGCTTCGAAAATCTAATGGAGAGGTTATTGATGATGTTCAAATTGGAAGGTCTCCAAAGGGAGATGTGCGGATTTCAACGATGCAAGTGGGAAACAAGGCCCCAATCATCTTTGAAGAACTCCGAAGCTGTGAAGTCATCAAAGGCACTGAAGATGAAAGAAAATTATGGGAAGATTGGAAATTAGAGAACCCAGAATAGTATTGGAAAATTCATCTCTCTGTGTCAAACCAGGAAAGTCGATTGTGGGACACCATAGTATGATAGGTCTTAAGAGCGTGAAAAGCGGCCACCGAAGGTCGGTTTCCTCTTGGACGAGTTTGGTGCCCTCTATGGGGTGGCTGGAGGAAGCAGCAGCTATGCGAGTGTTGTCCAGCCCCTCAATCGTTCTCGAGACTTTGCAATGGCCTCTTGGCTGAAGGCTTCCGGATAGCGGAGAACCACTGCTTCGAAGGCCAAGTCCTGCATTCCCATTTCGACTAACGCCGTGTACCCTGCTGTTTCATCCTTCCTCTTCACCACCCGTTCTATGGCTTCGATGATTCCATGGCGCTCTATCATCGGCCAGGTTCTCGAGGCTCGGGTTCTGCGGCCATGCTTGACAGACAAAACCTCTTCGTAAGCATAGACTGCCTGCAATGCCTCTATCTCAACCGGGCTTTGGGCACCGTGAGCAGAGGCTCGGAGCTCCACGGCTCGGCGGCGAGCCTCTTGGGCGAGAGCGGGATTTTTTTGGATGACGTTTCTGGCGAAACGCTCACAATCTTTCGGAGTCTTTAATTTTTGAACTCGTTCATCCATATGTTCTCCTGACAATGTCACTACTGGCCCTTTTCGTGAGGATCGGCTCATTCTCTTCCAACAGTGAAGTGTCAATAATATGAGAGCCAGTGTCGTGTGAAGTGGTTTAAGTTCAGAGTTGGCTGGCCTTATTGGGCGCTTGATTATTGCCGTATATCAGGGAAACCTTATAGCCATATGGTGAAGTTACGCTCGCAACACTACGTTGCAATGCATGTACCCAGTGTTGGTTGGGGGTTTCTTTGGTTAATCGTAGAATAGTCTTGGGCAAATCGTTGGATTCCACAAGCTCGGCGATGAGGCCCTTGGGCAGGGTTATTGAAAAACGTGCCCTCGGAATAGACATTAGTTCATCACTGTATAATGTGTCGAATATTATCCTTTCGGTCTCCAGGCTATCTTCATTCGATCTGAGCTCATCTATGGCTTCGGTTGGTAGCTGACGGAGTTTGGGCAGGGGAGTGTTTGCGAGTGCTTCGGCTGTGCGCGGCATACCTGAGAGAGCAAACAGTTTCGCCAGATGTATCTGCATTACCGCGACTTTTACAGCTCCTGGCTTGAAGCGCTCAAAGACTGACATTATTTCTTCCCACCACGGATCGGCGAAATGAATCAATGCGGTTTCGCTACTGTTGCTTTGTGGAATAAAGAGACCACCGACGAGCGATAAATAGATCTGTGTTCCTCTCCTGCTACGCAAATTTTGTTTCTGGGGGATCCCCCTGGCAATGGCATCGACCAACGAGCGTCGAGACGATTGAGTTCCCTTACACTCCAGAATAATGAACCTATCCCGATCATCAGTCCCTATGTAGTCGGGCGATTTGCTAGGCCCATGCTTCGAAGCTCGACGCAGCGTGAATTGCCCAGGCATTAAAGTTCGGAGGACATACAAGGCATCAACGAATTCCCTGCAGTTCAGACCGACAGCCAGCAAGCTGGTTGTCGCGCCAACGCCGAATTCATCGCTCAGTAGTGTTTTTTGGTGTGGATCAACATCTTTCCATTCCGGACAGAGGCGCAGATCCGTCGTACATGCAAGTGCAGGCCCGTAGCGGAGCCACGCCCAATAGTCACTCAGGTGAAACCCCTGTATCACAGGAGGACGGGTCCATAAGGCAGTATGAATCAAGGTGTGAAGCACGCTGATTTGAGTCCAGCCAGCAAGATTTAGGAGAGGCGGCGGTGGAGTTTGATCTGCAGGCCATGATGTCCGATTGACGGTGATTTGTACATCTCGGAACATATCTACCAGTCACCTCCATTGGCTTTAACCGCATGACTCTAATCAACTGAAGTTGTTCATAGTCATTTATCCCGCTCTGCTGTAACTTTTACCTATTCTCGTAGCAGTGATTTCGGAGGTAAGCAAGAGGTTTGTCCATGATCTACTAAATTAGAAATGAAGGACATGCAAAACAGGCCACGGATGGCCGGTTTCTTTTTGATGAGGAATTTGGTGCTTTGCAGCCCCAAACCCATCTCAGAACGCAATTTTGAGCGTGTGGGGAGAGGCTGGCGGGTGTTGGGAGAGAGAACGGCCGTCTTTTTTCTTTAGCGGGTTGGAGGAAGGCCGTCAGGTCACGAGTTTGGGAGACGGAAACTCAGTTTACGATTAGACCGGTGGGTTGGGCTGGGGGAGTGGTGTCGGCTGCTGCGGATACGTATTCATAAGCGCCGATTGCGGGCGGATTCGGTCTTAGAACTCCGTTCTTATCCGTTGTCACTTCGGCAACCGTAACTCCCGCTCCTATCAAAGGACTATTTTCACGAAGTCTAAAATCGCATGGATTATTAACGCAATCGGTATAGGCAGCCACAAATCCCGGATCTCCACCATTAATATAGTTGTGATCGCCGGTTTGGTTGATCAGCGATTCCGTTCTCGCGCCAAACGTAGGAGGGTTCCAAATGCCGTAGTAATTATTAGACGCTGGATTATCGGAACTGTCCTTGATCTTGCATACTTTTATTCCTTCGGCGTCGTACATTCTGGGATCTCCGTCGGGAACAGCCGAAGCATTACACGTAAACGAAGCGGTCACATTATTCTTCCGGTTCCATCCCCACAGATCGCCAAATATCGCATCCTTCGTTCCGGTAACAACACAGGTAGTGTTCCAGGCCGTGTTTGTCCAAATGACGCCATTATCGTTGCAGGTATTACCGACGTTAGGACAGTTCGCCGCCCAGTTCGGTGGATTACTGCCAGTGGTTCCGCTACTTGAGGCGATATAGACAGACCCATTAGCTGTCAGGATGGCCTGCGTGCCACCCTGCCCGACCCAATTGGAAAGATTGGTATTGGCCTGCCACGTTTTTGCTATGACATTCTTAGCACATTCCATCCAATTACCCAGTGGACCGCCGCCGATCATGCCAAAGTTTGGATTATCCCAGCCATGGATGATGATGTTGCTCCTATATTCCCCGCCAGCAGCCCAACCTTCGAGCGGATACGTTTGGTCAGCGATCGCCACTCGGTATAGGGTGTTGTTCCACCACTTGAACCCAGGATTCATAAAGGTATTCCGATGCCAAATGTTGGCAAAAACATTGTTCTTCATCGTCCAGTTAGTGATCGAATGCCCGTTGCCTTCTAGCATACCTGTTTGCGATTGCAGATCATGGAAGTAGTTATTCTCAATAAGGATGTTGTTGGATTCGGCGTCCCAAACCTGGAAAATGTCGGTATGGGCTCCGCAGTTGTCAAAGGATGGTCGCGTCCCGCCTACGAGATCATTGCCGTCCAGCATATCGGCCACTTCGTTGCCAGAAATGACCGTATTGTTAGCCATGCCGTCGAAAACCCTCTCGGTATTCGCCAGGTTACGGATGGTGTTGTTTCGGAAAGTGTTATCCGTGCCGCTTATGATGACCGGCAAGGCGAATGACCGGCCGACTAGGTAGCAGTCATTGGTGCTCCAGACAATGTTGCCGGTGGTCGTGATGGAGTGAGCGTCATTCGATACTACTGTCCCGGCGTCCGTCCCCGACCATTCACCAGCGGTGAAATTCCAGACTGGGCGGCCTTGCCATTGGTTGGATGTCCAGGTGTAATAGCTGTCTGAAAGGGTAGTTCCGGTTCCACCGGTATGATGACCGGTCACCCGCATCGGATCGGTATCTCCTTCGATCAAATTGCCTTCAGCGATGTTGAAATGAGCGTTGACACCAAAGTTGATAGCGCAGCTGGTCGATGGTTGGGAAGGGTTGTAGAAATGGTTATCCTGGATCAGGCAATGTTCGGATGCCCCGTTCCATGCCAAGGTTACGCCGTTTAAGCCGGAACCGAAACCGTACGATCCGGTGATGCCCAACCCTTTAACTCTGATATAGCTGTGACTGATCCGAATGCCCGTCTGGATAATGGCCGAATACTGTTCGGCTCCAGGAGTGATCTGGATAGTGATATAAGTAGGATTGGTGTCACACCCAGCGCCGGTGCATCCATCCGCTCTGGAAATCACCAGTCCTTCATCTGTATGGTCTCCCCGGACGTTGACCGTATCGCCCGGATTTAGGGCCGTGTCCACACCTTTCTGCACAGTTCGGAAAGCGCACTCTCTAGGTATTGAACCGTTTCCTGAATCGGCTTGATCATTTAATCCACTGCAGTTCACATTATGCCCGTCGGTGCGGACATAGTATGTTGCTGCCTGTGAAATGGCAGGAAAAGACATCCAGATAGAACCTGACAGTATAAGGCTCGTGAAAATGATTCGTTCGATCATACGGAGTTTCATGTATTTTTTAGACAAGTATGAATTTTTCTTTGAAGTCTCCATCCGCTCTGGCCCGGCACAGGTTGCCGATTTCGGCCGTCAGAGAGAGCAAGCTGGCTAAAATTGGATCGCGGAACTGGTGTTATATAGCGTCTTTGCCTGTTCAGTCGTGGGGGGGGTAGTTGTAGAGCCGAATATCATCGAGTTTGCCGTCGAAGTAGCCGGAGCCGATCCTCGCTATGTTGAGGCTGGAGGCCTCGAACTGGGTATCGGTTTTGATGAGTACATGGTGCCAGTTGCCGGTGGTGATTGCGGAACCTTCTTCGCCGTCCACATAGATGGTGGGGGAGGAGAAGCCGTTGGCTGCTATTGTGCCGGAAGAAACGGTCACTGTATGCGTGCCGCCGTCCAGATCGAGAATGTCGTCGGTTACCGCGTCGGCGTTGATCCAGAAGCTCACCGCATTCAGGCTGATGTTGGTGTCGCCGATTGAGACGTATTCGTCGCTTCCGTCAAAATCAAGAGCGTTGCCGATCTTTCCACTAACCCAGTCAGCGTCTTCCATGTTCTGGCGGGTGCCGTGGAGTGTGTCCGCGATCTTGTTGTGGGCAGTGTTGCCGATTGTTTCGTTGAAGCTCCATTGGGCCGGCGGCTTGCCCCTGTTGTATTCCCAGGCGACTTGGGCGGGGGTCCGTACATAGTTGTAGATGCGGACATTATCAACAATTCCAGGAAAGTTGCCTGATGGCCCAGCACCTATAGACATAGAATAATAACTGCTGTTTACGTTTCCTGTGGCTGTTCCTTCAAGTTTCCCATCAACATAAATCCTAAGAACAACCCCTGTGCAAGATCCTCCTCCGCTAGTTGTTCCAACAACAAAATGCCATTGTGAATCATCCATGTTGGTTGTGCTTCTTGCGCCAGCCCACCAACTCCCATTAGGACTATAACTCAGATAGCGTGTCCCACTGCCTGGATAAAAAACAAAGCTGCGGTAACCCCATGCCACCGGCTCACACATGTGACTAACAGTGCCGTTCGATTTCATCCAAAAGGAAATTGAATAATCGCAAGAAGCTGGCGGAATGGTGCCAGTGGGCGTCTGCACAAGATCATCCACTCCGTCGAATTCGCATGCTGTGCCGATTTTGCCGGGTTTAGAGCAGTCCATGCCGCTATTGTTGGCTCCGTCGTTGCTTGTGCCGTTGTTGGCATTGCCGGAGGTGTCATAGAGGGTCTTCCCGTCGCCGGCGACTTTCTCGTTGAATGTCCATTCGCCGACCGGGGGAGCACACGGGCTGGTGTCACCAGGAACGCAGTAATCGCCACTGGCGGCGTTGGTGGGGGCGCCGGTTGCGGCTTCCGTGCCGGTTGAGCCGAGGCGCACGGACTTGCCGAAGTTGTATTCGGTCTTGACCTGGCTGTCGGTCATGGCGTAGGCGAAGAAGCGGTAGCTGTCGACCAGGCCGGCATACGAGCCGTACGTTGAGCCGCTGCTGGCATCGTGGCCGATTTCGAAGATGCTGTTGGTGTCGTCAGGCGCGGCCGTCAGGGCCTGTTCGCCTTGAAGGGTGCCGTTCACGTACACCCGCATCGCCACCCGGTCATAAGCGCAGATCACCTGAGACCATTCGCCGACAGAAATGGCGGTTGATGAGGTGGCGGCGGTCTGCCAGGTGCCGTCGCTTTTTATCTGGCAGAGGGGCTGGCCGCTGGCGTTCGTCGCGAGGCGAAGTTCTTCGGCTTTTCCCACGATGGCTTTCGTCGCGATGGAGGTTGCAGGTTTTACCCAGAGGCTCATCGTGTACTTGCCGCTCGGGCTCCACTCGTCAGCCCCGATGTCCCAGGGGCCAGAAGTAGGACGTACCTGGCCGGAGATGTCAGTGGAGAAAGGTAGATCGGGATCGGAGGAGAGGTTTATGCCGGCGTCTTTGGCACCGGTGTCGGCGGAAACAAGATGAAAATCGTTGGCGGCATCCGTGAATGTGAAGGTCTGGCTCACTCGATTGTGTGTCCCGGTTCCGCCACCGACAATATTCCAATCATACGTAGGGAGATCGGTAGAATTGTAATCAGAATCAGATGCTACATCAAAGGCGCCTATAGAGGAAAAACCTTTTATGATATTGTTCTTAAAATGCACCGGATATGGTTCCCCAGTTTTAGAAGCCAAAAAAGCCGTGTTGCCCAAAGAAATAAATGTGTTATTGAAAATGTAATCGCCAGTACCGTTCGTTGATGAAATATCAATATAACCAGAAGAATTGGAGATGACTATATTATTATAAATTTTATTGTACGCTGCTGTAGCTGTAGCTGAAAGACCCGTATTTGATCCAAGCAGATTCGTTCGCAAAATGTTGTTTGCCACTGTTGCTCTTGTAGTTACTATCTGTAAAGGCGTTCGTGCTCCGGCTGAAGTTTCTTCCATTTGAAGCCCTACGATTCGCACGTAGTTGTCACGAAGTTGCAGCGGATATCCATCTACCGATAGATTGTACCTAGCAGTATCCCACCTTCCTTGATGTCGCTGGCTTTGGTTTACTTCTGTCTCCGTACTGTTCGGCGTGTAGATTTGGATGTAGCGAGTAGCGTCCGTTGTCCAGTTGTCGACAATGACGGCGCCGGTGTCGTAATAGCAGGGAAGGTGCAGCACATAATTGCCGGTGACCAGATTTAAGGTATTTAGGTGGGTCGCGTCGGCAGCTTCAGATTCTGCTTGAAAAAGCGACGCAAATTCCCGCTTGATTGAGTCTACGGGCTGATTAGTGACATCTGCTGGCGTGCCTCCTGTAGCGGTCACGATTGTCCACTGGGTCTGGGAGATCTTGCCTGAAATGTATGCAATAGAACTCGTATTGTAAATCACCCGGTCGCCGACACCGATGTTGCCGCTCTGGGCCTCGCTGAAAGTCGCGGTGCCGGAAGCAATCGTCACAGTCGGGCTGCCGGTCTTGCGGTCGGTCGTGTTGTCCTGGCCCACGGAGTAGTAGACATTCGTCGCCGCAGAGGCAATTCGAGCGAAACTGAGCGCGATACCGAGTGTTAGAAGACAGATTGTTGCTTTGAGGGGGGTTATGGTCGTGCGGTTACTGGTTAGCTGACGATGAGGCCGGTTGGCTGGGCCGGGGGAGTGGTGTCGGGCGCTGCGGAGATGTATTCATAGGCACCGATGTCCCAGCCAACACCTTGGGGACGTGATATACCCTCATAATCCTTTCTTATGCTATGCCCTGGATACCTTGAAGAAAATAAGCCATAAACGGCATGCTCGATACTGGAGTCATTGCACGGGGAATTTTCGCTTAGTAGGAATGAAGTCGGTGGATTGGAAAGTCCAGGATTGCCTTCAAAGCAATGTGCGCACTCTGCTGCGGTGCCTTGCATGTAGGCGAGATTGCGGGATGCCGAGTTCCAATAGATCGTGGCAGCGCCGGCCGGATTATAAAACGAGTTGTAATCTAGGTCAGCATATGCTGAACCGCCATCAATCCTAATATCATATCTCGTCGCGTCTGCTCTGTTAGATATTATATTGCCGTGAATTTTAACTTCGTCATTAGAGTCGAGAGATTGATTAATTCTTACCCCCTCATCTACATTATAAATACTATTGTCAACCACCCAGTACTTTCCAGTCGTACCTCTCATGCAGGCAGCTGTTCCGGCACATGGCTCCGTGAACCCTAGAGTATGATGCTGATCATAAATCACGTTTCCAACAATAAAAGCATCCTCACAGGACGTACAGGTAACGCCTCCCTGGGCTTCATGTATCTTATTGAACAGAACCCAAGCATTTGATGTAGGTGTAGAAGAAGCGCCATAATGCAGAACGATTGGAGCGCCTCCATTGCCATCGATATATCTGGGGTATGGCCCGGTCAGATCATTGCTGGAAATAATGACACCATTTACACCTTTTAAATCAATACTATTGGCTCCGGTGTCATAAACAGTGTTCCCGCCAATGAAGTAGTTGCTGAGGCGATCCTCGGCAGTACACTGATGACAACCAGCGATCCCATCTTCCGCTATATCGTGGATAGTATTATCAAGCGCCCATAGATTTGTAACCGCTTGACCATAGATGCCACATGATTCGTCTGTGCTGTCTGGATCCTTATCTCCAAAGCCAGAAATTATGTTGTTATATACCACTACGTTGGATGTTGAAGATCCTTGGCTATTCAAACCGGCTCCTATTCCGATTGCAGAGCCTGGCTTCAGGGAACCGTCACCAGCAAAGGTCATATTGCGGATTATTATGTGATGGAAAACATTATTGGCATAACGAGGTCGGACAGATACGGTACGGTTAGTTCCCATTCTAAGTCCTGTAAACACAACGTATGAAATGTCTGATATGCTGCTGAATCCAATATCCATCGTCGCATTGATAACAGGCTGATCTATCCCAACGACCCAAAGAGGATTTGACGCGCTGCCCGTGGAAGCAAAGCGAAAATTATCAGTGTACGTTCCCGGGCCATGAATCTCCACGTAAGCTCCGGCTGGCAGCCCGGTCATCGAAGGGAGATTGCAGCGAGGTTGATTGGGCCACCCGTAAGTCGTATTAGAACAAGATACGGAATTATCAATGTAGTAGCATCCCGTGGAAACCCCAGCAGGCCATTCAGGACACCTGGCTGTTGCTGAAGGAGGGTTTTGATCTATTTCTCCGAAACTTTCGAAATAATCAGCCGGATCGGGAATGCCTTTGGGAGGATCATAAGCCAAAGAACTTCTCGTCGACTCAAGAATCCCGAAGAACAAGAATACCAAGGTAAAGACTGTGATGCGGATGTAAGTTAAACTTGCGTGTTGGATGCGCATCTGCTGTACGTTACTTGGCTCGGCCGAGGTCATCTTTTCTCTTTAGCGGGTTAAGGGGGAACACGTAGATTAGGTTGGGAACTTGAGAAAGACATTCGAGGACTGGACTTGAGAAAACATTCGACAACTTGACAAAAGCTGGTTTTCGTTTCCTGGTATGTGGGATATGCCGAAATTGGAAGGAATGTTTTTGTGGAGTGAATGGTGAATGTAGGCTGGTTAACGATTAAGCTATTGGCAAACGGGTATATGCCAGGAACAGCCTTTCTCTTAACCAGAAAGCGATAGGGAGCAGTCTATACGCTTCCTGATCACAGCCCCGCGCGGTGCTCCCGGAGCTGTAACTTGACGATTGCGGCCCTTGCCCCTCGGTTTTGCCTGTCCTCGAGGCAAGGACGTTTCTGTGCGTCTCACCAAGCGAGAACAGGCTGTCAGTAGAATAGTATAGCAAAGTGCCGGAATTGTGGAAGTGCCGCGAAGAGGATGACTCGGAGAACTGTCTTGAGCCGTCTTGTTGGGCTTGACAGATTGGGGTTATTGTTTCCTGCCGTAGTTGCGGTCTACACGTCTATTTCGATACCAGTTCTTTTGATGCTGTCAACCAATGGGGTCGACCTATTCTGAAACTCCTCTCGCAGCATCAAAACTGGACAACGCCGGAACTCCACTCACTGACATCCAGGAGCTCCTCGGACATGAAGCCGCCACGACAACCTCCATTTACCTGCAGAGCGTCAGGGGGTCTACCGCGCAAGCAGTGAAGCGGCTTGAGGACATCACTTAAAACCCATTTACTCATATGAGTCCCTCATAACGAAAAAGGGAGGCCTTTTGAGCCTCCCTAAGTCGTTGATTTCATGGAGCCGGCGCGGGGATTCGAACCCCGGACCTGCTGATTACGAATCAGCTGCTCTACCACTGAGCTACGCCGGCAAAATGAGTGTTTGGCCTTATAGCACGCGGGTTTAGCTTCCGTCAAGACAT
>Ga0334887_1002497_pt1 | contig 20429 bp, 14 predicted proteins | sample GraSluR1_MG_10_FD_207217 | JGI IMG/M metagenome (GOLD analysis project Ga0334887, IMG submission 207217) | Sludge microbial communities from methane-producing bioreactor in Wageningen University, Netherlands - Granular Sludge_18_07-R1 | ecosystem: Engineered > Bioreactor > Anaerobic >...
TTTAAGTGTGACAAAAATTGGAGAAACTTTTTCCAACAATCCAAATGTTTTAGAAATAATAATTAATAATTCAAGTGATGAGATAATATATGAATTTTCTAAAAATTCGAAAAAACATTTTGATTCAAAAAACCATATAATTAAATCTACTGATATTTATTATCAAAATTTTTATTTAGGAAAATTGTATATAAAATTTACTTTAGAAGAATATACATCAAGTTTTAATTATGTTTTTGTTTTGTCATTATTAATATGGGTTATTACAATTATGGCAATAATAATTATTGTAAATTTTATAATGAGAAAAGTATTAAAAAATTCAATAAATAATTTGTTTGAAATTATGGATAAAATTTCTGAAGGTAATTATAATATAAGTGAAAAAAGTATAAAATATTTTGAGATAATAGAAATATTGAATAAGTATATAAAAATAGCAAATAATTTAAAGAAAAGAGAATGGGAGATAAAAAAGAGTAATGAAGAATTAAAAAAAGCTTATGAAGCAAAAAACGTTTTGATTTCAAAAGTGAGTCATGAATTAAGAACGCCTCTTATAGGTATAATTTCAGGGTCTGAACTTGGTAAAAAATGTGAATTAGCTCAAGAAAAAGATGAATATTTTAATATAGTATTAGATTCAGGCAAAAGATTGCTTCCAATAATTGAAAATTTATTGAATCTTTCTGATATTGAAAATGGAAATATGAGGATAAATGAAAATAGGTTCACTTTTGAAGTTTTTTTTGATAAAATAATTAATAAGTTTGTAAAAGAAATAAAAGAAAAAAATTTAGATTTTATTTTTTCTTATGATTCAAAATTAAAAAAATGTTTTATTAGTGATGAAGAAAAAATTTGTGGAATTATAGAAAAATTGATTAATAATTCTATAAAATATACAGAAAAAGGTTTTATAAAAATCGAAGCTAGTTTATTAGAAATTATCGAAGAAGAAAATAATATTTATTATAAGGTGATTTTTTCAATAGCTGATTCGGGTATAGGAATAAAAACAGAGAATATAGGAAATGTTTTTGAGCCTTTTAACCAAAGTGAGGAGTATATGACGAGAAGATTTGGCGGAACAGGAGTAGGCTTATCTATATGTAAAAATCTAGTTGAGTTGATGGGTGGTAAAATATGGATAGAAAAAACGAATGAAAAAGGTACAAATATTTCATTTTCTATAAATTTAAAATTAAATCTTTAAAAATTAAATTTTGAAAGGAGATGGAGCATTGAAAATAGGAGAATTTTCAAAAAAATTTAATGTTTCTGCGGATACAGTAAGATATTATATTTCTTTATCCCTGTTAAATCCAGATAAAGTTCATAATCAGTATCATTTTGATAAAAGTTGTGAGAATACTATGGAAGGTATATTAGAATTAAAGGAACTAAATTTTAGTATTGTTGAGATTCAAAAAATAATGTCGATAAAAAGATTGAAACCTTTTCATAGTTTAAATGATAAAGATTTGATTGAAGATATTTTAAGTAATAAGAGAAAGCAAATTATTGAGGAAATCGAAGAACGCAATAAATCTTTAAAAATCCTTGATGAAAAATTAGATATTTTAAGGCATAATATTAGTATAGATAAAAAAGTTAAAGCTTCAAAAATAGGGTTTCCTTTATTATTTCTAAATAATATGAGTTGTCCTGAATGTCAAAAAGGATTACAATTGAATTCGGAGAATATCCAAAATAATTATGTTTTTAAAGGCAAACTTTTTTGTGATTGCGGTTATATTGCGGATATAGAAGATGGTATTTTAAAAATTGAAGATTATTTCGATAAAAATTTAGAATATGACTTCGATTTTGAAAATAATTATCATAAAACTGCTACTCCTGTTTTAACGGGTATAATTGAAAAAACTTTCAATTGGATGAAAAATAATTTTAATAATTTTGACTTTAATAACAAAGTATTTTTAGATATCAATGATGTTAACGGGCAATTTTTTAGTTATTATATTGAAAATATTCAGTTTACTAATTCGTATTTTGTTATAAATTCTTTGAATTTCGATTATTTAAAGCATATAAAAATATTTTTAGAAGAGAAAAATCTTAAAAATATAGTTTTAATTGCTGGTGATTGTCAGTCAATTCCTTTAAAAGAAAATATAATTGACTATGTTATAGATATGTTAGGTTCAAATAGTTATATTAATAAATATGGTCAATATCCTATAGGTAAAATAGATAGGATTTTAAAAGAAAATTCAGAAATTTTTACTTTTTTAATACATCTTGAAAAAAACTCTCAAACTTTAAAATCAATTCCTTTAGAAAGAAGGATTTTGTATGATATTGATTCTATAAAAGAAATGTTTTTAAATTTAAATTTTGAAATAACTGAACAAAGAAATTTTGGAGAAATGTCGGAATTTGGTTCGCACATTCATGGTGCTAAAGAGGGAGATACAGTTTATTTTACTGCGATGAGGTTGAAAAAATGAAATTGAGTTCAATAGAAAATATAATTTTAGATCTGAATGGAACTATTTATGAAAAAGGTGTTGCATATAATGGTGCAGATGAAACTTTGCAGAAACTTAAAAGCAAAGGGTTTAAAATGAGTTTTGTTACTAATACAGATGCAAGAAGTGTAAAAGATGTTTATGAAAATGTTTTAAAAATGGGTTTTACTCAAGTGAAAGAAGAAGAAGTATTTACGCCTATAAGTGCAGTAGTGGAATTTGCCAATCAAAATAAAGATAAAACTTATTATCTTTTAGTTCATGACGAAGCAAAGGTAGATTTGACTTATCTCAATCAAAATTTAGAAAATCCCGATTATATTGTAATAGGAGATTTTTGTGATAAAGTTTCTTATGAAGAAATAAATAAAGTTTTTAGGATGATAAAAAATGGTTCTGAAATTTTAGCATTATCTAAAACATTATGGTATATTGATAATGATGGTTTTAGTATAAATACTGGTGCTTTTGTTTCAATGTTTGAAAAAGCGTGTGATAAAACATCAGTTCTGCTTGGCAAACCTTCTAAAAATTTTTTGGAATTAGCTTTAAAAAAGACAAAGAGCAATCCAAAAAATACTTTGGTAATTGGAGATGATATAAATACAGATGTTATAGGAGCAAAAAATATAGGAGCATTAAGTGTGTTATTGAAAACAGGAGTTTTTAGTGAAAATGATTTAGAAAAATCAGCTATTAAACCAGATTTTATAATAGAAAATATCAATAAAATTTTTTCATTGTTTGAAAATAATTAAACCCACAGCATATGCTGTGGGTTTAATTTAGCCATCATTATTTATTTTTTCAACTAATTCTTTAAACACTTTTTTTTCATCATCATTGTTTATTTGACATGTTCCAGCATTAGCATGGCCACCACCATTATATTCAAGCATTAATTCTCCAATATTAGTTTTTGAAGATTTATTAAAAATAGATTTACCAACAGCAAAAACTGTGTTTTGTTTTTTTAATCCCCATAATATATGTATTGAAATATTACAATCAGGATATAATGCGTAAATCATAAATCGGTTTCCAGCATAAATAGTTTCTTCATCTCTTAAATCGACTACAACAAGATTATTGAAAACTTTAGAGCATCGCATAAGTTGATTTTTAAAAAGAGTCTCATGCTCAAAATATAATTCTGTTCTTTCTTTTACATCATCTAGCATTAATATTTCTTCTATTGAATGATTTTTACAATAATCTATTAAGTTCATCATCAGTTGATAATTAGAAATTCTAAAATCTCTAAATCTTCCCAATCCTGTTCTTGCATCCATTATAAAATTTAATAAAACCCATCCTGAAGGATTTAAAATTTCCTCTTTAGAAAATTTAGCAGAATCGCTTTTATCTACAGCTCCCATCATTTCTTCGGAGATGTTTTTAAATCTTTCTTTTCCTCCGTAATAATCATAAACGACTCTTGCTGCTGAAGGTGCGTTAGGATCTATAATATGATTTTCTTTTTTTTCTTCAAATCTTATTGTTTCACTTAAGTGATGATCAAAAGATAAATGAACGCCGTTAACATATGGAAGATTTGTTGTTATATCATTAGGGGTAATTTCAATTTTTCCATCTTGCATATCTTTAGGATGAACAAATAAAATATCATCAATCATATTTAATTCTTTTAAAAGTACTGCACATACAAGCCCATCAAAATCACTTCTAGTAACCAATCTCATAGTATCACCTCTTTTTTAAAAGATATATCAATTATAACATGTTATTATCATATTACAAAGTTATTTTAGTTTTGTAGCTAAAAAATCAGAAAGTTGGTAAGCAGACAGTTGATTGGGAAAAACGCTAAAACAAGCATTTGTAATTAATTCCCCTCTTGAGGGGTGGCAACCGAAGATTGACGGGGTGAACCAGTTTTTTGGAAACGCTTATAATAATTAGTTGGAAAATTGGTAAGGAAAAACATTTTAATAATAACAGTTTTTTGATTTTAATGTAGTGTAACAGCCACGCTGAACTTTGCACGGCGTTACAGCATATATGACAATGTAGATATTTTATAGATGGTGTTAGGAAACTCATTAAAACTAAATGCTTATAATAATGAAGAAGTAAATATTGGATAAAATAAACGCGAACAAGATCAAATTTTCTAAAAAACAAATTTCGCTCGGTCAAAAAATGCGGAAAATAGCAAACTCGCTACGCTCAGACATGCTATTTTCTGACGCATTTTTTGATTCGCTCAATTGTTTTTTATACGAAAATTCTCAATTGTTCGCTACTTTATTTCATCCATATTTGCCGTCAAACCATCATAAAAAAAGACTTTAAATTAATTCTCTTCTTGACAAGGTGGACATGTTTTTAATGTAGTGTAACAGCCACGCTGAACTTTGCACGGCGTTACAGCACATATGGCAACATAAATATTTTTATAGATAGTTTTAGGAAAAGCATAAATTAGTTTTTATACGAAAATTCTCAATTGGTTGCTACTTTATTTCATCCATAATTTTCATCAAGGCATTATAAAAAAATTTGTTTCTCTTCAAATTTTAGGAGTATTTTTCTTTTTAACCTTTATACATTTTAAACACTTTTCCATTTCATCAAACGAACTTATTATCCTTAATTACTTTTAAACTTTTAAGTATTAATTGATTTTCCAGATCAACTTTAAATTCTTTTCGTAAGAGGTGGATAAGATTTCAAATGAACTAAAAAAACAGGCTATAAGCCTGTTTTTTTACATATATTTTTTTAAATATTTCCCTGTAAAAGTATTTGCATTAATAACATCTTCCATTGAGCCTTCTGCAATTACATATCCACCACCGTTGCCGCCCTCAGGGCCTAAATCTATGATGTGGTCAGCATTTTTAATAACATCAATATTATGTTCTATTACTATAATAGTATTTCCTACTTCAACTAATAAATTTAATACAGATATAAGCTTTCTAACGTCTTCAAAATGTAGTCCGGTTGTAGGTTCGTCAAGAATGTATATTGTTTTTCCAGTGCTTCTTTTTCTTAATTCTGAAGTTAATTTTATTCTTTGTGCTTCTCCTCCTGATAAAGTTGTAGCGGGTTGTCCAAGTTTTATATATCCTAATCCCACATCTTGCAAAATTTGCATTACTTTGTATATATGAGAAATATTTTGAAAGAAATCACTTGCTTCATCTACGCTCATATTAAGAATTTCAGAAATATTTTTATTTTTATATTTTACTTTTAATGTTTCTTTATTATATCTATGGCCTTTACAAACATCGCAAGTGACGTATACATCAGGCATAAATTGCATTTCTATTTTTATAACTCCGTGTCCTCTGCAAGATTCGCATCTTCCGCCTTTAACATTAAAGCTAAATCGACCTTTTGAATATCCCCTTATTTTAGCTTCTTGTGTCATCGCAAATAAATCTCTTATATAATCAAAAACACCTGTATATGTTGCAGGGTTACTTCTTGGAGTTCTTCCTATAGGGCTTTGATCTATTGAAATTATACTGTCGATAAATTCAAGCCCTTCTATAGTTTCATAGCTTCCTGGTTTTGTTTTCGAATTGTAAAAATGTTTAGATAATGCAGGATATAAAGTATCCATGATTAAAGAGGATTTTCCGGATCCTGAAACGCCTGTTACTGCAATAAATTTTCCTAGAGGGAATGAAACATCAATATTTTTTAAATTGTTGTGAGAAGCTTTTTTTATTATCAATTGTTCTTTTTTATCAACTCTTTTTTTATCAAAAATTTCTATTTTAGCTTTTCCTGTTAAATATAGACCTGTTAGCGATTTTCCGGGTTTTTTTAGTAAGTTTTTAGTTGTACCTTGATAAACTACTTCGCCACCGTTAACTCCAGCTCCAGGACCTAAATCAACAATGTAATCTGAAGATTTAATAACTTCTTCATCGTGTTCTACAATTATTATAGTGTTTCCAAGGTCTTTAAGTTTGAAAAGAGTGTTTATTAATCTATCGTTATCTCTTGAATGAAGCCCTATTGTTGGTTCGTCTAAGACATAAGTTACTCCTGTTAATCCTGAGCCTATTTGAGTTGCAAGGCGGACTCTCTGAGATTCTCCTCCAGATAAAGTGCTAGAATTTCTTCCAAGTGAAATATAGCCTAATCCGACATCAACTAAAAAGGTTATTCTCATTTTTATTTCTCTTAAAAGCTCATGAACTACTTGTATTTCAAAATCGTTTAATTTAATTTCGTTAAAGAAATTATTTAATTTATCTAAGGGTTTTTCGGTTAAATCAAAAATATTGTAATTCTGTATTCTTACGTTGAGAGGTTCTTTTTTTAACCTTTTTCCACCACAAGTTTGACAAGTTGACTGTATTAAAAAGTTTCTTTCGATCCATTCTTTAATGTCTTTTGATCCAGTTTCATGGTATCTTCTATGATACCAGTTTACCATTCCTTCAAAGGCTCTTTTGAAAGTGTGTGTGTGGCCGTCATTATTTTGATATTTAAAATTTATTTGTTTATCTGTACCATAAAGAAGTGCATCGGTAGCTTTTTTATTCATATCTTTTAATAATGAAGAAGTATTTTCACCAAATGATTCAACTACAGATTTCATCATTTGAATCATATATGTATCTTTTCCCATGTTTAAAACAGCACCATTATCTAATGATTTATTAAAATCAAATATAAAATCTGGTTCAATTTCAAGTTTGAATCCTAAACCATGACAATCGGGACACGCTCCGTAAGGGCTGTTAAATGAAAATATTTTAGGGGTTATTTCAGGAAAACTGTAACCACAGCTTGGGCAAGTCAACATTTCAGAGAAAGTTTTACTTTTTAAAGTGGTTTCATTTTCATCAACGTTTCTAACTTCAACTAATCCACTGCCTTCTTTTAAAGCAATTTCAATTGCTTCATATAATCTTTCATGATTTTCTCTTTTTAATTTTAATCTATCGATTAATAGATTAATGGTGTGTCTTTTTGTTTTTGATAAAGAATTAATGTTTTCTATATCTTCAATTTTGCCGTCTATTTCAAGTCTTCTAAATCCTGATGTTTTCATTCCTTCAAGTTCTTTTTTAAATTCTCCCTTTTTTTCTTTAGCTATAGGAGAAAAAATATAGATTCTTGAGTCTGTTTCAAAGTGATTATAAATATTTTCTATTATTTCATCTATTGAAGAACTTTCAAGTAATATGTTGCAGTCAGGACAATATGCTTTTCCTATTCTTGCATAAAGAACTCTCATATAATCATAAATTTCTGTGATAGTTCCAACAGTAGAACGAGGGTTGTTGCTCACTGATTTTTGTTCTATTGCAATAGCGGGAGATAGTCCTTCAATAAATTCGACATCTGGTTTTTTTAAATCTCCTAAAAATTGTCTTGCATAAGAAGATACGGATTCTAAATATCGTCTTTGTCCTTCTGCGTAAATAGTATCTAATGCAAGTGTAGATTTTCCAGAGCCAGATAAACCACTTATTACAACCATTTTATTCTTTGGTATTTTAACGTCAATATTTTTTAGATTATGCTCTCTTGCACCTTTTATAGTAATAAAATCATTCATAAATTTCTCCTTTCGGCAGATTAAGTTATACATTCATATTATAACATTTTTTTTATAAAAAATCAATATTTTGAATAAAAAATATGAAGCTTATTCCAGAAATATTATTTTTAATTTTATATTCTATATTATGTTTTTTAAATATTTCTGAGATTATAGATAATCCGAGACCTGTTCCACCATATTTTCGGTTTCTAGAATTTTCTAAACGAAAAAATGGTTCCCAAATTTGTTCAAAAAAATTTTCCGGGATATTATTTCCATCGTTATATATGAAGAATCTTATTTTTTCTTTATTTTTATATGCGGATAAAATTATTTTGCCCTTATAATTTACAAAATTTATGGCGTTTGAAAAAAAATTGTCTATTATTTGTTCTAACATTCTTTTATCAAAAGATATAGTTTGTTCTTCATCTATAAATAAAGAAAGGTTTATCTTTTTTTGTTCTATATCAAGTGAGTATTTTTCTATTATTTTTTTTATAAAAGCTTTTATATATATTTTTTCAATATTTTCAGTTGTGTAAGTTATAGATAAATAATTAAAAAAAGCATTTATTAAATTTTTCAATTTTTCCGTTTCTTCAATTATTATATTAGTGTATTTTTCTCGTTTTTTTTCGTCTTTTCCCTTTTCTTTTAAACCGTAAGCATAACCATTTAAAATAGTGATAGGTGTTTTAAGTTCGTGGCTAATGTTGGAAATATATAATTTTTGTTTGTTATTAATTTCTTCGTAAAGTTTTAAATCGCTTTTTAGTTTTTTTATAGTCGTTTCAAGCTTTAATGAAAGGGAAGTAATGTTTAGTGCAAGAGAGTTAAATTCATCATTTGATTTAAAAATAATTTGTTCTGAAAAATTTAGTTCAGAAATTTTTTTGGTTATATTTGAAATTTTGCGAATTTTATTTGCAGTTATATTAGAATAAGTTATTATAATTAAACTCAAAATTATGATTAGTATTAAAAAAACTAAAAAGTAAAATTGATTGAATAAATCAATTGTATCTTTCATATTTGACAGAGAAAGTGCGATACTTATTGTTTTATAATTTTTTTTAAATGTTCCTATTAAAATATCTGTTTTTAATTTTGGTTGTGTATAAATTTGATAATATGTTTTACCTTCTATTATTTTTTTTATATTGTCTTCTATTATCCATATTTTTGTTAGTAATAGTCTTTTTTCGCGGAATCCTATCCTTAACAAATGATTAAATTCATTTTCAGGTTCGATAAAATCAAAAATATTTATTACAGTTTCTCCATCAGACTCAAATTCTTCTATATCTGTTGATGTGTATTCATTATATTTAAAAAAATCAATTGTTTTAAAAAGTTTATTTCTTTTTTGAAATATATAATATTTTTCTAAAAATATATTGCTTATAATGAATACACATATAAAAACGATTATCATAAAAAGATTGATAAACAAAAAATTTTTAGTTTTTAATTTCATCATTCACCTCAAAGATATAACCAAAACTTCTTATTGTTTTTATAAAATTTTTTCCAATTTTTTTTCGTAATGATTTAATATGAGAATCTACAGTTCTTATGTCTCCAAAATAATCAAAGCCCCAAACTTCATTTAAGATTTTTTCTCTTGATAACGTTATATTTTTATTTTGTATAAAAAATTTTAATAATTCGGTTTCTTTAGGAAATAATATTACTTCAACATCATTCACATAAGTTTTTGTAGTGTTAAAATTTATTTTTAAATTTTTATAAGAAAATATTTCTACTTTCGGGAAACATCTGTTTATTAAAGCATCAACTCTTAATACTAACAATTTAGGGTTGAAAGGTTTGGCTATAAATTCATCAGCACCATTTTTAAAACTTTTAATTTGATCTTCGTCAAGTGTTTTCGCAGTTAAAATGAGTATTGGAATTGAAGAGAGCTTTCTTATATCTCTACATAATTCCATGCCATCTTTTAATGGCAACATCCAATCTAATATTATTAAGGAATATTTTTCAGAGAAGAATTTTTCATATCCTTCCATACCATTTTCTGCTTCGGAAACTATATAATTTTCATCAATAAGATAATCTTTTATAAGATTTCTAATTTTTTCATCATCTTCAACGATTAAAATTTTATGTCTCATGTTTTAACCTCCAATAATATAATACACTTTATATATATATAAAAAGTAACCACTTTTATATTTTTGTGGTTACTTTTTAACGATTATTTTTAAGGTGTATATATTTTTAAATTATTATTTTCAAAATCTATTATCAATATTGATTTTGCGGGTATTTCTGTATTTTTGAATTTATAAATGGAATTACTGAAATTTAGAATCATTTGAACTTTATTTCCATATACAATTGATTGTATATTTCTGTCTTCAGATAAAATTTTAAATTCAGTTATTTTTTCGAGTGTCAGTTTCTTGTGCAAAGGTGAAAAAATTTGATAATGATTTAAAATAGTTTCTTTTTGTTTATTTAAAGTATCAAGATTTAAATGGTATAGTGGTGGTGAGTTATAGAATATTTCAACTAGCTTATTGTTTATTATTTGATTAGAAAATTTTAAGCTTGAATAACCCCAATGGTGTGTTGAAATTACACTGTCATTAAAAATTATTTCGAATAAAGGTAATCTAAATTTAAAGTCATAATAAACATATTCGTATAATTCTTTCAGTTTTACTTGTTTTGTAAAAATTGCAGGGTCTTGAGGTGGCCAATATCCACCAAGATAATATTCGGAATTTCTATCGAGTCGCATTTCTTCATCCGCCCAAACTAATACGGGTGTCAGCATCCCATGATTAAAATGGATGTATGGGGCAGAATAAAATACACCTCTTTCAGTTCCTAAAACCATATTATAATTATTTTTTATTAATTCCATTCTTTCTATTCTTTCTATTAAATCTTCATACTTATTGTATGAATGTAAAGGGTTATAATTATCAAATAATTCGCCGTAGCCATCTACGTCTAAAAAATAAGAATTTAGATTCATATTTTCCAAAATGTATTCAATTCTTTTTGTTACATAAGGTTTAGCAGCAACGGTACTAAGTCGTTTTCCTTTTTGAGCAAAACCTTTCATAACAGTTCCATCTTCTTTTATTATTCCGCCATGAGTATACAATTCTTTATCAAATACAGCAGTTTCTTGATCAGAATTTATATCGTGAACCGATCCGTAGGAATCATAAATGCCTATTAGATAATTATTTTTAACAGCTAGATCTACAAATTCTGGCCTGAATAACCCGCCTTCCCAATGACTCATTCCAAGCCATAATCTATCTAATCCTGAGTTTTTTAAGTTGTTTATCATATTTAAAGAGGCGGCATCACCAAAGTTTTCAAAGTTATTTAAATAAGGTTTAAAAGTATGATAAAATAATAAACTATTCAATCTATATAATTGTGAATCATTTAGATTGTCTATTTTTTTATCTAATAATTCTTTTATTTCTGATATTTCATTAAAATTCTTAAAAATATTTTCGTTATAAAGATTTGCTTTTTTCAAAATTTGATTTATAGAATTAACGATATTTCTTTTTATATATAAATAAGGATTTCTTGTGTTTTCCATGCTTTTAATTTCTAGTTTTGTTTGGTTATCTAAAAGATTATAAAAATATTTCGCTTGTACATTATCTGATAAAATAAAGGTGCAGAAATCGCTGTAATTTTTAATGTCATATATAGATAAAGCTTGTGTAGCATGAAAATAAATATGTGCAGCACCTAGCAAAAGTTCAGATTTGGGATTTTCTTTAATTTTTTCTTCAAAAGAAATAAATTGATTGTTTTCTTCTAACATTTTTCTATAAATATGTGCAACTTCTGTTGGATCGTCTTTTCCTATATGAATTTCAAAACCGTATTCTTTTTCGGTATTATTTTTTTTAAAATCATGGTTTATACTCATAAATAAATTGTTATTTATATTTTCAAAAATGATTGTATTATAAATTAAATTAGTGAAGAAAAAGTTTAAAGTATATCCTTTCATATCTAATGCAAAAGCTGGAAAAGATAAACCTTCCATTGAATCTATTTCATTATTATATTTTGTTAAAAATTCTAACCAATTTTTATCGTTATAAGGGATATAACTTCCTGTAGAAAAAGGAATGATAAAAGCATCTAATTCGGAATCTTTACCTATTATAGGCCAAGTCATACTTTTATCTTTTAAAGATTTGGAGTTAAAAGATATTTTTTCGTTTTCAATTTTAAAAGAAATTTCAAAATTATTATTATCTTTTAAAAATATTATTTCATGATCAGTTTTTTTTATTAATTCAAAATCAGTTTCTTTTTGTGAATAAGATATTCTTGCCCAATTATTGTTGATTTTTGCAGTCATTTCTAAAGTTGCTGGAAAAATATTCACCGTAATATAATTGTTTTTTAAGATGAATTTTTCTGAAAAAATGGTTGTGCTTAATACTAATAAAAATAATGAAAAGATAATTTTTTTCATATATAACCTCCTAATAAAATTGTTTTCAGAAAATTATATATGAGGTATTTGATAGTTTTGTGAAAATATAATATTTTGGTTCTATGTAAAAAATAGTATGTCGCATAATAATTTATAGTCAGTTGGTAAGGAAAAACAAAAAATGTTTAATTGGTTAAACGTTTAAATAGCTAAAAGTTGCAAGTGATACAAAATTTTTTTATTATAACGCCTTGAAGGTAAATATGGATGAAATAAAGTAGCGAACAATTGAGAATTTTCGTACAAAAAACAATTGAGCGAATCAAAAAATGCGTAAGAAAATAGCATGTCTGAGCGTAGCGAGTTTGCTATTTTTAGCAATTTTTGACAAGAGCGAAATTTGTTTTTTAGAAAATTTGATCTTGTTCGCGTTTATTTTATCCAATGTTTGCCAATTCATCATTATAAGCATTTGGTCTTAACACTTTTCCTTACCAACCAACTGTCTACTTTCCAACTAATATTATAAGCATTTCCAAAAACCTGTCCACCCCGTCAACCTTCAGTTGCCCCCCTCACCCCTCAAGAGGGGTATTAATTACAAATGCTTGTTTTAGCGTTATTCCTAACTTAATATCTATAAAAATACCGATGTTATCGTGAGTGCTGTAACGCCGTGCCTCCTTGGGAACGATAGTTGAACGGTAGTTGAGCAATCGTTTAACCATTGTTTAACCATTGTTTAACGCAAAAGATGAATGTTTTTGCCTGTGCAGTAACGCCGTGCAAAGTTCGAGGCCACTGAAAAAGTCCGATTTTCAAATTTTTATATACAACATATAGATTGCACCAAACAAAAAACACATTATAAAGTATAGCAAAAAATCAAATTTTGACTTTTTCAGTGGTCTCGCAAAGTTCAGCGTGGCTGTTACACTACATTAAAAATCAAAAAAGATTTTGCTAAAACGCTTTTTCTTATTTATTGAAATTTTTCCAAAGTATTAAAGTTACAAAAAAATACATAGAATAATTATTTTACTAATTTACAAGCCATTCAATTGCTTCTTCGGCAAAATGTTCGTTTAAAGTTTCAAAGATTCCGTTTTTTACTAATGAATTTATAAATTTTTGCATAAATATTAAAATTGAACTTAATTCAATTTCATTAATTCTATTATTTTTAAAAGCATACAAAAGTTCATCCATATCAAGGATTTCAAACTTTAAGTCTTTTGTTATTAAAATATCTAATTCAAGGTCTATAAAGTTAAGAATATTTTTATTAAAGTCGTATTTACCAAAATCAATATATATAAGATAATCTTTTGTAGAACCGTATTTTGAATACATATTTGAAAGCATAATTTTAGATTCTGGAATTAAAAGTCTTTTTACATATTCGATATCATTATGTGTTTTTAAAGGTATCCAATTTCTTTTTAATCCTAAAATATGTTGATTAAATTCTCTGTATTCTGAAAAATCAAATGCACATTCGTTTCTATGAGTGATTAAAGATTCGGTTTTATGTTTTAAGTCAAATTTATATGCTTTCATTTATAAAACCTCCCCAAAATTTAAAAATAGATGGTGATAAAAATATCACCATCTATATAATTATATCATATATAAGTCTTTTGCTTCAAGTGGAAAGTTAATCAGTATACATTTTGATTAGGAAAAATAAAATCAATATTTTATCCTACTCAAATTTCGGTTTCAAAAGATAATATAATTAGAATATTTATAATGAAAATTTAATAATTATATCAGGATCTAAAACTCTAAAAGTAAAAGATTCAATAATAAAGAATTTTATTTTTTCAGAATCATTAGAATGATATCCTAATGCGAAATCTTGTCCTACAACCAATTCAAGGTCAGAGTGATTGTAAGGGATTAAAACTGCTCCTTTTATTGCATGACTGAATACTATCTCTTTTCCAACAAGTTTTTCAATCTTTTTTGTTAAAGGGTATTCTTCCGATAATTTGTTGAATTTTGTCCAAACATCAGGTCCTACAACAAGTGTATAAGGTGTTTCAACGTAAGATTCTTTTAATTTTAGTATGCCTTGTGATATTGCTTCCATAATTTCTGAATTAGAATTTCCTAAATTTATAGTGTCATGAGAAGAAGATTCTATTATTCCTTTTATTTGTGCGTTTTCATTTCCATTATAAACAGCATTTTCTTCAAATAATGCAATTTCTTTTACAGCGTTTTCTAAAGGTTCTAAATCAGCATCTTCAGCACCTCTTGAAATATTATCTAATTCCCATCTATTAATTTCAAATTCAACACGAGCTTCTATTAATGGTTTTACTTTGTAAATTCCATAATTTACCCCATTCTTTTCTTTTGATATATTTGTCAATCGCCCTTCTGGTAAAACTGTATAATTTAATCCTTTAGGGCCTTCAACATTCACAACTTTTCTTGCGGATAAATATGATTTGAATACTTCAACAGCTCTTTCATCTAATTCTTTCCATACTTCATCAGCTATAGGGGCTAATTTTCTTTTTAAAATATTCATTTTATCGCCTCCTTATTTTAAATCACCTATTTTTAAACTTGAATTATCATCTTCTTCTGAATCTCCGCCGCCTTCTTCTAGTTCGGTAATTTTTCCTTTTTTAAATAAATAAGTTCTTAATTCTTTATCCCAACCATCCATGTTTCTTCTTAACCACTCTAAAGACATACAAGCGTGTTCAATTTCTTCATCTCTGTTATGTGCCATTATTTCTTTTATTTCTTCATCGGTGGCTGCTTCCACTCTTTGGTTATACCAATTAACTGCTTCAATTTCTTCCTTCAAACTGTTTAAGGCTCTTGCAATATCTTGAGTTTTAGGGCTCATTTTTTCAAGTGATTCATGATAATCCATTTTTTCCCACCTCCATAATTGTATGAAAAAATAGTTATTAATATTAACTAACTTTTTTTGTTGCGTCTCATCTTCTTCGTTCTTTTATTTCATTAATATTATACCATATTTTTGGTTAAATTCAAAATTCAATTTAAAATATAAAACGCACGAAAAGTAGTCTTTTCGTGCATTGAATTTTTATTTATTAAATTTTATGTATTACTAATCCTGATTTCAATTTTGGTTCAAACCATGTAGATTTTGGTGGCATTATTTTATCTGCATCAGAAACATTTATGAGTTGTTCTAAAGGTGTTGGGAACATAGAAAAAGCAACTGTATAACCTTTGTTATCTACCCAATCTTCTAAAACTTGTACTCCTCTAATTCCACCAAGAAAGTGAATTCTTGAGTCTTTCCTTGGGTTTTCAATTCCTAATATAGGATCTAAAACATAATTTTGTAATATGTAAACGTCTAATTCTTTTACTGGGTCATTTCTATCAATATGTTTTTCTTTGATTTGAAGTTTATACCATTTTTTATTCAAATACATTCCAACTTCATGTAAATTTTTTGGCGAATATGGGGATTCTTCTGCATCAGAAATATCGAATATATCTTTAAGTTTTGATATAAATTCTTCTTCATTCATGTTATTTAAGTCTTTAACAATTCTATTATAATCTAAAACTCTTAATTCATCATGTGGGAAAATGGCAGCTAAAAAGTAATTGTAAGATTCATCGCCTGTGTGATTAGGATTTTTTTCTTTTGAAATTTTTTTTGTTCTTGATGCAGCAGCAGATCTATGATGTCCATCTGCAATATACATAGCGTTTATTTTTTCAAAAGAAGATTTTAATAATTCAACATCATCTTTTTGATCTACTTTCCACATTTCATGTCTAACTTCTGTTTCATCAGTTAAATCATATAATTTTTCGTATTTATTTATAAAATTTTGAAGCATTTCTTTTACTTTCGGTTGTGCTTTAAAAGTTAAAAATACTGGCTCAGCTTGAGCTTCTAAAATCATAATATGTTTTGTTCTGTCGTCTTCTTTGTCTTCTCTTGTAAGTTCGTGTTTTTTTATTTTTCCTTCATCATATTCATCTACAGAAGCAACTGCATAAAATCCTGTTTGTGATTTTCCTCTCCATGTCTCTCTGTAAATGTAGAATGCTTCTTCAGAATCTTGAATAATTATGCCTCTATCAAGATAATCTTTAAGGTTTTCAGCACCTTTTTTATATACTTCTTCTGAATGAACATCTACGTCTTTAGAAAAATCAACTTCTGCTCTTGTTACTCTTACATAGCTTTCAGGTTTTTTTGAAGCGATTTCCCTAACTTCGTTATCCTCAAGTACATCGTATGGTGGACATGAGAAAACTTCAACTTTTTCCTGTGTGGGTCTTAAAGCTTTAAATGGCTTAATTATCGCCATTTTTATCCCTCCTCTATAAGTGTTTTGAAATATTCATCTTGTTTATTAAACATTATTTTTTTATTTTCTTCATCATCAACATGGTCATAACCAAGAATGTGCAATAATCCGTGTATGAGAATATAATAAAATTCTTGTTCAAAACTATTGTTGAAAAGAGGTGCTTGAGTTTCAATTGTTTCGACTGATATAACTATATCACCAATTACAGATTCTTCCAAGCCGTATTCAAAAGAAAGAACATCAGTTGGTTCGGATTTATGGCGATAATTTTCATTAAAATAAGAAATTCTTTCATTATCAGTTATTAATAGATTTAATTCAAAATCATCGTCTTTATACTCATTAATTATAACATGTTCACAAATTTTTTTAATTTTTTCTTCGTCAATTTTTTTTAAACTTTGTTCGTTATTTATATTTATTAGCAATTTTGTTCATCATCCTTTCAATTCTTTTTTAGCAATTTTGGGGTACGCAATTCTTTTATGATTCATTTCCATCACAGTTCTTATAATTCTTCCTTTAATTTTTTGAATTTCTTTTAATTTTAAACCGCAGTCATCAAATTGTCCTTCCATAAATAAAGATTGTATCAGTTCGTCTAATTTTTCATTTAATGTGTTTGGAGTAAGGTCTGTTATAGAACGAGTTATTGCCTCTGTAACATCACATATCATAAGTATTGCTGATTCTTTAAACTGTGGAATAGGGCCAGGATATTTAAACATATCAACGTCTTGAATTCCTGTTTGATCATAATACTTTTTATAAAAAAATTGTTTCACGCGTGTTCCTTGATGTTGCATAATCATATCTTCAATTAAAATAGGTAGTCTATTTTTTTCTGCTATTTCTTTACCATAGGATACATGATTATTTAATATTAACGAGCTTAGTTTTGGAGAAATGTTAGTGTGTGGGTTTTCAGTCTTTTGATTTTCTGTAAAAAATGTGGGTTTCCATATTTTTCCTATGTCATGAAAATAAGCTCCAACTCTAACAAGGACATGATTTCCTCCAACATATTCAACAGCGCTTTCAGCAAGATTAGCAATTATCATACTATGGTAATAAGTTCCCGGGGCTTTTAAACTTAATTTTTTTATTAAAGGGTGATTTAAGTTACCTAATTCAAGAAGACCTATGTCAGAATAAACTCTTGTAGCGTATTCAAAAAAAGGCAAAATTCCCATTGCGAATATAACGGAAAAAAAATTAGAAATAATTAGAGGTAATATAAGATCAAAATCATTACCCACAACAAATGTTATAGTTAAAAATGCCTGTATTGCTGTAGATACAAAAAAAGGCAAAAGTATTTCTATTCTTCTTTTGATATTTCTTGCGATTAGTGCTGTAATTATTCCTGGTACAAATATAATAAACATATATCTTATATCAAATCCATATATGATTCCAAAATATATTCCAAAAATTAATGAAGAAAGTATTCCGGATTCGTAGTCAATTAACATTGTAATTATTAATACTGACATTACTGAAGAAACGGAAAAAATATTTATATTTTTGAAAATAAATAGATTAAATAAAATGTTAGCAATTAGAGGCGTTAAAAAAGCACTCCAATAATTAAAAGGATGGAGTTTATAAAGTCTTTTGAAACTGAAAATAAGTTCAATTAAAAATATCCAGGTAAAAAGGACTACAAGGTTAGTTTTTAATTGAAAATCAAAAGAAATTCTTTTCCACATAAAAATTTCAACAACTATATTTAATAAAATAAAAATAATAGATCTTGAAATAATATGATTAAAATTCAACTTTTTTTGAATTTTTTCTTCATTCTTTTCTCTAGAAAGAAATTTTTTCATTGAATTTTTCCCTCGTTTTCTATTTTGATTTCATATTTTTCATAAGCATCAATGATTTCTTTTACAATAGGGTTTCTCACAACATCGTCTTTAGTTAAATTGCTAAATTTAATTTCATTAATATTTTTTAAGATTTTTGTGACTGTTAATAGTCCTGAATCTATCTTTTTATCTAAATCTATTTGGGTTATATCTCCTGTAACAACTACTTTTGAATTAAAGCCTATTCTTGTTAAAAACATTTTCATTTGTTGATAAGTAGTATTTTGTGCTTCATCAAGTATTATAAAAGCATTATTTAATGTTCTGCCTCTCATATAAGCTAACGGAACAATTTCTATTACGCCTTTTTCTTTAAACATAATTAATTTGTCTGCATCAATAAAATCTAATAAAGAATCATACAAAGGTTTTAAATAGGGATCAACTTTATCGTATAAAGTTCCGGGTAAAAAACCTAATTTCTCACCGGCTTCTACTGCAGGCCTTGTTAAAATTATTCTTTGAACTTTTCCAGATTTTAAATAATCTACAGCCATAGAAACTGCTAAATATGTTTTTCCTGTACCTGCAGGACCGATTGAAAATATTATATCGTTATCTCTTAAATCTTCAATATATTTTGCTTGCCCTTGAGTTTTTGCAAAAATTTTAACACCGCTTATAGTAGTGTTTACAACTTCTTTCATTGATCTATCATTTTTTTGTGGGATTTCTTCTCCAGAACACCTTGAAATAACATATTCAAATTCATTCCAATCAAGCAAATGACCGGACTCAATAACCTCAATAATTTCTTTAAGTATGTTAAAAGTTTTTTCGACATTTAAATCATTTTTCCCGTCTATTGATATTTCTAATTCTGTATAAAATATATTGACGTCAAATGTTTTTTTTAAATGTTTTATTCTCGAATTATATACGCCAAATATTTCAACTGGTTCAAGATTTTCAGGTATTTCTATTATTTTTTTCAAAAAAAATCCTCCTTTTAATTTGTAAATAAATATTATATTGGTTCTATTTAAAATAGTGTGGCTAAAAATAATTTATATTTAGTTGGTCAGGAAAAACAAAAAAATGTTTAAACGTTTAATTGGTTAAGTGTTTAATTAGCAATCTTTTAGACAGTTTTTTATTATAATGGTTTTTAAAGTTGGTCAGGAAAATCAAAGAACGTATAAATGTTTAATTGCTTAATTGTTTAAATAGTTAAAAGTGAAAAGTGACACAATTTTTTTTATTATAATGGTTTGAGGGTAAATATGGATGAAATAAAGTAGCGAGCAATTGAAAATTTTCGTCAAAAAAACAATTGATCAAATCAAAAAATGCGTTTAGAAAATAGCATGTCTGAGCGGAGCGAGTTTGCTATTTTAGCATTTTTTGACAAGGGTGAAATTTGTTTTTTAGAAAATTCGATCTTGTGAGCTTTTATTTTATTCAATGTTTACCCCTTCATTATTATAAGCATTTACAAAACCTGTCCACCCCGTCAACCTTCGGTTGCCACCCCTCAAGAGGGGAATTAATTACAAATGCTTGTTTTAGCGGTTTTCCCAATCAACTGTAAAAATACCGACATTGTTATAAGTGCTGTAACGCCGTGCACAGTTCAGCGTGGCTGTTACACTACATTAAAAGCAAAAAACGGTTAGTGTTAAAATGTTTTTCCTTTCAACTAACCAACTTTCTAAAATATTAAATCTACAAAAAATTACATAGAATCATTATATTTTATCATATTTTACTAATAATAAAAACAACTCCATCAAT
>Ga0334887_1002498_pt1 | contig 20425 bp, 21 predicted proteins | sample GraSluR1_MG_10_FD_207217 | JGI IMG/M metagenome (GOLD analysis project Ga0334887, IMG submission 207217) | Sludge microbial communities from methane-producing bioreactor in Wageningen University, Netherlands - Granular Sludge_18_07-R1 | ecosystem: Engineered > Bioreactor > Anaerobic >...
GAGGGGAAGACCAACCAGATAAAGACGCTCATCCAGACCGGATCGAGCATCGGCATGCGCACCATGGAGCAGTCGCTGGCGGAAAAAGTGACGAAAGGCATCCTTCCACTGGAAGTCGCGCTCACATACGCCTACGACCCCAAGGATCTTCAGAGAATTTTGTACGGATAACACGCACGATGAACCTTAAGGCTCATTTCAAAAAAGAGTTCATTTTGTTAGAATGCAAATTATCTATAAATTATTTGTGGAAAACGTACTGTACGATTATGGTATACAAAGTGGAGGGTCGCTCATGAACTTTAAGTACAAAGCACGATCCGCAGACGGCAAAATAGTAGAAGGGCTCCTCTCCGCTGCAAACCAGGAGGGCGTCGTCGCCGCTCTGCGTCAGCGGGGACTCTTTCCGATAAAAATCGAGAGAAGCGCCGCTTCGGGCGCGGAAGGATCGTTGCTCGACAAGATGAAAAAGATGGGAACCGTTCCCCTGCGGGACAAGGTCATCTTTTTCCGCCAGCTCTCTGCGATGATCAACGCCGGGGTTACGTTGGGCAACGCGCTCGACATCCTCTCGGGCCAGACGAAGAATCTGCGCCTCGCCGAGGCGATCCAGCAGGTGAAGCTGAGGGTGGACTCCGGCCTCTCCTTCAGCGCCGCCATGAAAACCAGGAGCGAGTTCACCACGCTGATGGTGGCCATGGTCGCGGCGGGCGAAGAGGGCGGCGTCCTCGACAAGAGCATCGAACGCCTGGCGACCTTCCTCGACAAACAGGACGAACTGCGCCGCAAGGTCATCTCCGCGGTCACCTACCCGGCCGTCGTCATCCTCTTCGCCTTCGTGATCCTGTATATCCTGGTGACCGTCGTCATGCCGCGTTTTTCCCAGGTATTCAGGGGATTGAACGTCGAGTTGCCCCGCTTAACTGTTACTGTCTTCAATTTTTCCGACTGGATGGCGAGCTACTGGTACATTCCTGCTCTCAGCTTTCTTGTGTTTCTGGTGGTGATAGCATGGATGAGCAAAAACCAGGGAACCCGCCCGCTTATAGACCGGGTAAAGCTACACCTGCCGTTGGTGGGCGATATCATCTTCAAGGGTATCATGGCGCGCTCGAACAGGACACTCTCGTCCCTGGTGGAAGCGGGAGTCCCCATTCTCCGGGCGCTCGATATGACGGCCGAGGTCTCCGATAACTCGGTCATCTCGGAGGGATACGAGAAACTTCACGACTCGGCCAGGAAGGGAGGTTCGCTGGGGGACACGGCGAAGAATATCAAGGTCTTCCCGGTGATGATCGCGCACATGATGAAGGTGGGCGAGGAGACGGGAAGACTGGAGGAGATGCTTGCGAAGGTCGCCGACTGGTTCGAGACGGAGCTTGAGGAGAAGATTAAAAGATTAACCTCAATTTTGGAACCCATGTTGATAGTCTTTGTCGGGGGCATCGTCGCCCTTGTGGCGCTTGCGATTTTTACCCCTATTGTTACGGCGATTCAGGAAATGATGTAGATTTTCTGTAGTGCGGTTTTCGTTGTGGTGCGCTCTTATCTGTGTTATGATGTAAACAATTAGGCTATTGCGACCGATACGGAGAGGGAGGTTGATAGACGCGCCCGGTTTTGCGAAAATGTTCGGAAGAACACGCGTTGTGGGAGCCGAAAATCTCCGGCCTGAAGGATTTCCCACTCTGTTTTTCGAGGCTTTCTTCCGTTTGCTGCTCTTTTTTAAAAACGGAAGAGGGATCATCCTGCAGGACGGTTTTCAGCTAAAACAGCACTACGGAACCAAGCAAAACACAACTCATAAGGAGGAGATTTTTATGCAGACAGTAAGAAAAATGAGGAAGCGCTCGGGATTCACACTCGTCGAACTGCTGATCGTCATCATCATCATCGGCATCCTCGCCGGTGCGATGATGCTCTTGGCGGGAAGCGGAACCGACTCGGCGGAAGCAACAAAAATTATCAGCGATCTTCGCTCTATGAAAGCTGCTGCGCTTATGTATTACGCGGATAATCCAAGCGCTCCTATGAATATTGCGGCAGCTACTACAAATGTTGATTCCTTGGATAAATATTCAGATATGGAAATAAAATCGGATAAGTTTGCCTTTGTTGGGGATGCGAATCACTGGTTTGTTGGCCGAAAGAATTTAGCAGGTACTGGGGTTATAGCAAAACTTGAAGATACAAAGGATATAGTTTTGTATTCTAGTATAGAAGATGCAGCAGTAGTGCCAACTGAGTCAGCGGATCATACTGGAGCAAAATGGATATATATGATTGCGCGTTAAGATATTAACGAGTTGGGGCGCTTTTTGCGCCCCTTTAGTAACCCAGCGCCACGTTTATTACGTTGTAAAGGGGGCGCATTGTAATGTTTACGAAAAAAAGAAGTGCAGCGTTCACTCTCGTCGAGCTTTTAATTGTAATAATCGTAATTGGTATTTTAGTCGGTTCTATGATGTTGGTTTTGGCCAGTGGCAATCACGCTGCGGAAGCGGCTAAAATTATAAGTGATCTGCGCTCTTTAAAAACGGCGACAGTTCTTTATTACCTTGATCATCCGGAAGGGCCGGAACCTACAATCGATCACGACCTCAAGGCGCTTATGGATAGACCTCCAGATGGCAGATATGATATCGACAAATTTTCTACTGATTATCTTTACGCTTACTGTGACCTGACCGACGTATCCTCCGGTATCATTGAAAAGTTAAAAAATAACGATTCAGCGATTGAAGTAATGTCAGGCGATACGATTGCACGAATTAGAATTCTGTGAAATGAAAGAGCAACGAGTGAAGAACTTTTCGTTCGAGCATAAACCAATATCGAGTGTTGGCTGGGTTGTCTGAAAAACGTCATAGCGAGAGATGAGATCCCAGAATGTGTTTTTCTTGTCCACGGAAAAACGATTGTTTTCTAAGATTCTTTACCTTTGAAAGCTCCATTGGAGGCGAAATGAAAAAATACCTGTTTCCTTTGTTGAGAATAGATGTATCCCGCAAGAGAGGCGTCTCTCTTGTTGAAACCATTATTGCCCTTTTAATTCTTTCCATTGCGCTTATTGCTATTGCAGGAGTTCCGATTATGACCACAAAACTGGCGCTTTCGTCTACTCGTCATGAGCAAGCTACGACCATAGGAATGAGAGAGCTGAACGCTCTCGAGGCCGATTCTCGGGATATCATCCCTGATCGAACGATTGCGACCGGCTTTAATACATTCACAGCACGCTCGTCCAAGCAGAATGACACGGGAAGAGTTACCGTCGTTTGGCAGGGAGGCTCTCTCGTTCTGGAGCGCCCCCTCAGCGAGTTCTCAAGCGTGACCCGCAGAGCGTCCAGGGAGTGACAGAGATGAGAGTACGTCGAGCGTTCACCTTGGTCGAGTTGCTTATAGCGATTGTAATCACGGGCTTTGTAATGTCCGCTGTAATTACGCTCTTCTTTTCTGTCTTTAAAAATTACGAATTGCATCAGGACATCTCCTCCGCAAAGCAGCGCGGCCATATTGCCCTCGCATTAATACAACCTTTTGTTCTCAACGCGGGGCTCGGTTTGCCGCCTGACAACGCGAGCGACCCTCAAGCTTTCCAGCGCGCCTTTGTGGATATTCCGCCTTTAGAGCCGCTCTTCCCCGCACAACAGAACCAGCGTTTTTCAAGTTTTGTTCAGCTGGCTGAAATCCAGTCTTCTGGTGAGATGACTGTAAGCGCTGCAAGCGAGGCGTCGGCGCTCTGGCTAGTCTATTCGATTTCCAGCGGGACGGGTGTTGATAAGGGATTCGAGCCCAGGCGAGGAGTTGTTTTAGATATTCCGATCAGGGGGACGCTTGACTTGCAGCATGTGGCGGCGTACACACCGGATACTCCGAATCCACTAAAATCATGGGTGGTCTTCCCGTCCGCCACTACGCCTCTTCTTGTTCAGAATATCGGTAGCGGCGGAACCGTTCGAATTATGCGGTTTTTATCGAATTTGGATGACAAAGTTCTTCCGCTTGATGAAATGCGTTTTGTTCGAGCCGTCAAGATTTTCGTAAGCGGGACGTCGTTGATTGTGAATCGACTTGACGGTTCCAGCGGACAAACAGTGGCCGATGGTATTGCAGGGATGTGGTGTCGGTTTGATCAGAATGAGCGGGTGCTTACTGTCTATATTCTTGCGAGGGCGGATACACGACGCGAGCCCGGCGTTCAGGGGGCTTTGGATGGATGGCCTGCCGCAGCCGACGTCCGCTGGCCAAGAGATGCAGCGTACCGTTACGCCGTGGTTTCACGCAGTTGGAGGATACGAAATTGAAAATGAGTTTGCGGATTCTTGCTTTTTCACGTGGAAAATTTTCGAAAAAAGGGATGGCGCTTCCTTTATCTCTCATCATGCTTCTGGTAGCCGGAGTATTGGTAGGCGTCTCCATGTATATTGTCGAGAACTTGGCAAGTGTCTCCAGGATGAAGAGCACCGATGAATTGATCGCAAACGCTGCGGTCGCCGGTATTGAAGAGGGAAAGATTTGGCTGGCCCAAAGCTTCGCGGTAAGTCGTTCTCTTCCAAAAAGAAGTGGCCTCTCTGTCTCACAATCGGAGCTTTCTCTGTCCGTCGTTACCCCGTTACTGGCCAGAAGAGGAATGGCGGAAGGAATAATAAACGGTGTTCTTGAAGGCGTTCCTTTCCAAGCTGTAGTTTACGATATCGATGATGTTGACCTTTCTGGGCTTCAGTATGAGTCCAATGCACCACCCGTTCCGAAAGGACCTCCCGGAGGGTACTCCTACGTTACTGAAGGTGTCATAACCTCCAGCGCCGCATACGGTATCTATCTTATCAGGAGCAGAGCCTCTTTGGATGGGATAGAAAAGAATGTGGAGCAATTTGTACTGCTTGAGTTTTAGAAATGGAATCGGGTAGTTCATAAATCAGGGGCTGAAAGCGAGGTCATGAAAATGAACTTAGGTTGTAAATGTATGTCGAGGCGCTTTTTTCTACGAATGTTGCGCCCTCTGCTGATTATTTTTATCTTCGCTTCGAGACCTGTGTGCGCTGAAGAGCTTTTGTATCCTTTCCCTAAGGACTCAACTCCCCCTGTCGAACCGAATGTGTTGATGCTTATCGATACAAGCGGCTCTATGGTTTTCAGCGACTTGCTTGATGGAGGAGAGGTTCAAGTCGGTGGCGATGGAACTAAGTCTTTTTCTTATGATGGCGCTGTTCATGGTTACTACGGGAAGGATATTTTTCCGGGCAATAACAGCGCGGCTCAGTATATGGCGGATGGTGTGCCTGTGAAAGATGAAAATGGACGCCCGCTTGTGAACTTCAACTACCACCCGAAACTTGTTTATATTCCACAGGCGGAAATCAACAGAATCAGCAACCCATTGACGGCGCCGGCCGCGCCGGGTTCTCCATCCGACCCAGCTCCGCTCTCCCCGATCTATTCTAGATTTGCAAGATTTAGTGATGGAGATATCATCCCTAGCAATTTGGGTGAAGGGTTAAGCATATTTAAATACCCTAACGACAGTAGATTGTATATCTTGAAAAATGTTATGTATCGTTTACTCCACGATGAAGCTATTTATAAGGATCTCCGTCTTGCTTTAGCCGGTTATTATCAGATTCGAAAAACGACTCCTATAACTCCTTCCAGTTCGCATTACTACAACGACGAAACATACTCGGGGAGTTGGGCGTGGGCCGGACCGTGGAATAATCGTCGATTGGTATATAGTTGGGCTACGCGGTCCGGAAATGCCGGAATTTATTGGGAATCAGATCTGACAAATCGTCCTGGCAGGGGGATACTACACGAACCCTTTAAATCTACTACGGATGCGACGCATCTTGCCAATCTCAGAAAGTGGTTCAGCGGGGATACCGATCTCGGCGTCGGTACCGCAGGGTCAGATTCTGCGGGTTCTCCTATCAGCAGAGAATTCCGGGCGCACGGATATACTCCGTTGGCTGATTCCATATACAATACCTCCGCTGGATCTGCGCTGCAGTATTTTAAAAGCCCCGGAGTCATAACGGACTACTGTCAGGAAAATTGGCTTATAGTCCTCACGGACGGAGCGGACCAGTCTTGGGAAAAAGATCTTTTTGGACGATGGTACTCCTTCTCTAAGAGCGTGGTGAATGCAGTCAGAAACCTTAATGCGACAGTGCTGAACGATGCTTACCCTAAGCAACGTATAAAAACGTTTGTTGTAGGATTTGTCAATGATAAGAAAGCTGAGGAACCAGGTGATGAACCTTGGAGACAAAGGCTGAGGACGCTGGTTCAAGAACTCCGTGATGCGGCAGATGTCGGTGGTACTGGTAAACCCGCATACTTTGCCAGCGATATGCAGGGGCTTTTCGACGTTCTACGAGGGATATTCCGTACGATACAAGAAGCGGAGGGGAGAACGGGAGGAGCCCCTATTTTCACTCCCGCCAGAGGACCTCAGGAAGAGACGGTTCTTTACCTTCCTTCTCATGACGCCTTGTACCAAAGGCAGTGGAAAGGGTATCTTCGAAAGGAAACGCGCAACGTCAGAGAAGATGGTTCGGTGCACTATGAAAAGGCGTGGGAGGCCTCTGAGCGCCTGAATGCGATAAACTGGGACGACCGCAAGATAATTACATCATATCAGGGACTGACAGACTCCGGTTCAAATTGCTATCCGCTTGTCACCGATAATGCAGCAACGCTTAAGAATGCGCTCGGACTTTCGGAGGACCAGTCGCGGGATTTTATAGCTTGGTTACGGGGAAAGGACGTGTACGACGAAGAAAAGGGCGCTGATCAGCTACATAAACTCTACGACATTAATCATAGCGGACTGCTGAAGATAGGAGCCCCCGCTGGGGGAGTCCTCGGTGAATTGTATGCAGTTTTCCGAGAAGCTCTCCGGAACAGGCAAACGGTTGTTTATTGCCAGTCGAATGCGGGTATGCTTCATGCCTTCGACGATCAAAATGGAGATGAGCGTTTCGCGTTCATTCCTCCGAATGTCCTTTCCGGAGGCAGGCTTCGAGCCCTTCGATGGGATTTGGGGACATACAGTTCGGGCGAGGCATCATATCCAAGATACCTTTTAAACGGACCTGTGGTTGCCGAAGATGTCCTTGTCGGAAACGAATATCGTACGCTGCTTATGGGGCTGCTTGGGCCTGGTGGTCCTGGTATGTATGTCCTTGATGTGACCGATGTCGCGCGTGTCAGTAGCGCAGGAGTCCCGATGCCGGATGCGCCTCGCATGCTCTGGGCGATTGAGAATTCCGTCTACGCCCCTACCGGTATTGAACCGTCGCTGAGAGCGGAAGTCGATAGAAAGGTGTTTCGTTGGAGTGAGAGCGGTACCGGCACTGTTTTCAGCGCGTATTCGCATGTCGGCATGGCATCCGAGGCTGTTTACGACTACCGTCTTCTTCGAAGGACGGTCAGTCGTCCGTTCATCGGACGTGTCTTCGTTCAAGAGTCTCTTGTAACCGGTCCGGAATGGAGCTGGGTATTCCTGATGGGTAGCGGAATTCCTAGCGGAATGACCGATGATCAGCTGGCAGGCGCACTCTATGTCGGAAAGATGAACGATGGCTCCATCATGAAGAAATACGATGCTTCAGCTCCGGTTTCTTCCCTTATAGCTCCCGTTCATCGACAACAAGAGGTCTATGGTAGGATAAGGGATTTCGTAGCGGGGGATATTCTGGGGATGGTGTACAAGGGAGATCTTTTCTCTAGAAACAAGACCGAATGGAAATGGCATAGTGTGCTGGAGTTTCCCAAAAAAGCCGTGGGCACGAATAAAAATGGCGGCGTCTTCCGTGGACTGAATGCTGCGCTTTTGAAAAATGAACTGTGGCTTTTCGCCGGTACGGGCGAGGTTTTGGACTTTCTTCCAGAGCCGGAGGAAGATGTTACGAACTATTTTGCGGCGGCGAACATTTCGGGGCTTGAACCTGGAGATGCTCCGTTTAAGGTTGTAAATGATCTGACGAAGCTGAACGCTGGTATCGGTGATGACGATGGAGACTTTGATAACAATCTTGACCGTAATGGTTGGTATATCCAGTTTTCGCAGGATGAGACGATGTCCACTTCGCCGTTGCTTTACAGAAACGAATACATATTCTTTTTCACCTTCGTTCCAGATAGTTCGGACCCGTGCGCCGAGAACGGTTCTTCTTATTTCTATGTTTTGAACCGGAGAAGTGGAAAGGCCCCTGAGGGGTGGACTAAAAAGTTCCTGGAATTCAAAGGGCTTAAGGTTACTGGAATCGCTATGGCTAACGATGATCTGGCAGCGGCAGTTACCGTCTTGAATCCTGAGCCAGGAGCGGGAGAAAACCTTTCTCTTCGGCAGCAAATAGTTGGCGGGGTGGTTCCAAACGTACATGAAACTCTCCCCGGCCTCTCCTCGGTGGTCTGGGAGTTAGAAATTTTACCGTCCTACTGGAAGGTGCGCTAAATTTTCAACTGTCAATGAGTTACGTGATACAATACTTTCCGCAAGTAGGTTTTGCATTGTTGCTAAATTATGAAATCGGCGAGGGTGAATGCGCGTATGCCCGCCTCTTCGGCGCTCTTTAAAAAAACACAGAATAAAGCGGACTTGGTGCTGCACGAAGAAGATCTTCGGTACCTCGAGCTTGAGGGAAATCTGTCGAGGCTGAGGGTGGCGAAAAAGGTTTCCGTTCCCTCGGGCGGAAAGGGAATCCGCACAAACTCCCTGGCCGACGCCGGAGATCTGCTCGTGGCGCTTCAGGCGTTGGGGACGAGCAGCGGCGGATTCAAGGTTCCGGTTGCGCTTTCCATCCCTTCGCGCGATATCCTGATTCGCGTGATAGAACTGCGCGAGCTCGAGATGAACGATGCACGCGAGGCGTTGCAGTGGGACTTCGAGAAGTACTTCCCGTACGCTTTCTCCGACGCGGCGGAGGGCATCTCGAAGGCGTCATCCCGTTATTCTGTCGTCCCTCTCCCGCCGCAAAAGACGGGGATATGCCTTGAAGGGCTCTTGCCCTCCGCGGTGTAAAATTCAGTCCAAGAACGGCGGCGCCAAAGGAGGAATCGCCTGTGTGCAAGATGAACCCGCGAGTTGATTTCGTATTCAAAAAACTCCTCGGAACCGAAGAGAGCAAGGATATTCTGATCGACCTCATCAACTCGATCGTCTCGGAGGCCGACCGTGTTTCCGACATCGAAATCAGAAACCCCTACAACGAAAAACAGTTTTTCGAGGACAAGAAGAGCGTGCTCGACATCAAGGCCTACAGTGCCGAAGGCAAGTGGTACAACATCGAGATGCAGGTGCTTCCCGAGGACAGCTTCGCGAAACGTTCCCTGTACTACTGGAGCAGGCTCTACACCGGTCAACTGCAAGAGGGAGCCCCGTACTCGCTTCTGACCAAGACCATCTGCATCAACATCCTGAACTTCGACCAGTTGTACGACGAGCCCTCCTACCACAATGTGTACAAGGTGAAGAACGAAAAGAGCGGGGGCGAACTTCTCGACGAATTCGAGATTCACTTCATTGAATTGCGCAAGTACGACGAGACGCTTGCCGATTCGCTGAATACGGCGCTCGATCGTTGGGTGAACTTTCTGAAGCTCGCCGGAATCTACGATGCGGACAGCATGCCGGAGAAGCTGAAGGAGGGCCCCTCGTTCCAGAAGGCGATGCAGCTCCTCGAACGCCTCTCCGCGACGAAAGAGGAGCGCGAAATCTACGAAGACCGGATGAAATGGCTCCGCGACGTAACCAGTTCTCTGGAGACGATGGAAAGAAGAGGTCTCGAAGAAGGCCGGACGCAAGGGCTTAAGGAAGGCAGAGCGGAGGGGAGGGCGGAAGGCAGAGCGGAGGGGCTCGAAATGGGAGCCGAAAAAAACAAGCGGGACAACGCGCTGAGAATGTTGCGCAAAGGAATGAGCATCGCTGATGTCGCCGAGTTCGTCGACCTCCCCGAAGGCGAAGTAGCCCGGCTCGCCGAAGAGGCGCGCTGATCCGGTTGTGGGGGCCATCTCAGGAACGGGGCTTGCCACGGGCTCTTCGGTCCGGTGAAGCTTCCGTCCGAATTTCCCTGCGTCGGTTCTCGTCGCTACGGGAACATGTTCCGATCAACTGGTATCGTATTCGGTCGTGCTTGGATTCCAGAGCATGTGTAACAGGAAGCACCCGGGGAGTTGCAAACGAGCATTGTTTTTCATACAGCGGTATAATATGTCTGTATTGAAGTCCAGCAGGTGAAGGGGAGTGGATATATGGCCGCTTCGGCGCTCTTTAAAAAAACACAGAACAAAGCGGGCTTGGCGCTGCACGAGGACGATCTTCGATACATAGAGCTTGAGGGGAATCTGTCGAGGCTGAGGGTGGCGAAAAAAGTTTCCGTTCCCTCGGGCGGAAAGGGTATCCGCAAAAATTCGCTGGCCGACGCCGGCGACCTTCTTGCCGCGCTTCAGGCGTTGGGGTCGAGCATCGGCGGATTCAAGGTTCCGGTTGCCATGTCCATCCCTTCGCGCGATATCCTGATTCGCGTGATCGAACTTCCCGAGCTCGAGATGAACGATGCCCGCGAGGCGCTGCAGTGGGACTTCGAGAAGTACTTCCCGTACGCTTTCTCCGACGCGGCGGTGGACATCTCGAAGGTCGAGAACCCTCTCAAAGGCGAGCCGGGGATGATGTCCGTCCTTGTGGCGGCGTGCAGGCTTCGTACCGTCGAGTCGGTGATGCGCCTTGCCGCTACTGCGGGGATGCAGCTGGCAACCATCGAGCCGGAGAACGTCGCCATGTTCCGCGCGGCGCTGGGGCCGACGCTTTCGTTCCCCGGAGGGTATCTGGCCGTCTTCGCCGAAAACGGGGTGAGCCAGCTTATCCTTGGGTACAAGGACAACGGCGTTTTGTACAGAACGTCGTTGATCGACATCAACACGGTCGAGGAGGAGCAGAAAGATTTTACCGCGCTTGTGCGCGAGATCGGCAATACGCTAACGTTCGCTCGAAACCAGTACAAGGAGCTTCACGTGGAACACATCATGCTGGGAGGCCATTTTGTCGGCGAAGCAGGGTTGAAGGACGTCATCGAGGAGACGACCGGGCTGAAGGTTCTTGCCGCGGATCCGTGGAGTCCGTGGGGAATTCCGGTCCCCACCGACGATGCGCTTGGCTGGGAGACCGCCGTAGGTTTGGCGGTACGTGAACTGTCATGAAGGTATCTCTTGACCTCCGCCCCCGCGCTCTTGTCGAGTCGCAGAAGAAGCGCCTGAATTTCTCTCGTCTTTTTATGACGCTGTTCCTTCTCTCGTTCCTTCTTATCGGCGGCTCGACGCTCTTCTGGGCTTTTTGGAACTATCGTTCCCTGGTGGATCGCGTCGCATTTCTTGAGGACACGCTTTCGATCCAGCGCGCGCAGAACGCACGCCTTGCGAACGAGTTGCGCCGCCTCGGCGAGGAAGAGGCGGTGTATGTTTCCGCGCTTAAGCTCCTACAGGACGAGCTTCCCGCGCTGGAGTTCCTGCAGGCGATGGAAACCTCGTTGCCGCCGGGCGTCTGGGTTCGGACGCTCTCGATCGTTCCCGGAAAGGTCTCGCTTCAAGGAAGCGCCTACAAGGAGGACGACGTCGTCGAGTTCGGCAAGGGGCTTTTGGACGCCCCTGTCGTGGCGGCGGTCGATTTTCCGGTGACGACGCGGGTTGTGCGCGACGGCCAGTCGCTCGTCGACTACACGCTCGCCTGTTCGCTGCGTGACTTCGCGGCGACGATCCCTCCTGCGGTTCCCGTAGAGAAGGAGGCTGGTTCTCAATGACCCGCAAGGATACGCTCATTTTCCTCATTCTTCTTCTTGTGTCCGGAGGGATGCTTTTCGGAGCGTTCCATCTGGTCAAGCAGATTGAACAGCTTCGAGTCACTGAGAAGGACCTGCGGACCCAGGGGATGCGGATCGAGCTTGAGTCCGCCGAACGGATGCGCCAAATCGAGGTGTTCAAGCGGGCGATCGCGCAGCTTGAACGCTACCAGATTCAGATTCCCGAGAACGAGGTCGATTTTTACTCCTGGGTTCAGCAGGAACTGACGCGCAACGGAGTCCGCAGCAACGTGGTGAAGCCGGGGACTTCCCCGCAGGGGCGCCGCGCGGTTCAGGTGGATTTTCAAGGGCCGTACTATTCGTTTGTTCAGACGATCTCCGATTGGCGCAATCTGAAGGTTGCGCTCAGGGTTTCCTCCGTGCGAATGGATTCCGTCGACGGCGACAACGCCAAAGGCGTGGCCGTCGTCGAATCCGTGTTGAAGAAGTAGGTGGTGAGAATGGTTGATCCAGCAGTGAACGAATCGTTCTGGGGAAAGCTTGTCGCCGGTGAGGGCGCTTTCCGTATGCCCCGCGGGCTCCTGTTCCTTATTTTTTTCGGCGGGACGATCTTTTTCGGTTGGTCTTTCAAACGGGTCGTCGATCTCTCCGTTGAGGAGTCCGTTTTCGTTCAGCCTCCGCCCAGACAGTCGCAGGAGGATGCGAAACGGCTGGACGGCATTCTTGAAAGCTACCGAGGCACGGTGGAGGCCAGGCAGGGGAGCAAGGGGCTGGTCGCGTCCGTGACGGAGAAGAACCGCCGTCCGTTCGCGGTTTCCCGCAGGTCGACGAAAGACGCGGGCGGCGCGGCGGTGGGCGATATCCCGCTGGTCGAACCGCTTGTGACGGAGTCGCTTCCGCCGATCATGTTCGTTCGGGCGATCATGGTGGTGGGGAAGGAATCCATCGCCATTATGGATATCAACGGCGTCGGGAACGGCATTATCGTGAAGACGGGGTATTCTTTCCTAGAAAAGAAGGGGCGGATACTCAGGATCACGCCTGAGAAGGTGACGGTCCGGTGGGCCGGCAAGAATATCGATATTACACCGGGATTTTAGGGGGAATCAGGATGAAGAAACCATGGAAGGCTTTTTCCGTTTTTATGACCTTTGCACTGCTTTTGGCCGGCTGTTGCGTTGTTCTTCGTCCCGCGGATGCCGAAGCGACGACGCCCCCGGACGCCCAGGCGCTGAAACTGCTTCCTCCCATCGGCGGGCTGACCGTCCGGCAGATGGGGTCGCATGCCGTGGTCATGCAGCTTACGGGCGCCTCGATTTCGAGGCCCGAGATCACGAGCAACACCCCGGATTTGATCGTTTTTTCCGTGAAACCCGCCTATCTGGCGTCGGGGAAGTGGGAGCGGCAGTTCGATCTTCCTCTTGTGCAGAGCGTGTTCGCCGAGCAGAAGGGGGATACCGTCGTCTTCAACGTGCGGGTGAACGGGACGCTGGTCTTGAAGGATATCGAAGGAGTTGCGCCGGCGAACCAGTATGTTCTCCGTTTCGACGCCACGGGGCATGCGGCGCGCGAGCGGGAGGAGCCCTCGCTTTCCGCGCCGAAGCCGTTGCCTCCGACGAACTATAACGACCCCTTTTCCCGCACGACGCCCGTGACGTTCGATCTGCGCGACGTGGAGCTGCGCGACGTCTTCAGAATGCTGGGAGAATACGTGGGGATGAACATCGTCGCCGACCCCTCCGTTCCGAACACGCTGGTGACCATGTCGTTGAAGAGCGTTCCTCTGAACGAGGCGTTGGGGTATTTGTTGCGCATGTATAACATGAGTTATGCCATCATGGGAAAAACCATTATTGTAGGGGCGCCGGACAACATTGGAAAGACTACCGGAAGGCAATCGACACGTTCATTCAAAGTGGCGTACGCCGATGTCGCGGCTATTGGAGGTTTGCTCCAGAGTCTAGCGGGAGTAAGCAACATAGTTTTGGACGAAAGACTTCGAACGGTCTATGTTACTGCTCAACCCGAACAGTTTATTCAGGTAGAACGGGTACTTCAGCAGGTGGATCATCCTGGAAGACAAGTGATGTTGCAAGCGAGAATCATAGAAGTTAATGATGACGCAAGGGATGAGTTAGAAACTATAATCAACGCCGTATATAGCCAGTGGCAGTTGAATTACCTCGGACAGGAAGGACTGGATTTAGGCTACAGATATGCCGACGTCGTGCGAGAGGGAGACGAACTAACGAAAAAATTAGACTTCAGCCTAAAGAGTATCGTTACGGCAAATAAGGGCCGAGTTTTAGCCGATCCTTCTTTGATTACGCTTGACGGAAAGAAAGCTGTTGCAAAGATGGTTGAAACCTATACCTACTCAATGAGAGACAAGGATGGAAACACCATCTGGAGTGAGAAAGAGGTTGGTCCCACGCTTGAATTCACTCCCATCGTCGGTCGTGATAATATGATCACTGTGGAATTGAAAATTCAAACGGGCGACGTGTTGCGTGATCCACAGCCGGGAGAACCGCCTCCTACTTCCAAAAGAGAAGTTACCACAAGTATACGAGTGCGAAATGGCGAGCCTTTTGTTGTTGGAGGGCTCCATAGAGATGCGAAAAGCACTCTCCGCGGGAAAGTTCCTATTCTTGGCGACATTCCTATCATAGGAGAACTTTTTAAGTTCAGGAGAGACACAAGAAAAAAAACGGAAGTTGCGATGATCGTAATTCCGTATATCCTGTTCATCCCCGACGGTCCCGTGGAGCAATTCACTTTGAAATAACGTGTAGATTTTTTGCGGCGGTTTTTTGAGAAGAACTTCCGGATATGATAATATACCTGCGTTGTGGCGAATGCAGCAGCTTCGAGTCGTTTTGAACCGATATTGGGAGGTAGAGTGTAATGGCGCAGGTTGTGGATACGTCGGACTTTTATTCGGGGATAAAAATCCGCTGGCAGGAAGGTATATGGGAAGTCATCGACTTCCAGCATCACAAGATGGGGCGGGGCGGAGCGACGGTCCGGACGAAGATGAAGAACCTGGACACGGGGACGATCATCGAGAACTCTTTCCGCTCCGGCGAGCGCTTCGAGCGAATCATCTTCGACGAGAAGCCTGCGCAGTACAGCTACAAAGAGGGCGACAGCTACATTTTCATGGATCTCTCGACCTATGATCAGCTCTCTATTCCTGAGGATATTCTGGGCAACGTCGTGAACTTTCTCGTGGACGATATGGAAGTCCAGATCGAGTTTTTCGAGGGGCGCATCATGGGCATCGAGATGCCGAAAAGCGTCGAACTGAAGGTTGTCGACACGCCGCCGAGTTTCAAGGGCGATACGGTGTCCGGCGGAGGCAAACCTGCGAAGCTCGAGACGGGAATTACCATAACGGTTCCTATTTTCGTCAATGTGGATGATACAATAGTCGTCGACACCCGCTCGGGTCAGTATCTTGAACGGGCGAAAAAATAAAACGCAGGGAGGTTGACGAGATGAGCGCACGGGAAAAGATAGCCTATCTCAAGGGGTTGCTCGACGGGCTTGGTCCGGTCGAGAACGAAGGACAGGGAAAGATTTTCAGGGCTGTTGTGGATGCGCTCGACGCGCTCTCTCTGGAGGTGGCGGAGCACGAGGATCTGATTCAGGAGCAGCGGGAGTTGTACGAGGACTTGGCGGACGACTGCGCGCTTCTGGACGAAGATCTCGATTCGCTGGAGAAGGCGTTTTTCGATTTCTCCGGCGAAGGCGACCTGGACGACGAGGATGACGAAGAGGACGGCGACGAGTTCGACCGGAATTATGTATCGGTGACGTGCCCTCATTGCAGCTACGTCTTCTACTATCAGCCCGAGGAGTACGAGCCGGACGAGGCTCTTGAATGTCCCGGCTGCGGAAAGGATTTCGAGCAGCCGAAGGAATAGAAAGAAGCGCTTGGCCGGGAGTGTTTTCGCTGCCGGCCAAGCGCGTACAACTGGAAGGGAGGTCTCGAAATGGATGAAATGAACAAAAAGCTGGAATCTGAAGTTCTTGAAGAAGAATCCGCGTATGAAGGCGTTTTGGGCGAGACTGGGGAGACCGAGGCTGTGCCGGAGGGAATGGTCGCCGGGATAGTGCATATCAGCGAAGAAGTGCTCTCCGAACTTGCGAAGAAGACGCTTTCCTCCATCGAGGGCGTGCAGCCCGCCAGCCCCGGCATCGCCTCCAAGCTCGGCATCGGAAGAAAGGCGAGCGAAGGGGTTCGCGTGGTGCTGGAGGATAGCGGTCTCCATCCCATGGCGAGCGTGGATGTGTATATAATGGTGAAGTTCGGTCTTCGCATCCCCGATCTTGCATGGGATGTCCAGGAGATGATCAAGAAGAACATCGAGGAGTACACCGGCTACAAGGTGAAAGCGGTGAACGTGAACGTTCAGGGGATCTACTTCAAGGAGAAGGCTCCCGCCGAGGCCCCCGCGGAAGAGGCGAAGGCCGAGGTGAAGCAGCCCGAGGAACCCTCGCCGGAACCTGAAAAGTCCGTACAGCCGGAAGTGGAACAACTCTGACATTCGCTTCGATGCGGCCTTTTTTAGTTCATAGTTCATCAACGAACCTTGAAGGGGGCTCCTTCATTTTCAGGGCCCCCTTCCAACAGGGGTGATGCGAATGTATCTTTTCTGGAAACGAACTTCCCTCGGCAGTATCCTGGTTTCGCAGGACGGAATGTGCGACTTCGTCAATTCTTTGTGCGAGAAGCCGTTCAAGTGCACGCAGGTCTCTCTTTCTTCTGCCGACAACGCTCTTTTTCTTGTCATCACCATGCCCAGGGATTCCGATTCCTCAGCGATGGTTTCTTTGGAGACAAAACTTCGGGATACCTTCGAGAAGACGGGGCTTTCCGTGAAGGTCTCCTGGGTGGAACTTGCGAAGACGTCGTTCGTGGATAACGAGGCGATCGCCTCGCTTGCGAAAAAACCTATCGTCTGGGCGATCGCAGTCGCTCTTTTTGCCCTCCTGCTCAAGGAGGGGATAGCCACGCTTCTTTGGAGTCTTTTCTGGGGCGGCGCTTTTTACGCGGGAGTTCTTTTCTTCCAGTCGGAGAAAGGCGCTGAACTTGTGCGAAAGCTGAGGAGCATGGCGGGGAGGTAATGGAGTGAATCGTGGTTTTTTGCCGCAGAAGCGTCATCGTGCTCGTGAGATGGCGCTTCAATTGTTGTATGCGCTTGATCTCCGGAGAGGACAAACCCCGGAACAGGCATTCGAACTGTTCCCCGGCGACGAAGATCCGGAGATTATGGAGTATGCGCGCGTTTTGACTTCCGGCGCATGGGAGCGCCGTTTGGACATAGACAACCTGATCCGCGAGCACGTCGTCGGATGGCGTCCCGAGCGCATGGTCGCGGTGGACAGAGCCGCCTTGCGAATGTGCATTTTCGAGAGCTTGTTCGCGAAACGCACTCCGGTCGCGGTCGCGATTTCGGAGGCTGTGGAGTTGGCGAAGACCTTCGGAACAGAGGAGTCCGGCAAGTTCGTCAACGGCGTTCTGGGGCGTATCGTCCGCAATCTTCCTGCTGATGAGGTCGCGAGCGAGGTGTCGGCGCAGGAGGAGGTTTCGAAGGACGACCGCCGAACGCGGGGTGATGAACCGGATGCCGACGACGCTGACAGTTGACGAGATTTCCCTCCGTATCGCTTCGCTTTTTCTGAAGGACCCCGTGATGCAGGCCGTCGGCGTTCGCGGCGAGTTGAGCGAACTGAAGAAGCATTCCAGCGGCCATGTCTATTTTACCCTTCTTGGGAAAGAAAGCCGTATTTCGTGCGCGCTTTTCAGAAGCTATGCTTCGTACGTCCCGGAGTGGCCCCGTAACGGCGACGAGGTGGTCGCGGAGGGCTCCGTTTCCGTGTATGCTCCCCGCGGAGGGTATCAGCTTCTGGTGAAGCGGCTGGTTCCTCTGGGAAAAGGCGCCGCGGACCGCGCGCGCTTGGAGCTGATGGCTCGCCTCGAAGCCGAAGGGCTTTTCTCCCCGGGTTTGAAACGTCCGTTTCCCGCCTACCCCGAGCGCGTCGCCGTGGTGACCTCGCAGACGGGGGCAGCGCTTCGCGACGTGCTCGCCGTCGCTTCCAAGCGGATGCCCTCCTGCGAACTGGTGATTATCCCCGCTGCTGTCCAGGGGTACGAAGCGCCCGCGGCCATCGCCGAGGCGCTGGGGCGTATCGGTTCCGTCGCGGGGGCGCAGTGCGCCATGCTGGTCCGCGGGGGGGGAAGCCGGGACGACCTTTCTCCGTTCGACGACGAGAGAGTGGTCCGGGCGGTCCGGAATTCGCCGGTTCCGTTGGTGACGGGAGTGGGGCACGAGATCGACGAAACGCTCGCCGACCTGGCCGCGGATCTTCATGCGCCGACTCCCTCGGCTGCCGCCGAGCGCATCTTCCCCGACAGAAGAGATATTCTGCGCCTCCTCGATCACCGGCTTGCGTCGTCGCGGGCGGCCCTCGAACTGGACATGTCGAAGAAGCTCCGCGGCATCGATGCGTTGCTTTCCCGCAGCGCGAGAGTGCTTGAGAAGGACATCATGGCACGGAACGCATCGCTTCAGCTCTCTTCGAGCAGACTCCTTTCGGCGGTCGAGCGCGCCCTCTCAGAGTCCAGGGAACGATTGGCCTCGAACGCGGCCTCCCTCGACGGTCTTTCGCCGTTGAAAGCCTTCGACCGGGGGTATATCGTCTGCGAGAAGGAGGGCGTTCCCGTGCTCAGGGCGGCCGAACTCACCACCAAAGACGAGGTGCGCCTTCGTTTCCGGGACGGCGACGCGGCCGCGAAAATCCGGTCATCCACTCTGCGCGCTGTTTCGGGAGATGGTGTTGCTGATTCTTAATGCAAAGAAGGAGGGGTGACATGCTTCCCCAAGTTATTTCATGGGAAGAAAGCCGGCTTTCTCTTCTTGACCAGAGGAGATTGCCGTCCAACGTTGAGTTTTTGAAGTGCGAAGCCGTCGAGGAAGTCGCCGTGGCGATCGAAACGCTCGCAGTGCGGGGAGCGCCTGCGATCGGCATCGCCGCGGCCTTCGGCGTTGCTCTGGAAGCTCGCGGAGGACGAGCGGAGGCGCTTCGCGCCGTGCATCGGCTTGCCGTCACGCGTCCGACCGCGGTGAACCTCTTCTGGGCGCTGCGGCGCGTCGAGGAACGAATGAAAACCGTTCCGGAGGACGCGCCCGGCGATGCGCTTTTTTCGGTCGTTCTGGAGGAAGCGAAAGCGATCCAGCGTGAGGATCTCGAAGGGAACCGCGCCCTCGGCCGCGCGGGCGCCGCGCTGCTTCCGGACGACTGCACCGTCCTGACCCACTGCAACGCGGGAGCGCTGGCGACCGGAGGGCACGGCACGGCCCTCGGGGTGATCCGCTCGGCGCGGGAGGCGGGGAAAAAAGTGCGCGTGTATGCGTGCGAGACCCGTCCGCTGCTCCAAGGGGCGCGGCTCACCGTCTGGGAGTTGATGCAGGACGGTTTCGACGTGACGCTGTTGTGTGATAGTATGGCGGCAAGCCTGATGAAGAGCGGGCGAATCGACGCGGTGATCGTGGGCGCGGACAGAATCGCGGCCAACGGCGACACGGCGAACAAGATCGGGACCTATTCGCATGCGCTGCTGGCGAAGCATTTCGGCATTCCATTCTACGTGGCCGCGCCGTTGAGCACGTTCGATGCGTCGTTGCCCTCGGGCGAGGACATCCCGATAGAGGAGCGCTCCGCCGACGAGGTGCGCAAACTCCCCGGCGGGGGGATGCTGCCCGAGGAGTATCCGATCTGGAATCCGGCGTTCGACGTCACCGACGCTTCGCTGATTTCGGCTATTATTACGGAAAAGGGCGCGATAGCACCTCCGTTCGCGGAGGGGATCGCCTCGTTCCTGTCAAAATAGGAGGAAGAACACACATGGACTATCGTATTGCGGATATCGCGCTCGCGCCTTCGGGCGAGAAGAAGATCGGATGGGCGCGGCAGTATATGCCGGTGCTCCGTCACCTTGAAAAGAAGTACAAAGCCGAGCAGCCGCTTGCCGGAACGGTGATCTCCGCGTGCCTGCACCTGGAGGCGAAGACGGCCTGCCTGCTGCTGCTGCTGAAGGACCTGGGGGCGAAGGTTGTCGCGGCGGGGAGCAATCCGCTTTCCACGCAGGACGACGTGTGCGCGGGACTGGTGAAGAACGGCGTGGCCGTCTTCAGCAGAAACGGCATGGCGACCGACGAGTATTTCGAGAACGCGCGCTCGGCTCTCTCCGTGGGGCCGAATATCGTGGTGGACGACGGCGCGGATCTCGTGGCGCTGCTGCATACGGAGATGAAGCATCTGCTTCCCGGTATCCGGGGAGGCTCCGAGGAGACCACGTCGGGTGTGAAGCGCCTGCGTTCGATGGCGAACGAGGGGATTCTCGCCTTCCCGATGATCTCCGTGAACGACGCGCACAGCAAGTATCTCTTCGACAACCGCTACGGTACGGGGCAGTCGGTGATGGACGGCATCATGCGGACGACGAACATGCTGGTCGCGGGGAAGAACGTGGTGATCGCGGGGTACGGATGGTGCGGACGCGGCGTGGCGATGCGCGCGGCGGCGATGGGCGCCCGGGTGCTTGTGGTGGAGATCGA
>Ga0334887_1002503_pt1 | contig 20398 bp, 18 predicted proteins | sample GraSluR1_MG_10_FD_207217 | JGI IMG/M metagenome (GOLD analysis project Ga0334887, IMG submission 207217) | Sludge microbial communities from methane-producing bioreactor in Wageningen University, Netherlands - Granular Sludge_18_07-R1 | ecosystem: Engineered > Bioreactor > Anaerobic >...
TAAATTAGCTACTAATTCATTATTATTTGTTTCAATTAATCTTGATTCTGAAAAATCTCCATCTAAAAATGTAGGAATTCCACTTAATAAATAATATCTTATACTATCTCTACTGTATTTATCAACAAGTTTTAAAGGGTCTTTAATGTTCCCTAAGGATTTACTCATTTTTTCTCCTTCTATTGTTATATATCCATGAACAAATAAATTTTTAGGTAATTCAATTCCTGCCGATAATAACATTGCAGGCCAATAAATAGCGTGAAATCTTGTAATTCCTTTTCCAATTACATGAATATCTGCTGGCCACCAATTTTTATATTTGTCATTTGGATAACCAATACCAGTCAAGTAATTACTTAGTGCATCATACCAAACATACATAATTTGTGATTCATCATTTGGTACTGGTATTCCCCACCCATGTGCTCTTTCTTTTGATCTTGAAATACTAAAATCTTCTAATCCTTTTTCAATAAAACTTATTATCTCATTTTTTCTTGATTCAGGTATTATTTTGTATATATCATTTCCTATTAATTCTATTAATTTATTTTGATAATTTGATAATTTGAAAAAATAATTTTCTTCTTCAATTATTTCTACTGGTTTTTTATGTTCTGGACAAATATAGTTATCTCCTTGTTTTTCTAATTCATCCTCTTTATAAAAACATTCACATCCTACACAGTATAATCCTTTGTATTTCTTTTTATAAATATCTCCATTTTCATAACATAAATTCCATATCTGTTTAACGCCAGGAAAATGTTCTTCTTCATTTGATGTTCTTATAAAATGATTATATAAAATATTATATTTATTACAAGCTTCAATAAAAATTGCAGTATTGATATTACATAATTCTTTAGTAGTTATTCCTAATTTTTCTGCTGCTTGAACATTTTTTAAACTATTTTCATCTGCACCAGTTAAGAAAAAGACATCATCCTCTTTTAATCTATGGTATCTAGCAATAACATCTGTTTGTACATATTCTAAGATATGGCCTAAGTGAGGGGCTGCATTAACATAAGGTATTGCTGTTGTAATATAAAATTTTTTCATTTTAAACACCTAATTTAAATATTTATTAGAGATGAATAATTTTAAAGTATTTGTTTAAACATCCATTTTTCTATATTTCCCAATATATGCTAAAAAGTTATTTTTTTCTGCAATATTTAATTGTTTTTTATATAATTTTACTTTGAATCCAAGTCTTAATAGTGTCATTTCATCATGTTTGTCTGTATCTACTATATATAAGAATTTTTTATCTTTTGAGATTCCTCCTTTAGAATCATATAATCCTGCTAAAAAAGCTCTAGAGTAATCATTATGATATTTAAATTTTTCTTCTTGTTCTTTTAAAATATCTTGAAAGTATTTTCTATATGCAGTATGATAAAAGAACACTTTCATTCTGTCTATTATTATTTTTTCAGGAGTTGTTAGTTTCGCATTTAATACTCCTTTAATGAAGGCAGTCCTTAAATTTTCATTACCTGAAATTCCTATTCCTTCAGGTATTCTTCTAAGTTTCCACAATCCAATAACATAACTCATTTCTGGTGTTAGTTTAATTTTCATATAAGTTTGTTATTTGTTTGTATTTATATTTTTAATGTTTTATATTTTATTGGGGCTATGGGGTAATCTGGTATCCTCCTGGTTTCGGGGACCAGGGATCTGAGTAAAACTTTTTTATTTAAAAAGAGGTTTTTCAGAAATTCAAAATAGATTTCAATTTATGAAAATCTCAGTAGCCCCATTTTTTAAAGTTTACACTAATTTTAAAAAGATTTGAGTGATTTGGAGCGAAGCTTCAAATGGATTTCAATCTTTGATTGAAAGCTTTGAAGCAGAAAGCTTCAAATGGATTTCAATCTTTGATTGAAAGCTTTGAAGCAGAAAGCTTCAAATGGATTTTAACAGGAGTAAATACAAATATGGTGTATTCCCTCAATCGGTCTTGCAACTTATTGAAAATTTTTCCCTAAATATTTAATTAAGGAGGTGATCTATCCGCAGGTTCCCCTACGGATACCTTGTTACGACTTAACCCCCCTCACAAAGCACAGGCTCGACACTAACCTAAATTAGCGCCTCACCAACACCTCGCTTGGGTGATTTGACGGGCGGTGTGTGCAAGGAACGGGGACGTATTCATCGCACGATTCCAGTCTGTTTATTATAAATAAACAAAATCCTGACATGCGATTACTAGGGATTCCAGCTTCACGAGGGTGAGTTTCAACCCTCGATCCGAACTTAGGCCGGGTTTTTGAGATTGGCTTCTCCTTTCGGAGTCGCTGCCCATTGGCCCGGTCTTTGTAAGCCGCGTGTAGCCCTGAGGATTCAGGTCATACTGACTTCGGCTATCACACCTTGGTTAAAAATATCAAAAATTTATTATAATCTGTAAATATTTTATCAAATGGTCCGTTTAACTCTTCAACATCTATTTTTTGAATCTTTAATTTTGATTCAATGAATGCTATTAAAAAAAGATTTTTTTTATGAAATTTTATTTTATATCCTTGATATGCCAATTCTTTTAATCTCTTTCTAAAAAATTGTCTATTATGAGTTTGAATTTGTTTACATTCTATGATTATATTTTTATTAGGTATAAAAAAATCGACAATTGTGTTTTTAAGTAATGGATATTCTTGTTTATATTTAACATTATTTTTTTTCAAAATATTTGCTAAATTATTTTCTTGTTTTGTGCCTTTTTTATTTTTATTGCCTATTATAGCACTTTTTCTTCTTGCTTCCATTGCTTTTTTTGTGTAATTATTTGGTTTAAACCATCCTTTTGATTCACTAAGTGAATTATGATAGTTTTTTATTATTTTTTTAGAATTTAAGTTTGTATTCAAAACAGATAAATATTTTTCAATTGTTTTTTTTCTCATTTTTTTTATTTTTCCTATTTCATATTTGTATATATTTTTACTCATATTTAATTTATTTTCTAATTCTGTTTGTGAAAGTCCAGTATTAAGTCTAAAAATTAAAATTAATTTCGGATTTTCACCAAGTGTTTTGAATATGTTTTTACTTTTTTTAATTATTTCAATTCCTTTTTTTATTTCTTCAATAGAGGTTTTAAGTTTTCCCATTTATTTATTACGGACCAAGACTTTATAATAATTACGAACCAAGGTGGATATCTACCGTAGCCCTCATCTTCCTCCCACTTAACGCGGGCAGTCCTCTTAGAGTGCTCCATATCCGGAGATATAGATAGCAACTAAGAGCAAGGGTCTCGCTCGTTACACGACTTAACGTGACACCTCACGGCACGAGCTGACGATGGCCATGCAACACTTCTCAGCGCGTCTGGCAAGATCTTTAGTCTGACCGTCATTCTGCTGTCGCCTCAGGTAATATTCCAGGCGTTTCATCCAATTGAACCGCAGCTTCCACCCCTGGTGGTGTTCCCCCGCCAATTCAGGAGATATTAGAAATTATTTTACAAATCCTACTCTTTTTTTAGAATGAAAAGAAATTAAATTAATATAAAATTTTTTGATTTCTTTTTTTCGTGTAAGTCTAAATTGCCATACTTTTCCAGTATTTGTTAAATTAGTAGGATTAAATCCTTCTTTTAACAAAAAATCCCGGATAAAAATAAGACAATCTTTATTTTTTTGATCAAAAGAAATATATTTTTGACCATTTGTTTTTTTAGGTACTCCTCCTTCAGCATCAAAGAAACCTCCAACATAATACCAAATTTGTTTTCGATTTCCTTTTTTAATGAATTCTGGAGTATCCCAAAATACTTGAGGACTTTTGAATCCAGTTAATTCAATTATTCTTTTTATTGTATTTTTTCCATTCATTCTAAGTAAATTGTTTTTAATTCTTACTTTTGTCCTGAACATTTTCCTTAAAATTTTCTTTATATTTAAAAGAAATCGTTCATCATCTTGATATATTCTCAATTCATAATTTTTTCTTTCTCTGAAATCAATACTACCATCTCTTAAAGCACCAGTAAAGTAAAATAAATTTATATCCATATAGATAATATTTTTTTTACCTTTTTAAATACTTTTAAAGAGAGTAGGATTCCGGCTAGATTTTTCTAATATCTTTTCCTTTAAGTTTCAGTCTTGCGACCGTACTCCCCAGGTGGCAGACTTAACGCCTTCGCTTCGGCACTACCATTCCTCGAGGGAAGGATAACACCAAGTCTGCATAATTTACTGCCAGGACTACCGGGGTTTTTAGTACTCCTAAGAAATATGTTTTGTTAGCTTTTTGATTTTAGTAGGATGAGAAAATCCTATCCTACTTTGAAAGTTCTTTAAATTATTTTTTCCATAAATATTATATTCTATATTTTTTCTTTCTTCTCTTTTTTTGCTATATGGAGAGAAAATTATTTCATTTTTATTCAATATCTCTTTTACAAAATCAAACAGTATCTTTGAGTTGGAACAGAAATTCAACTCTGCTTGTTTTATTTTTACAGATCCCTCTGCATCAAATAATCCTTCAACATAAGAATTTATTTCATTTTGATTGAGATTTTCAAAATATGAAGGTATTTTAATATTTTTTCTTATTGATCCTTTTGGAATTTCTAAAACTTGGTTTAAAAAATTATAAACCACCTTATTTTTAGAATGCAAATAAAAGGTATTTCTGTTTTTGTCTTGATATATATTAAATTCCATTCCGAATAATTTTTTAAAATAGTTGTGCAATCTTATCTGGAAATCAAATTCCTTCTCAGAAATAAGAATTCTTTCATTACTCATATTTCCATCTCCATGAATTATCCCAATGGTTCTTAATAATAAGATTGTGTCTTTTGGGATTTTTGTTAGGGTTTTTGATTTTCCCCAAACATATTTATTTTGCTTTTTAACTATTTTTGGATTATTTTTTATAAATTCTTTTACCCTGAATTCTAACCACATATGTTATTCTCTCTGCTAACATTTATAAAATTTTTTCTTAGGAGTATATCTAATCCCGTTTGCTCCCCTGGCCTTCGTCTCTCACCGTCAGATGCGTATTAGTCAGGCGCCTTCGCCACTGATAGTCCTCATAGGATCACTTGATTTAACCCATACCCTATGAGTACTCCTGACCTCCTCCGCTCTCGAGTCAAACAGTATTCACTGCACGCCTTGAAGTTGAGCCCCAAGATTTCACAGTGAACTTATTTAACCGGCTACAGACTCTCTAGACCCAGTATTCGTGGGTACCACTTGAACTGTCGGTATTACCGCTTACCGTGTTAATAGCAACACTATGTTGCTAAAAACATGGCGGCTGGCACCGATCTTACCCAGTCCTTATTCGCCAAGCTGTTTACACTTAGCAAAAGGCAGTGAACTTTGTCCACTACCACTCAGAATCCCCTTATCACACTTTCGTGCATTGTAAAGGTTTCGCGCCTGCTGCACCCCGTAGGGCTAGGGACCTTGTCTCAGTTCCCTTCTGGGGGCTCCATCTCCCAATGCCCCTACCGATTATCGGTTTGGTGAGCCGTTACCTCACCAACAGCCTAATCGGCCGCAGTCCCATCCTAAGGCAGAATTGCTCCAATTCACAAACTATTTGGACAATAGAACATTCCAGTATCTATTATCTATCGAGGATTCCCCTCAATTTCTCAAGGTTATACTCGTCCTTAGGGCAGGTTGACTACGTGTTACTCAGCCGTTTGCCGTCCTTCCAAGTGGAAGGGCTAACTTGCATGGCTTAATCGAATTCTGAAAGCAGTACCCTCCAGCAGGATCAACTGGAATTGATCCTAATTTTGAGCACACTATACTGTATTACAAGACTTGAAATTGACTTTTCAGGTTTTCACCACTTACGTCTTTACTCCTTGTATTATTCCATTTGAAGCCTGCGACAAATCCAATAATAATTAGATTTCAAATTAAAACTTACTCTTTTTCAAGAGTTAAAAATTCCCTCGTTTGCGACAAGCGCACGTTGGAAATAAAATTAGTGTTATATTTATAGATAACATCTCTTTATAAAGGTTTTGTTAAAATTCTGAATTAATTTGTTTGCTAACATAAAAACCATCTAAAGAGTAGCCTAATTTGTAATAGTATTCGTGCACACCAATGCCCGAAATAATATATAATTTATTTATTTTATTTTTCTTTGTAATTTCTTCTGCTTTTTTTAATAAGCGTTTTCCAAAACCTTTATGCTGTACTGACTCAGTAGACTCTGCGCCAATATTTATTTCAGAACCATAAACATGTAGTTCTCTAACAATTGCTTTTTTATCTGCGCAAATTCTTAGACGTAAAAAACCAATTAAAATATTTTTATCTTCAAAAGAAATAAAATATTCAGTTCCTTTTGAAGCAGAATATTTTTTTATTTTTAATTTAATATTTTTTTCATTAATCTCTTTTCCAAATTTTGATTTCTGCAGACCTGCTTCTCTGAAACGTATTTCTTTTATTTCTATTTTTTTCTTTTTACATTTTTCTTCAACTAATTGTCTCAAATTACTTTTTTCAACCCCTGCAGTAATCAAAGGAGTAGGTATGTCTCTTTGAACACGCATTACACGAACATATTCTGGGATATATTTATAGCATTCTGAAATAACTTCTGCAGCCTGTTCAGCATCATATGGTTTGTACTTCTTTTTTTTCCATAAATCATAAAGTTTTGTATTTTCCATAACCATTGTCGGATAAATTTTAAGCATATCTGGTTTAAAATCAGGATTTGAAAATAATTCTTTAAACATTTGGATATCTTGTTTTGGGCTTTGAAATAAACCAATCATTATGTGAAAATTTATTTTTAAACCAGCTTCTTTACATTTTTTAGTAGCATCAATTACATCTTTTAAGGTGTGTCCCCTATTCACTTTTTTATAAATTTTATCATCTAAAACTTGAACTCCTAATTCAACTCTTGTACAACCATATGAAAGCATTTCATCAATAAAAACATAATCTGGCCTAGTTTCGATTGTTAAACCAATAACTCTATGTTCTGCTTTTTCATTTAATTTTTGAGCTTGTTTTAATGTTTTACTTTTTTTATTATTAAATGCATCAAAACATCCTTTGATAAAAGATCGTTTGTATTTTTCTTTATTTGATAAAAATGTTCCTCCCATTATTATTAATTCACATTTATCCATTGGATGTCCCATTTCTTTATATTGTCTTAAACGAGCTTTAACTTGTTTATATGCATCAAATTGATTTTGTCTAGCACGAAGTGCGGCGGGTTCTTCCCCAGTATAACTTTGTGCTGCTTCTTTTCCCCTAGGACAATAAATACAACCAGAATGTGGACAACCTGAAAAAGACATTACTGCAACAGGAGTTACACCCGAGATAGTTCTTGAAGGCGCTTTTTTTAATTTTAATAATAATGCGTTATTTAATTTATTTTGTTTTTTTAATTCTTCTAAAATTTGTGAGTTTTTAATAAATTGTTTTAATGAATATTTCTTACAAAAAATTCGTTTAGTATTTTCTAAATCTGTATTTGGATTTTTAATAATCGCTTCAACAATTTCTTTAATTACCCTTTTCACAATTTATTTATGATATGTATAATATTAAAAAAGTAGGTTATTTGATGATTTTAAAAATATTAAAGATTATTTCTTAATTTTATGAGTTCTCTTATAATTTTTAAATTTTCTTCAAATCTATTTTCAATAGGAGTACTATCAAATTCAGCAGTAACTTCAGTATTATCATTTATATCTATAATACATGAATATTCATTTCCTGAACATGCCCCACCCCAACCCATAAATGAGGATCTAACATTAGGAATTGCAAATAAAATTAATTTAGTATTTTGGGCAAAAAAACTTCTACAATGAAGTCCACAATCAATTCCAAATGGCGCACTCAATATTCTGCCATCTCCCTCTCCAATTTTATTAATTGTTACTTGAAAACTATTAAATATTGCTCTAACCCCTTTGTTTTCATTCATTAAAATATTACATTCTGGTTCTGTTCCTGTACAATCTCCTTCCCATCTAATAAAAGAAGATCTAGTAGTAGGTGTTGCAATTAATTTTATTTCTGAATTCAAAGGGAAATATTTATTACAATGAAGTCCGCAATCAATCCCAAAAGGTAAACTTTCAATTTTTCCACTTCCTGTTTTTTCAACTGTGAGTTTAGCACTTTCGAAAATAGCAGTAATTTCTTTATCTTCATCTGCAATTAAGTTACAGATAGGTTCTGTACCAGAACATGCCCCCTCCCATCTAATAAATGTAGAATGCATATTTGGTTCAGCTATTAAAGTAATTTCAGTATTTAATTGGAACTCTTTAGAACAATGAAATCCACAATCAATTCCAAATGGTGCACTCAATATTCTGCCATCTCCCATACCTTCTTTTTTAATGTTTATTCTTGAAATTTCTTCTCTTCCAAAAACAGCAGAAACATCTTTATTTTCAGTCATTAAAATATTACATACTAACTCTGTACTATTACATGCACCTCTCCATTTAATAAATGAAGAACTCCCATCTGGTGTGGCAGTTAATTGAACTGTCGTATTAATAGGAAATCCTTTACTACAATAGGGTTCACAAATAATACCAAAAGGTAAACTTTCAACAGTTCCGTCTCCGTTTTCATTTTGAATATTTACATTTAAATATGCACTTTCAAAAATAGCCTTTACTTCTTTATCTTCATTCATTAAAACAACACATTCAGGTTCTGTACCAGAACATGCTCCTTCCCACCTAATAAATGAAGATCTAATATTAGGTTCAGCAGTTAGTATTATTTCAGAATCAATAGGAAAAAATCTATTACAATGATCCCCACAATCAATTCCAAACGGGGCACTCCTTATTCTTCCATCTCCATTTCCTGTTTTTAATATACTCAGTTCTGTTCCTCCAAATAGTGCTATTACTTCTTTATCTTCATTCATTAAAACAACACATTCAGTTTCTGTACCAGAACATGCTCCTTCCCATCTAATAAATGAGGATCTAACATTGGGAGTTGCGAATAAAGTTATTTCAGTTCCTTCATCAAAATTTCGATTACAATACCATCCACAATCAATTCCAAATGGAATACTTTCAATTTCTCCATCTCCATTTCCTGTTTTTAAAATAGAAATTTTAAAACTAGAAAAACTTAAATTAATTAAAAGTAAAATTATTAAAATACAAAAAATATTGTTAACTTTCATATTCTCCCTAAATTAGTTATATATTTAGTTCTTTAAAATACTTTTGGTAAAAAAAGTTAAAATAAGTTACTTATTAAACCCATTAAGGAATAAATAGGTGCTTCGATTATAGGAAATATTAATAGGCCATTGTTAGTTGCTTTCCAATCTGAGATTAGATTGGTATCTACTGTTAATTCTATTTTTTTAGAGTTAGTTATAATACTAGAACTTTCAGAAGTTGCAGTTATTTGAATGTTATATTTTTCTTCTTCATTTCCAACTATTTCATATAAAAGCTCTATTTCTTCATTTCCAGGAACATATACACTTTTTTTAAAATCCCAATGTTGTATTCCAGAAGAACTGATTTCAAATTTATCTGGAACCATCCCTTTATTTTTAAGTTTAATTGTGACTATTGCAGGTTGATTTGTGCCTACTTTTTTTGATTTTGGAGTAACATCTACATCAATTAAATCGTGTTTTATTTCAGTTATTAAAAATAAAGTAATTTGTCCTAATTCATCTGCATTATTCTCATCGTGGATGAGTATGGTAGAACTATAATTTCCTTCAGGTGCGTTTTTTGCAGCAGTAATTTCTATTTGTGAAGGATTAGCATAAAGTTTACTTTCAAATCCTTTCCATCCATTTGGTACATCAATAATTTCTATATAATCCCAAAATCCTCCAGTTCCATATTTGCCTCCTTTGTATACTTCTGGATTAAAAGAAATTCCAATAGTTTGTCCAGGTCCCATAGTTCCAAGATAAACTATTTCTCTATTTTCTACATTTTTAGATATTGGACTTAGTATATCTATGGTTGCAAAACACATTCCAATTATTAAAAATAAAATGATAATCGCTTTCATAATAGCATTTAAAATAGTATAAATTATAAATCTTATTGTTTTAATGACATAGTGGCTAAAATTAAAAAACTTAACGCAAGGGAGATATTAGATTCAAGAGGAAATCCAACAGTAGAAGTAGAGTTATATATTGGGATAAAAAGTTTTAGGGGAGTAGCTCCAAGTGGGGCATCAACAGGCATCCATGAAGCACTTGAATTAAGAGATAACGACCCAATTCGATTTGAAGGTAAAGGAGTTTTGAAAGCAATAGAAAATGTAAACACAATAATTGGTGATGTTCTAAAAGGTAAAGACGTTTTAAGACATAATAAACTTGATAGACAATTAATAAAATTAGATGGAACACCAACAAAATCTAAATTAGGGGCAAATGCAACAACTGCAGTTTCAATGGCGATGCTTAAAGCAGCAGCAAAAATAAATAAAACTGAAGTGTATGAATATCTCGGAGGAAATATTTTACCAGTTCCTATGATGAATATTATAAATGGGGGACAACATGCAGGAAATTCATTAGCAATTCAAGAATTTATGATATTACCGTTATTTGCTTCTTCATTTAAAGAGGCAGTACAATGGTGTAGTGAGGTTTATCATATATTAGGAAAGTATTTATCTATAAATTATGGAAAAAGTAGTAAAAATGTTGGAGATGAAGGAGGGTATGCCCCAAATTTTAAAACTTCTGAAGAAGCATTAGATGCTATTGTACATGCGATTAAAGAAGCAGGATATGAAGATAAAATATTTATAGGGTTAGATGCAGCAGCATCTGCATTTTATAATAAACATACCAATGCATATTTAATAGATGGAAAAAATTTAGAAGCTTATGAAATGGTGGATTATTATGAAAATTTAGTTGCTAGATATCCAATAGTTAGTATTGAGGATCCATTTGATGAAGAAGATTTTGACTCATTTTCTATTTTAAATAAAAGAATAGGAGAAGAGGTTCAAATTATAGGCGATGACCTTACAGTGACAAATATTAATAGAATCAAAAAAGCAATTACTCATAAGTCGATGAATGCTTTATTATTAAAAGTAAATCAGATTGGGACTATTGCTGAATCTTTTGAAGCAGTTAAAATGTGTTATGAAAAAGGATTGAATGTTGTTGTTTCACATAGGAGTGGAGAAACTGAGGATACATTAATTGCAGATTTGGCAGTTGGATTAGAAACAGGTCAAATTAAAACAGGTGCCCCTGCAAGAGCTGAAAGAACAGCAAAGTATAATAGGTTATTAAGAATTGAAGAGAGATTAGGTAAAAAAGCAGAATATGCCGGAGTTAATTTTAGAACTTTGAAAAGAAAGAAAAGCTTAAGATTTTACAGATTAATTTAGCCGCATAAATATCTGAAATTTTATTAGAATTTGGAGACAATTCTACGATATCAAACCCAATTATTTCTTTCTCTTGTGCTATTTTTTTCAATAATTCTAAAATTTCAATCCAAAATAATCCTTGAGGTTCTGGGTTTCCCACAGATGGAATTATTGAAGGATCAAATACATCTAAATCAATTGTTATGTAAACTTTGTCTTTTAATTTTTCTAAAATTTCATTTGAGTTAAAATTAGTTCCATAAATATCTAATTCATTTTCTTCTATAAATTCTTTTTCTTCTTTTGACATACTTCTTATGCCTACACCTACATAATGTGAAATTTCATTTATTCTTCTCATTACACAAGTGTGTGCATATTTACATCCTTTAAATTCATTTCTTAAATCTGCATGTGCGTCTAATTGCAATACAGATACATTTTCCATTTTTGCATTTATTGCTCTTACTGCGCCTAATGAAATAGAATGTTCTCCTCCTAATATGATAGGCATTTTTTTATTATCTAAAATTTCTTCAACTGCTTCTTGTACTCTTTTTATTGTTTCTAAAGCACTTTCTAAACTAATTTCTAATTCATCTAATGTGTAAATACCAAGATCTTCTAATTCTAAATTTAATTCATCATCAAAAGTTTCAATGTGTCTTGAAGCTTCTATTATTGCTCTTGCACCATTGGCAGCGCCTTTATAGGGATATTGAGTTCCATCATATGGAACTGGTAATAATACTACTTTTGCGCTTTCAAATGCATCTTTTGATTTTTCCATTCCTAAGAATGTATAGGGTAATGAATGAAAAAGTTCCATAAAATCATATAATATAGTATTGTTGAAAGTATTTAAATGTTTCATATTAAATCATATATATGAATAAGGTAATAGAGTTTTTTAAGCTTGTTAGAATAGAGCATTCAATAATGTTAGTTATTGCTGTTTTAATTGCGCAAATAATTGTGTTAGGTGGTTTTCCAAATTTAGATTATAATTTATATTTGTCTTTGATTGCGCCTTTTTTTATTTGCATGGCAGCTTTTGCATTAAATGATTATTTAGATATTGAATCAGATAAAATAAATAAGAAAGTAGATAGACCATTAACTAAAGGTGTTTTTTCAAGAGAATTTGTTGTTATCTTTTGTTTAACTTCTTATTTAATAGGGATAATAGCTTCAGCATTTGTTGATGCATGGCCGATACCTTTTTTTATAGCTTCTGGCTTTGCTTTTTTATCATTGTTATATAATTATAAATTGAAAGACATGCCATTATTAGGTAATATTTATATTGCATTTACTATGGCAATTCCATTTATTTATGGTAATTATATTTATTCAACTAATTTAAATTTTACGATTTTAATTTTATTCATAATTGGATTTTTTGTTGGGTTAGCAAGAGAGATTATTAAAACTATAGAAGATGTTGAAGGAGATAAAAAAGCAAGAAAAGCAGAAACGTTGCCAATGAAGATAGGAATTAAAAATTCAACATATCTAGCAGCATTATTTTATATTTTATTTATATGTTTAACTCCTTTACCTTTTATTTATGGTTTAAATCAATATTTGCCTTCTATGATATTGGTTTTAGTATGTGATATTGGTTTTATTTATCTATCAATAGGTATGATTAAAGATAGTTCAAATAAGTTTTTAAGAAAAAGTAGAAATATAAGTTTAGTATTATTATTTATTGGGTTGATAGCGCTTTTATTAGCTGCAATTTAGGTGATTATATGGAAGAATTAAGATTAAATCCAGTTTTAGAAAATTTAAAAAGAGGCGGGCCAGCCGTTATTTTACCTAAAGATATAGGTCCAATAATTGCTTATACAGGAGTAGGAAAAGATTCAATTTGTATTGAAGCAGGTACTGGAAGTGCTTTTTTAACTGTGTCATTAGCTAATATTTGTAAAAAAGTTTATACTTATGAAAAAGATGAAAAGTTTTTTGAATTTGCCAAAGAGAATATCAAAAGATCTTTTTTAGAAAATATTGAAATTCAAAATAAAGATATTGTTGAATCTGGATTTGATGTTAAATTTGAGAAACAAAAAGTAGATTTAGTTATGTTAGACATGCCACATGCAGAAAGAGCAGTTAAATATTCAATAAAAGTTCTTAAGAAAGGAAAGTTTTTAGTTGGTTATTTAACTAATTTAGAGCAAGTAAAAGAGTTTGTAAAAGAATGCGAACACGAAAAATTCCAAGATATTTTTACAATTGAAACAATAGAAAGAGAGTATTTAATAAAAGAAAAAGGTACAAGGCCTGTCCACCAGGGCTTGATGCATACTGCTTATTTAGTTTTTGCTAGAAAATAATTATTTATTTTCATAACTTTTTTTAATTCTGCCTACTACTATTCTTGCATATTCTTTTTCTTTTCTTTTGGTCTCCAAAATAGCTTTTTCTTTCTTTTTTTCTTGTCCTTCTTTATATGGAGTAGGGTTTGATCCTATATGTAAAGTGTTTATTGGACCAGTTCCAAATCTTTGCCCAAAACTTATTTCTAATGTTTTGCTATTTGGGGCTTCACCTTCACGATATATTCCTATGAATGAATTTTGTCGTCCATTTATAATAAATGTTTTTCCCATTTTCATCAACCTCATCATGTTTTGTGTATTTTTAGGGTATTTTGTGCTTTAAAAAACTTTCTATACTCTAAGACTATTGGTTTTTTAATAATATAAATAAAAGTGCAGGGGAAGGGATTTGTTCAGCGAATCAAAATTGAAGTCAAAATTCTTCGAATTTTGAGATCCTTTTTGAACGCATAGCGTTCAAAATCTCAACGCTTCGCGTTGAACCCTCGCAGACACTAAGTCACAGGATGTCTTCCCAGTTTCTTTTTGGGATAAAAAACTTTTTCTTTTAAAAGAAAAAGGGTTTTACTTAAGTCCTGCGCGATTAGTCAACCTTTCCTAGTTCTTTTCTTTCCCTAGGGTTTCTTTTCTTTAAAGAAAAGAAAGGCTATTGACCAGACTCCGCCACCCCTGCTTTTAACATGTTTTTTATGACAGTAATTTAAACTTGTTTAAATATGACTGCCATCCTTATGTTTAATATATGTTAAAACTAAAACAAGTGTTTTAGTGGATATTTTAAGAATAAATGTATTTAAAAAAGCTTTTATTGGTTTTTTATCCTGCAAACCAAGACCAAATTGTTATACCAATATTTGCTATCCCAACTTTTATTCCATTTAAAATACCTACTCCTTCATATCTTATTTTTCCCTGCTGTAAAGCTTCTGCAAAGGTCATTTCATTTGTTCCAATTTTTTTAATTGTATTTTCATCAGTATATACATTCATAGTTTTTTCAGGCATTTCTCCAAATCCAATATTTGCCACATACCCATTATTCATGGAAATATAGATTGGGTTATTTTCATATTCTTTAACATATAATGTCATTTTTTCATTTCCGAATATACTTATTGCTATCCCTGGAACTTTATCAATATTTTGATTATATTGGGTTTTAAATAGTAAAAGTTCGTTTTCAGTTATGTCTTGTCCATTCATATTTATTGCGAATGTAGATAAAATGAGACATAATAATATACTTATAATTAATTTATTCATTTATATCATCTCCTTAACCATACATACTTGAAACTACATTTTCACTTTCCATATCTTTATATCTTTTTTGCGCCATTTTTCCCTTTCCAATTATTTCCTTCATTCTTTTTTCCATATCTCTAGCTTCCTTATCTAATTGTGCAGTGTTAACTTTTAAGTTTGGTAATAATTCATTCAATCTTTGTAATACCATTGAAGCTGCTTTAGGATCAACGTATTCTGGATTTGCTTCTGCTAGTAAAGAAATTACAGATATATTGTCGTCTAGAGATCCTTTTGCCAATAACATTGCAGTTACACCTGTAGTTGCGCCTTCTTTTATTAGTTCAACTTCTTTTAATTTTTTTGTTTTATTTTTACCTTTTTCTTCACTAGCAATTACATATACTGTATCTTGGTCTCCTTTTATTGCAATACTCCCAAGTGATACAATTTCTTTTACATTCTTAGATTTTGAAAATTTATATATTTCATCTGCTAATTCCTTAACTGAAGATAAAGGGATAATAAATTCAGATAATAATACAATTAAATTATATTTTTTTGAATAGTATAATCTAATTGGATATTCTGGTTTATGATCATGGATTGCAACTAAAGGAGGAAATTTTTCACTTGTTATATAACCGTAAGGTTTCATATTTAATCTTTCAACTAAATAACTTGCAGCTATAGTACCAACCAATCCCAATCCTGGAAGACCTTCAATTAATACTGGTTTTTTTAAACCTGCTTTTTTTTCTGTGATTATAAATTCTATCGCCATTATAAAACCTCCTTTATTGTAAAATTGATAGGAGAACAAGTTTTATAAATGTGTCATATTCTATGTGATTAATTGAGTAGAAGCAGCTAAATTAAATATTAAATAGGATAAACAAGCCATGAATATAAAATAAATAACTGCTTTTTTTGGTTCTCCTTCTTGGTCTGCAATCATATAACTAGATAGGAATGAATAAATAACTAGATAAATTGGTATTACTATTGAACTTGTTTCAAGTATTGACTTAGTGTCTATTTTTTGTCCTAGATAATTCATTATAACACTTAAATCCAAGCTACTCATTACTTGTAGCACTATTCCTAAAATTAATGGAACTAACATAGTTCCCCCTATTAATATAGTATATTTTTGTAATGATAAAACAGCTCTTCTTTCTCTAATTAATGAAAATAAAGAAAACATATCTTCTGCTGTTTCTCTGAGTGCTTGATACATATCAGCACCAGTTTGAAATCCGTAAATAAGCATTTTATTAGCTCTTTCTATCAGTGGAGAAGAATTTCTTTCATACATATTTGTTAATGCGGTTTCAATACTTAATCCTGCTTTTATTTGTCTGTATGCAATTGCATATTCGTTTGATAGTGGTCCATAGTCATATTTGGCCATTTGTTTTATTGGTTCTTCAGTACCAGCACCTTTTTGAAAAGATGCAGCTTGAAATAATAAATCTGGAAGAGCATGTTCCATTTTGAGTATTCTTTGTTCAATAATATAAGAGAGGTATAAAAATATTAAAATTGGGAGAAGTAAAGAAATCAATGCAAAAATAAGTAATAATTTTGAAAAAGTTATTGCTAAAAATATGAAAGTTATACCTAAAATAAATCCCATAATTGAAGAAATAATTAATAATTTTTTAAATTTAAATTGAAATTTAATTTCATTTAAATATTTTTCAATTTGATATATTTCTTTTTTTAATGTTAATTTTCTTATATCTGTTGCACTTGGAGTTTTTAATTTTATTATACCAATAATTAATATATCAAAAAAAGGAAAAACAAATAAGAACATTATCCATAAGTGCATTGGTTCTATACTAACTGGTAACATCATACCTCCAACTATTACAAAAATTTCAAAAAAAGCAGGAATTAAACAAGCAACTGCAATAAATATTAAACTGATGAATGACATTTTAGATTCAAATTCTTTTAATTTTGAAAATTGAATATCCACTAATTCATTTGCAATTTGTTTTAGTGTTTCACCTTTTCCTCCCCTTTCATACGTTATTATTAATTGATTTACAGTTCTCTTGACAACTAGAGAATCAATTCTTTCTGCCATATTTGTAAATGCTTTCGGAACGCTCGTTCCGGCTTTAATTTCTTTTAAAACTCTATCAAATTCATAAGACATAGGATAGCCTGCAGAGGCAACATATTCTATTGTTTTTTCAAATGCCATATTAATTTCTAATTGGATAGCAATAGATCGTAATATTAAAGGCAAATCTCTTTCAAATTCTTCTGCTCTTATCTTTTTTTTAATTTTAGGTATTGATTTTAATGCAAAAAACATAATCCCAAAACAAATTAACCCTAAAAGTATGCCATTTGTTATTTGATTAATTAAAGATAATATCAAAAAAATTAATATTCCAGTAGCTATTGAGGTGTAGAAACAAAAAACCATAAATGTTCGTGCATGTATATTTAAATCTGCTTTTTTTATATCTAATTTTAAATGTTTAAGTGAATTTTCAGTAAATATATTCCTTAAAGGTAAGTTCTCAAATTTATTTACTGTATTTTCTAGATTTATCATATAGCTCACTTTTTAAAAGCAAATTTTTGGATTTCATTAACTGATTCATTGAAATTAATATTTTCTTTTTTGAATTTTTTTAAGAATTCCGTTCTAGCCTTTAATTCATCTTCTAATTCTTTTTTTGTTAATCCTAAACTTTTTCTTACTTGCTCTAATAATTTTGAGTTTTTATATACTTGAATTAATCCGTCTTTTTCATAATCATATTCAAATAAATTTTGTGTTTTCATAGAACTTTCTTTATCTACTTCAGATATTTCAATAATTCTTCTAATTTCTTTTATTTCTCTTGTTTTAACATCATATTTCATCATTCTTCTTTGTACTATTATCAGATCTATTGATTGTAAATCAATATCTAAAACTCCTAATGAATGTAATCTCCTTAAAGTTTCCTTTGAAGATTGTGCGTGAAATGTTGCATAACTACCTCTTGCTTGACCACTCAGAATAGTATCAATTAGTGCTTGGACTTCTTCCTCATTTCTAACTTCTCCAACAATTACTCTATCTGGTCTCATTCTTAAGTTATCAGAAACTAATGAACTTATTGTGATTCCTAATTCTGCATTTGAAACCATATTAACTTTATGAAAATGAGGGATGTTAATTTCTGGGGTTTCTTCTGTTATCAATATTCTTTCTGTTAATGGAATAAATGAGAATATAGAATTTAAAGTTGTAGTTTTACCAGACGCAGTATTACCTGATATTAATACAGATAGGTCAGATTGCATTAATAACCATATTAAACTCAATGCTTCTTCATTTATTGTTTTATATTTTATCAAATCAAATACAGTCATAGGATTTTCTTTGGGTTTTCTTATTGTTAATTCTACCTTAGAAATTGGAGGTATAGACGCATGAAGTCTTGCGCCATTTGGTAAAACTGCATTTAACCTTGGACTTTGGTAAGTTATTCTTCTTCCTAGCTGCCTTGCCATTTTGTTTATTATGTCTATAACTAATTCAATATCTGTAAAATATCCGTTTGTTCTTTGCCATCCTTTATTTCTTAAGTAAATATATACAGGAGTATTCAATCCTATTATTCCTATTTCTTCAATTTCATCATCGTTCAATAATTTATCTAAAAATCCAAATCCAAAAATATGTGCTGTTGATATCTCAGTTAAGTAATTTATTTGATCTTCATCTGCCATAATTTTAAGGTCTTTAAGATGTAAGGTAATTAAACTTTTTAACTTCTTTTTTGCTTTTTCTTTTGAATCAATATCCCCATATTTTGATGCTTCTTTGAAGAGTTCTTCTACTCCATAAACTACTTTTTGTTCATCCTCACTTAATTTTGGCAGGTCTAATATATAATCAGCATCTTCTTTTTTTATTATCCATCCAAGCATAAACACACCTTTATTTTGTTTTAATAACGATATTTTTATGTAATTTAAGCTTTTTAACACTTTCTACTTCCATTTCCAACAAATACTTAGCCTTTTTTTGTGGTTTTATAATTAGAGTAAAAGGGTTTATCCCTTCAAATATTTCAATTATTTTCATATTTTTATCCAGATATACTGCATCAAATTTAAAAAATACAAAAAGAGAGTGGATGGGATAGGTGCCTTCTTTATTAAAAATAAAAAGTATTCTTTTTGGGTTTTTTCTAAACATTAACCCCCTAGCTCTTGAAAAAGTAGTGGTCGCTTTTTCATCAATTTTTATAATCATTTACCAAACCTTCTTTTTCTTTTTTCATACTCTTCAATAGCTTTTTTGAAATCTTCTTTTGTAAAATCAGGCCATAATTTATCAACAAAATATAATTCACTATATACTGACTGCCAAGGCATTAATCCACTTAGTCTTCGTTCTCCTGAGGTTCTTATTATTAAGTCTGGATCTGGAATTCCTTTTGTATATAAATGATTTTCTATTAATTTTTCAGTTATTTCTTCATTTGTATTTTTTAATTCGTTTACTACTTTTAAAATTTCGGCTCTCCCCCCATAATTTAATAAAATATTTAATTGAAATCCTTTGTTGTCCTTTGTTAATGTTTCAACTTTTTCTATTTTTTCAAAAAATTCTTTTGAAAATTTTGATCTATTACCAATAAATCTTATTTTTGCTTTGTGTTTATTATATTCTTTTAAATATTCATCAATTTTTTCATTGAATAGATTAAATAAAAATTCAATTTCTTTTTCATCTCTATTAAAATTTTCAGTTGAAAAGCCCCATATACTAATTATAGGAATATCAAATTCTTTTGCCCAATCTAGAAGTTGTCTTAAAATTTCAGTTCCTTTTTTATGTCCTAGAATAAAATCCAGTTTATTCTTTTTTGCCCACCTTCTATTTCCATCAGGTATTATCGCAATGTGTTCTAGATTTTTCATGATTATCTCCTTAACATACTATCAATCAAAGACCCAATTGAATCAGGATCTCCATGTTTTTCTATTAATCTTTCTATTCCCAAAACTTTAAAACTCTTTAAGCCTGCTTTTAAGGTTAAATCATTTTGAATATTTATAAAACTTCTTAAAAAAGAAAGCATTTTGAGATCTTTTTCATATTTCTTTCTCCAATTTTTTTCATAATTTTTAGGAGTATCAATACTTTTTGCTAATTCTTGTGCACATAAACAACCATAATAAATTCCTCCTCCTGTTGTTCTTTTTACTTGCCCTGCTGAATCTCCAACTAAAAAAATATTTTTTTTTCCAATTAATTTATATGTTTTTTTTCTTATCTCATGCGGAATTAATCCTCCTTTTAAACTTAATTTTTGTTTAATATCTAATTGTAATTTTAAATAATCCATAGCTAATTTTCCATCTTTTGGTATTCTTACT
>Ga0334887_1002509_pt1 | contig 20346 bp, 19 predicted proteins | sample GraSluR1_MG_10_FD_207217 | JGI IMG/M metagenome (GOLD analysis project Ga0334887, IMG submission 207217) | Sludge microbial communities from methane-producing bioreactor in Wageningen University, Netherlands - Granular Sludge_18_07-R1 | ecosystem: Engineered > Bioreactor > Anaerobic >...
GTAATAAAAAATCACCGCTATAGTTATGAAGTTCCGCTTAGTAAAATATTACCTATTCCTGAAAAGCTGGTTAAAAAGAGTGATGACAAAATCACAAATAAATATATAATATTTAAAATACCAAGATACCACGGGCATAATATGGATTGTATAAGACAGATATTAAAAAGAGATCTGAAGGAAGGGGAGAGGGATAACGGCTTATTTATTCTTTATAATCTCCTTATCCAAAATAAGAATTCTCGGGAATATGCCAGAAAGATCGTAGAGAAGAAAAACAGAAATCTGGCCAATCCGCTAACAGATCTTGAGCTTAAGAAGATTTACCGTAAAGCATATCATTACGGCTGCAGCGGGATAAGAGAGAAGCTTCCCTATGTATGCTGTGAAAACTGCACATACCGTTACAGGGGAGGGCAGTTAAGAGGGAGTAATATTCTTATTAAAAGCATGAGAGTATTGCCCGAACTAACCAGCACCCAGCGGAGCATTCTTTGCCTATTAGGAACTGTTTTTGATGGAGAAAATCCTTCGATTAGTAAAATAGCAAAAGAAGCCCATATGGACTGGAGGGTTGTCAAAAAAGCCATAAGTGAATTAAAAGAAAGGGGGTTTCCGTTTAAATAACAAAAAACGAAAAACACTGTAAATTTACAGTAGTAAATTCTATATTTTTCAACGGTTTCCGAAGGAAAAAAGCGACTACTATACTGTGTTAGGTTTAGTATTTCTAATTTAAGTGTTTATTTTCCTCTTTTCTTTGCCTTAAACCTCTCTATCTGAAACACTCTCTTTCCCTATAACCCTCTTTTGCATTTAAGGCGATTCAGGAAACAAAAAAAGGGCATCCGGTAAACAGAAAAGAAACTTTTACCCTCTCTTTTTTTGCCTGAAAAAAAGATATAAGTGGCTTGTCTGAAGGACCGGCTGCCCTCATATTTACAATATCACAAATGAAGAATAAATTCTTTCATTTATGATACAAAGAACTGTTGTCCATTATTTCCCTTTTCGAGAAATATATGCTTTATTAAGGGGGAAATCATAAAAAAGAAGATTTTTAAATATTTTAGTAGTATAATTTTTAAAAGCTTAAAAATTAATTATAAGGAGGTTTATTCAGAATAATGGTTTAAAGAAATATAAGGCCATCACTTTTAGAAACTTGAATATAGTACTGACTAATTTCTTATAACAAAATAGAGTTAGTAAATTTGTGTTTGATTCTTAAAGATTATTTTGCCAATAATTCTAAAATATATCCACTAGTATACCAAAAAAGAAACACCCTTAAAGCCATAATAAAACATACAAAAACTTTTAAAGCACTTTTTATACTTATTGGTACAAATACTGATATAAAGGAGGTTTCTATTAATGAATAGTCTAATAAAAAGAAAAGTATTTATTTTAATAATTGTGTTACTATTGTTACCTTTACTTGTTGGTTGTTTTCTATTACCCCCCAAAAATCAGGATCCTATTATTACCTCAGTTCCTGTTACCGATGCTACTGTAGGGCAAGTATATACTTATAATGTAGAAGCTACCGACCCTGACGGAGATCCCCTGACCTATTCATTACCTGTTGCGCCTGATGGAATGGAGATATCTACGGAGGGACTACTCAGTTGGACTCCTGTTGCTACTGGAAGTTATGAGGGTACTGTCGAGGTATCTGATGGAAAGACAAGCATTACTCAGACTTTTACTATTGTGGTAGTAGAATCGTCTATGCCGTCAGGTCCACCGAGTTCTGGAGGCGAAACATTTAATGATTTTAAAAAAATAGAATATATACATGAAATTGCCAAACAACACCTTGATAATATAGTTGATAGTCCGGGGATTAATATTGAAAATACCCTTAATATTCTGAGTGAATATCTAGATGAGCAGCAATTTGTAGAAAGTACTATTGTTAATGGTCATTTGTTACAAATAAACTATACATCTGGGGCTATTAGTTTTATATTTTTACAGGACATGTCTTATGTGCCGATTTTTGGAGGCAATACAGGAGCTGAAAATACTTTATCTACTCGGTCTAACCTAAAAACTTCAACAACTAAAGGTCTAGAAGAAAAAACAGCAATAGATACTTTGACTACACAAAATACCAAAGACTTAAATAATGAGATATATACGGGTAATCGTGATGTTTTGATCTGGATACCTGTTGCAGCGGAAGTAAATCCTTACGGAGAGATGGAAATATATGACATTGTATCAGAATTTGAAAATAAATTTACAAATTCTACCTTAAGTTTTAATGTTGAACCAATTGAAAATGAGAAAGCCGATCTTGAGTCCTTAAAATATATTACTAATTATGACGGAATGGTGATATTAAATACTCATGGTTATAATGGTGAGTGGCTCCAAACTGGCGAAGTGGTTCCTTTATATACTTATGCTAATATGCAAGTCATTGATTATTTGTTACTACAAGCTGAAGGTATGGCGATTTGGCAACGCATGACAGTAAATGAGACGGGCGAAGTCGTACCCTCTGAACACGTCTATGCAGTAAATTCAAAATGGGTTAATACTAATTTATCAGGTAACTTTTCTAATACTATTATTCTCAATATATCTTGTGAAAGCGCATGTGAAAGCGCAAAAACAGATGCCTTATGGAGTGTATTTGAGTCCAAAGGTGCGGGCGCTTATTTTGGTTTTTCTAATATTGTGGATGCTACTTTTGGGTGGAGTAAAGCATTTGAACTGATTGAAAAACTAGGAGACGGGGTTTACACTACAGGCGAAACATATGAAGAAGGTGTCCATACCTATGTTTTTCTTTCTGATGAAAAATGGATAGCTACTAATTGGATGTTGTGGGGTTATGAAAATCTTAAGTTTCCGAAAGATACATTTACCATCACCGCCTCTGCTGGGCCAAATGGTTCTATAAGTCCGTCTGGAGAAATCTCCGTAAATCATGGTTCAGAACAATCATTTACTATAACCCCTAATATTGGTTATATTGTTGAAGATGTCATGGTGGATGGTAGTTCAATAGGGGCAGTAGATGCATATACCTTTAATAATATAACTCAGAACCATACTATATCTGCTACGTTTAGCACAATTGAAACAGCAGTAGATGTTACCTATGCACTTACAGTGAACCATGCATTGCCCTTGCAAGAGGGGATATTATATGAACGCTGGATTCAGCTGGAGTGGGAGAACTATCCTGAGGCTATCGGGTATAATATCTACCGTTCTGTTAATCAAGAGGAGTATTTATTAATTGACCAGACACTCGAAACGGCCTTCCCAGGATTTTCAGATAGTGATGTTTCTATAGGTAATAGCTACGATTATTATATTACTGCTTATGGAACTAATTGGGAGACTGCCCCTAGCGAGATTAAACATTTAGATACGTGGTTGCCGTGCCCTTACTTAATAAGCCCAGTGGATAATTCAACTATTACTGATCCAAATCCTACTTTCACCTGGGATCCAGTTGGAATATCAAATTTTCCTTATGGAAATATATATTCAGGATCAAGCGCTTTTTTTGTACATCAGGTTATCGATCCTGATGAGACTGTTTGTAGAATTGACTTTGATGACTTAACCACTGCAACCGCAACTTACGATCAAGATGAATATGCTATTCCATTATCTACCGGAAATTACTATCATTTTAATGTTTTAGCATGGGGTTTTGATAGTAGCGGATCATTAATTGCTAAATCTTGTAGCCATATCTGGGATTTTTATTATGGCGAGGATTATGTGGTAGAATTCGAAGATTCCAATCTGGAACAGGTTGTAAGAGAAGAGATCAATAAGCCCGAAGGGACATTATATTTAAGTGATGTTATAAAAATTACATCATTAGATGCTAAGGGGAGAGGAATAATTTCTTTGGAAGGTATTCAGCATCTTGAGAATTTGCAGTTGTTTTACTTCACTGGTCTGGTGTCCGACATCTCGCCTTTGGCAAACCTGACAAACTTATGGTATCTAAGTATGGGTCCCAACCAGGTGTCCGACATCTCGCCTTTGGCAAACATGACCAACTTGCAGGAGCTTTACTTCTATTACAACCCGGTATCAGATATATCACCCTTGGCAAACCTGATCAACTTGGAGCAGCTTTACTTAGCAGATAACCAGGTATCCGACATCTCGCCTTTGGCAAACCTGACCAACTTGACGCTACTTTCCTTCAGTAATAACCTGGTATCCAATATCTCATCACTGGCAAACCTGATCAACTTGGAGCAGCTTTACTTAGCAGATAACCAGGTATCCGACATCTCGCCTTTGGCAAACATGATCAACTTGCAGGAGCTTGTCTTCTCTTACAACCTGGTATCCAATATCTCATCACTGGCAAACCTGACCAACCTGGAGCGGCTAGAAATCCAACACAACCAGGTGTCCGACATCTCAGCACTGTCAAACATGACAAATCTAGAGCGGTTAAAGTTCCAACACAACCAGGTGTCCGACATCTCGCCTTTGGCAAACCTGACAAACCTGCAGGAGCTTTTGTTCTATTTCAACTATGTTACCAACGTTTCACCTCTTGTAATAAATTCTGGTTTTGGTTCTGGTGACACTATTGATATGAGAAATAATTACCTTGATCTTACTGAGGGTTCCCAGAATATGCAGGATATAGAAACTTTAATAAGTCGAGGTGTAGATGTTGAGTATATACCCCAACGTACTCCCTAGATGCTGAAATATACTTTATCTGGAATAATATAATAAATATGAATATTTAAAATTTAAACTAAAATTTAAGAGAGAAAGGAGAAGTATAAGCAGTCATTTAAATAGGCAGAATTTTCCTTAAAGAAATTCTGCCTATTTAACAAATTTTATCCGAAACTCTACCAGGAGTAACTGATGGCATATCGTTACCGATAAAATTTTAAAAGTGGGATTCTCCGTTTTTTGCCCTTCATCCGTAATCGGGGTACTATTCATAAGAAACTCTCATAGTATAAATGAAAGCATATCGTTACCTATGAATCAATTTTTCGTAACAAGAGCCTGATTTAAACGATAACTGCCCACCCAACGGCGGCACTTAAGAAAAATATTATTACATAACTGGTCACTATCGGACCTTCTGAGGGAAGGTCAGCGATAATGCTAAGTTATGTAAACTATATTTTATGCCATGGTGGCCAATACACACCTCGTTATTCACTCGGTGCGGCACCACGGCATGCGTGCCTTTTCTCTCCGTTGACGTCAACCGGGACTTATTCCCGATAAATACAATCCTTATTCTGCTCTTTAGTCATTTCACCTGCCTGCTCCCGAATAAATCATTCCAGAGCAGGCTTTTTCGTCTTTACTGCTCAATCGTCTTTTATTGTGCGCATCTCCATCAACTTGCCCTGCTAAGGATACAGGAGAGAATATCCGTGCAGGGCAGTTTCAGGACATGCTGGGAATGGAAGAGGGTATTAGAAGAAGAAAAGAAAGAGAAGAGGCAATACACCCGCCAGATCATAAAATCTCATGACTGGCGGGAGAATTGCCGAAAGAGGAAGAGCATTACTTTTTTCAAAACAGGGAACTGCCCCTGACTTGAAAAAAGAAATGCTTTAAAAGAAAGATATTAAAGAGCATAACTTCAGAAAAATCTTCCGGAAGAAAAACACTTCCCGGAATATTTTGCCTGAAGATATGCAGTCAAAGGATGTCCATAATTTATGGCAAGAGGAAATACTGCTTCCCCCTTACCATAAATTATGCCTGTTTAATTTTTATATTTATTTTAATATATTTATATGATAATTTTTTAAATATTTCTTAAATATAATTTGTTTTCTTCTTCTACAGTAAAATGATCAATTTCTTTATTGTATGATTTTATAGCATCTATAATTTCTTCTTCCAAATTATTCTCTATAATTCCTTTTTTATAATCACCTACTATATTTGTTATATTTTGGTTTTCTTCCATAATTGACTCTTTTAATGCTTTATAAAAATCCCTTAAATCATAGAATTTTTCTTTAATTTGATGATTTTCTTCTGACAAATCCCAGTTATTCTTATTTTCCTTATCTAAATTGCTTCGAGTAATTAGATACGCGTTTAATATTAACGAGATGCCTAAAACCAAAAATCCTACAAAATTTTCTATTATATAATTCATTACAACCTCCTTCGTTATTATTAATTGTCAGAAGAACAATGAAGGGTTTTATCATTCTTTATTTATTTTATGTTCTTTGATAAGAATATCCTTTGTCTTTGTTATATGTTCAAGTAATTCGTTAGTCATTTTTCTTTCATCATATAGTGTCCCTACTCTAAACAAAGTAGCCGTCTTTCCCGCGGATGTTTTATTTGGTCTCGAAAGAATTTCTCTTATCCAAATTCGCCAATTATCAATAGTTTTTTCTTCATCATTGGGGTTTAGATTACGATCAAGTATTTTTACAAAATCATAAACTTTTTGAAGTGCCTTCTTGTATGGGGCCTGCCTGCCGAATAATTGTTTTATGTAGGATTCATAATCTTTAATTAGCTCGTCCTTTTCTTTGGTTAATTCATAATGCTGTAAATATGTTATTGTTGCACCCAAGTAAATCATTGCAATATTCTCTGAAAGAGCTGCTAATACATCCTGATCACAGTTGTTTATGTCAAGATTTTGATTTATACAATAACTTGTAATGTAATTTAACTCATTGAAAATAATCATTGACAATTGTCTCATTTACTTAGCCAGCCTTTTCAAATAAATTCCTATGCTTATCATAAGCTAACTTTATTGAATCTGCAAATAGTAGCTATACAATAAGTCTTTTCTAAGTATTTTTTGTTTTTCCTGTATCTCGGTTTCCCGGAGTGCCCGCTCTTTGTTCTGACCTTGTAATAATAATACCCTCGGGTATCGCTGCAAGGGAAAGAATAAAGCAGGGCACGACTGCATGACCGAAACAAACGTTTGTCTGAGTTTGAAGCGGGGTATTTTCCCGCTTGAAACGAAAGCCCAAAACCGCACGATTGCCATCTCTTTATTTCTTTATTCTGCCGTCACTTCTACTACAGGGGCAAGAAGCGGATATTAATAATAATTATATCCTTAAACAAATACTTGCTTCTCTGCCAATATCCTTCTCTATAAATAAATATCTACTTCTTTATACAATCCATCCGCAGGCATAGCTCCCGCATTACATAAAACAGTATTATCGCTGACCCTGGGGCAGGGTCCGATAGTATCGGTATTATGTAATAGACCTATTCTCGCGTTTTGGCCTGCGGGAGCTATTGGCCCGGCACGGCAGTGCCCTCTTGCCCCTGTGTTCAATTAATGTTTACTATTATTTATTGATGTTTAATAGTGTTATATGATGTGATGTTGTGTTATGTTATTAAATATCTATTATACTGAGTGTTATTATAATACTCTAATATGCTCTAATTTACTTTATAATAGTGTTGTGTTATAATAATTATAGTAAATTATTGTGAAAGGAGGTCTACTTATGCCAGTTATTGTTGTTCCCTATGACAGCAGACTACAGCTCAACCTGGTAACCGGAATTGATCCTGATACCAGCAATCCTATCATTAGACGGACATCTTTCAACAATGTCAAAAGCGATGCCGAAGATCAGGATGTTTATGATGTTGCCGTCCAGTTGGCCAGCCTGCAGAAGTATACCCTTGACGGCGTTGAGCGTACGAACAGCATGCAGTTAACCAGTTAATGTAAGCAAAAATTAAAGGAAAGGTGGTGAAAAAAATGGCTACACAGGTTGGTGATGTAACAAGTTATAAGCGATTGTATCTTCAGTTTGCCGATTCGGACGGGAATACCAAAAATATTACTCTTAATAATCCCAAAAACCTGGATGACGGAGATTATGCTGATCTGGCTGCCCAGGATGCCGCGATCGAAGCTGTTATGGACACAATTATTGCTAAAAACATTTTCCAGAACAAAGGAAATGATCTGGTAGAAAAAGTGAATGCCCGCATCGTGGAATACCAGAGCACAGATGTGATGGATGTCGGGCCCATTGAATAATTGTTTTAATGCAATATAATCTCCTGCAGCCTCCGTTTAGGAACATCTTAATCTTATTGCCTCCTCCTGCCGGAAGGCTGCAGGGTTTTAGAGAAAAGAGGTGTAGAAATGATGTTAAATATAGTTTATAAAATGATTGTCAAAGTATTAAGCGGAGCATCACCGGAGATCAGAAACCAGATCAAGGCATTTCTGGCAGAATTAGAAGAGAAGGCAAAGCAGACTTCCAATCCGGTGGATGATATCCTGGTTTTATGTCTCAGGATTGTACTGGGGTTTTAATATGTTGAGAAGCCCTAAAAACCATATCAGAATATCGAAAAATTTCATATTGTTTGAATTCCAGTGTCCCTGCTGCAAAAAGGTGGTTCTGGATTTCCGTCTTCTGGATATGCTGGAGATCCTGCGCAGGAGGATAGGGAACAAACCTATATTTGTCAATTCCGGTTACCGCTGCCCTTCCTATAACGAGAAGGTGGGAGGAGTTCCCGGGAGTTATCACTTATACGGTATGGCTGCAGATGTCAGGGTCCCGGGGATAAAGCCGGGAAAGCTGATCCAGTATGCCTATGATGTAGGGTTTTTGGGGATGGGTTTATATCAAACCTTCTGTCATCTGGATATCCGCTCCAAATACGCGAGCTGGGAAGGTTAAAATAGATTAAAATGGATATAGAATATATACTGAAATTAATAGCAAATAACGGTTTTCCCCTAGTTTTATCAATATATCTAGTCATGAAGCTGGAGTATTTCATTAACGAGCTGGTCAAAAACCAGAAGGAGTTTTCCCGGAATGTTACCTCCGAGATCAAGGATATTAACCATTCCATCAATGATCTGCGCATTTTTATTGCCAGCAGCGACCGAAAGCCTTGATATACAATGGTTTCAGGCTGGTTTTAAAATATTGCCGATATGAATAATATTTTAAATATAAGGGTTATTGGTCATGTCAGCTTAAAATAATCCCGTAAAAAGCCTATATTTAAGCATAATTTTTCTGATACTCCATAAAATCCCCATATTCAGGCATATAATACTAATTATCCCTCTTTAAACCTTTATTAATGCCAATATCTCTATATTTATCCACAATATTGTGGAATTGTGTGGAAAAGTGATATTTAAATATTGACAAAGGAATATACAAAACTTAAGCTTAAAGAAAATACTTTTTTAAAATAGGAGGCCGAAAATGGAACCTATCTATAATAAGGATGGTTTGACTGTTGGTTGGTTAAATGATGATGTCGTCTACAACATGGCTGCTACCCCTTGTGCATTCATTAAGAATGGTAATCTTTTTGACTACGAAGGAATTTATATTGGTATTTTGGATCGAGGTTTTTTTAGAGACAATAATGGGTATGCAGTAGCATTCATGAGAGATGCAAGCGGTGGTCCACTTCCCCCAATTCCAGAAATATCACCTGTTCCGCCAATTCCAGCTGTTCCGCCAATGCCACCAATCCCACAAATACCACCAATCCCTTCAATACCCTCATTTAATTGGTCAAATATTAGTTGGGAAAAATATATAAACAGGATTTAATCCTATGGGTATATCAGAGAAATTTCAAATATTTTGTAATAATATCCGCTTAAAAAAAAGTGTAATAGAGACTATTTCGTACAGATATAAACGAATAACTAAACAATTAAATATTGATTTCTGGGGTACATATTCAGATACTAACCATAGTTTGTACGTGGGGTCTTATGGTAGAGATACAGATATTTTTGCAAGTGATGTAGATATCCTTTTTCGTCTCCCTTATAATGTTTATGAAAGAATAAATCAACATGATGGTAATGGCCAATCAGCTCTTTTACAAGAAGTACGTAACTCATTGCAGACCACTTATAAAACATCGTACATAGGAGGAGATGGACAAGTTGTAAAAATAAATTTTTCTGATGGTGTTAATTTTGAGATAGTTCCATGTTTTCTTAACAAGAATAACAGCTTTACTTACCCTGATTCTAATGATGGAGGAAAATGGAGAGTTACAGATCCAAAGCCAGAAATTTCTTCTATAAAAGAAAAAAACAAGGAATACAATGGAAACCTCAAAAATTTATGCAGAATGACACGCGCTTGGAAAGCAACTTGGGAAGTTCCTATGGGTGGTCTTTTGATAGATACTTTAGCTTACAATTTTTTAAAAAATTGGGAATATCGTGATGAATCTTATTTATATTATGATTTCATGACAAGGGATTTCTTTAGATATCTTAAAGATCAAGATCCAAATAAAAAATATTGGCTTGCCCTTGGTAGCAATCAATATGTTTGGAGGAAAGGCCTGTTTGAATTCAAATCTCTTAGATGTTTTAAAATTGCTTTAGAAGCTATTGATTATGAAAATAGAGAAATGCCATATTCGGCAAATGGTAAATGGAAAGAAATTTATGGAACAAGATTTACAGTCTAATAGAAAAAAACTTTTTAATCAAGAGAATTTATCGATTATTCGCCAATCTTTTGCTAATACAGTCTTTACACATAAGGTGCAAGAAGTTGCTGCTGAATTTAAAGAAAAAAAGATTTTTTATATTAAAATTTTAAATATTATTTTAGTATCTTTAGTTTTATTTTTAATAGTATTGCAATCATTTTATTCTAATATAATATTTTTATATTTTATTTCTTCTGTTATTGCAATAATTGAAATTATATTCTTGATAACACAATTAACATTTGGGTTAGACAAGCAGATGTTAATGCATAAAAACTCTGCTTTAAAATATATGGGACTTAGAGATTGTTATCGATCCTTAATTGCCGATATTATGGAGGGGAATATTACTAATAGAAATTTAAAAGAGAGAAGAGATAGGCTACAACATGAATATCAAATAATTAGCGAATTAGCTCCCCAGACAGGACCTCAGGAATATAAGGAAACACAAAAAAGACTAAATAAAAAAGGAGTTGTTAAAGGCGAAGATTTTACGTGGTCAGATGAAGAAATTGATCGCTTCTTACCAGAAGATTTAAGGCTGAATACAAATAATAACAATTCTGAATTATAAAAAATAAATTTGACATTGCACTCTTATATCTCTACAGTAAGTAGTAAGTAATAAGTAATATTAACGAGGGTATAGCTATGAGTAATCGATTAGTTGCCTCTAAAGAAAATCCTTCCCCGGAACCTTCTCCCCGCTTTGATCATGAAAAAGCAAAAAAAGTTTTTTACTTTTTAGATATCAATAATGAAACCAAAAAAGATTACCAGTCCAGGATCATGCATTTCCTTGATTTTATTACTGATAAGGGAATGGACAGGGACAGCTTCCTGGAATATAAAAACTATCTCAAATCCCGGACCGATTATACCGTATCTACCAAAAATAAATACCTGGTTACTGCAAAAGTCTTTCTGAAAGAATTGAATCGCAGAGGCATTCTTCCTGCTGATATTACCCAGAACATTAAATCATTCAGCCAGTCTAAAAAACACAAAAAAGAAGGCCTGAATGATGAAGAGATAGATAAGCTTGCTTATGCCTTAAAAGAGCTCCCTAATACTGCGCAAAATACACGAATTAAGGCGATTATCAGCCTACTGGTATTACAGGGCCTAAGACAGGTGGAGATTACCCGGTTGAATGTCAAAGATGTTGATCTTATCCGAAAGACAGCACTCATTGAGGGAAAGGGCAGAGATGACAAAGAAATCATCTATTTGCACCCGGAAACAGTTAAGCATATAAAATACTATCTCAAAAAGAATAATCTTAAAGACGGCGCTCTTTTTGTTTGTAAGAGCAATAATAATAAGAACAAGAGAATTACTACCAGGGGCTTGAGAATGATTATTAAAAAAGTTTTAAATGATCTGGAGATAGATAAATGCGTGCACGGGTTCCGGCATTACTTTACCACAACTCTAATAAAAAATTATAAAGGTGATCTCCTGAGAGTTGCCCAGTATACCAGACATAGAAGTCTGGAAATGCTGCAGATTTACAATGACAACATCAAAATGGAAGAAGACTTGCCGAATTATTACAAGACGTTTGCGGGAGTGAAATTTTGATAGAATACAATTCGGATATTCTTAAGAAGTATTTATAATAATGACTATTAAATCAAAACAAAAGCAAGTTCTCATAGATAATTTTTTCCATGCTATTTTAAACTTGTCAAAAAATATTGACAATAATAAAAAAATATTTGGTTTCTTTTCATATAATGCTTATTTTTCTTTATTTGATGTAATAACTAAATATGCCTATCCGGATGAGCCTTTCTTGATAAACAGATACAGAAAGTTGATTAGAAATTATTCTGATTGGCTATACAAAGATTATTTAAGCATTACGCAGTTAAATTGTCTTATTAATTCAGAAGGTGGCAAGTTAAAAAACAGTATTCTTAAAAAATCCTTCCAGCAAAAAATAAATCAGAAAGGTTTATTTTCATTAGAAAATGAAATAATAGATAACCCAGAAAAATTTGATTTAACAATAGATGAATTGATGACTGGGTTAAACAAAGTTCAAATGGAAGAATTTATAAAGAAAAGAAAAACAATAATAAAAGCTAGATATGATTCTTTGTTTTACTATATGCGGTGTTTGTGTGTTCATGGTTTACAATTTCCGACTACAAATGCACTTGAATCTTTAAACAATGGTTATACTCCTGAATATTATGTGATGTCGGAAATCAATGACACAGTTGGTAGAATTGTAAACTCAAAATATATTTTGTGGTTCCCTCCCAAGTTAATATCATATTTATTTCAAGAATGTCTGGCCAATCTTAAAAAGGATGCAATTGTAAATCCTGAAGATATTTTTAAACCGTATTATGTTTGTTGGATTGATCAATTTAAATAGATGATCATATTTTCTACTTCCGATAAGTCTAATTACAGGAAGTAGAAAAGAGGGTCTTATTTTTAGATAAAAGTTGGTTTGTATGAACAAAAGATATGAAAAAAATGATATCATCTTATCTATAGGAGAACTGGCCAAGGTATCCGGAGTCAGGCAAAGCACTTTAAAATTTTATACCGAAATTGGTATATTACCTTTTAACCAGGATGGAGAAAGACTGATCCGGAGATATAAAAAAAATGAAGCGTTAAAACGGCTTGAAGAGATCAGAAAATTAAAAGCTAAAAGTATGACAATTAAAGAAATTGTTGATTATTTTTGAGAAGGAATACAAAACATCGGGTAAAAATGGTTAAAAAAGATTATAATAAATGGTCAAAAGATAAACTTATTCACGAAATTAAACAATATGAGAGTCTTAAAAAATCTTTCGGATTGGTTTGGGAGGAAAATATAATACCCGAAAAGGTTGTTCAAAAGTGCAAGAAATATCTCCCTGTTTTAGAGGAAAGCAAAGAGAAAAACATCAATACTAATAAAAATGAAATAAATCATATATTTATAGAGGCTGATAATTACCACGCTCTTTCTGTGTTAAATTTTACACATGAAAAAAAGATAGACGTTATATATATTGATCCTCCTTATAATACAGGGAACAAGAGCTGGAGGTATAATAATAATTACGTAGAAAAAGAAGATCGTTTTAAACACAGTAAATGGCTATCTTTTATGAATAAAAGATTAAAACTTGCAAAGAAATTGTTAAAAAAAGAAGGAATAATAATGATAGCCATTGATGATTATGAACATCATACACTAAGGCTATTGATGGACAAGTTGTTTGGGGAAACAAATAGGCTAGGAACTATAGTGGTTGTTCATAATCCTGGTGGCCGCAGTGATGATGATTTTATAGCAACTACACATGAATATTTGTTAGTATATGCTTATGATAAAAAATACGCAAATATTAAAAATTTTAAATTAAGAGACGAGCAGGCTAGTGAATATAAATACAAAGATAGTATGTCTTTTTATAAAGAACAACCATTTATGCGTACTGGTTCAAATTCAAGACCTGAGGATAGACCTAATTTGTATTATCCCATTTATTATAATCCTACAGAAAATGCATTGTCTTTAGAAAAAACAAACAATAATTTAATAGAAATATTACCCATTGACTCAAGGGGGATTAAAAGAGTGTGGAGATGGGGTCAGAAAACTTTCATTGAGAGAAAAAACACTGAAATGATTGTTAGAAAATCTAAAAACGCTTATGGTATTAAAATTAAGAAAAGATACCGAGGCGGCGTATCTTCTGATGGGAGTAAACCCAAAACATTTTGGGCAGACCCAAAGTATAATGCCTCCACTCATGGAACAATATTATTACAAAATATTTTACACAAAGAAAAACCCTTCGATTATCCAAAATCTTTATATTCAGTAATTGATGCAATCAAGATTTCAAGTAATAAAGATAGTATTATTTTGGATTTTTTTGCAGGGTCTGGTACAACAGGGCATGCAGTTTTAAAATTAAATAACGAAGAAAAAGATAGCAGAAGACAGTTTATTTTGTGTACTGATAATCAAGATAATAACGGTATCAAAGAAAAAATTGCTGATGATATTTGTTACCCCAGATTGAAGAAAGTTATTTGTGGTTATTCTGATTTAAAGAATAATAATATACCTGGATTAGGTGGAAATTTAATCTATTTTAAAAGTAGTTTTGTAGAGAAAGTGAAAACAGACAATGATAAAAGAAAATTTACAAATAAAAGTACAGAAATGCTCTGTTTAGCTGAAAATACCTTTAGAAATATTACCAGAAAATATAAACAATATGCTATTTACCAAAATAAAGAAAAAATCACTGGTATAATTTATGATGAAGATTATATTCATGATTTTAAGAATGAGATTAAGAAATACAACAAACCCTTGGTTATTTATATATTCAGTTATAACAATACATATAATAAAGAAGATTTTAATGATATTAAAAATCTATTAGAAGTAAAGCCTATCCCAGAAGTTATTTTGAATGTTTACCAAAAAATATACAAAAGAATTTTATAAAAGAGTCCTTATGAAATATTTAAAATATCAAGAAAAAGCAATTAAAGAAATAATAGATGCGTCTACTAATTATTTATATGATGAAGATTCAAAATTGATTATTTTCCAGGCACCCACAGGTTCAGGAAAAACAATTATGCTAGCATCAGCCTTATCACAAATTGTTAAAAAATTAAAAGATGTAAAAGAAATCTCTTTCTTGTGGATTTCCGTAAATCGCCTTCATGAACAAAGTAAAGATAAATTGGAAGAATATTTCAAAATAGAGAGGTTGTTGGATTGTATAAATATAACCGAAATACAAAACAATCTAGTTGACGAAAATCAAGTTTTGTTTGTAAATTGGGAAAGCTTAAACCGTAAAGGTAACATTTTTATGCTTGATAATGAAAGAGATTGGAATTTAAGTAAAATAATAAACAATACTAGAGATGAAAATAGAGAAATAGTCCTAATAATTGATGAAAGCCATAGGGCAGCTAAAACCAGTAAGGCTAAAGATATAATTGATATCATTGATCCAGATTTAACCATAGAGATGTCTGCAACCCCAAAAGAAGGAATAACAAATGATCACAAAGTAACTGTAAAACTTAGCGATGTAATTCAAGAAGAAATGATAAAAAAGGAAATTAAAATAAATCCTAGCTTAACTAAGATTGAAACAAACGAAGATATTATTAAAGCAGCATTAAGAAAAAGAAATGAGCTTCAAAGATATTATATAGAAGCAAATACCAATATAAACCCACTACTTCTAGTACAAATTCCAAGAAAAACAATGGCAGATTGTACAAATCCAGAAGATATTATAATTGATTTGTTAAAAAAATATGATATTAATTTTGATAATCGTAAATTAGCAATTCAACTTGATGATAAAACAAAAAAAATTAATATAGAGAATATTAAAAAAAATGATAATAATGTTGAAGTGTTAATATTTAAAGAATCAATTGCTCTAGGCTGGGATTGCCCACGCGCAAGCATCTTGCTTTTACAGAGGGAATGGAATCCAGAAAATTTTATTTTTAACATACAAACCCTGGGACGCATTATGCGTATGCCTGAACAAAAACATTATATTAAGTACCCATCGTTAAATATCGGTTATGTTTATACTGCTTCAAACAATTTTAGTATTGTTGAAGATTTAGCTAATGGATATGTTAGTGAAATGCAAATGATAAGAGACAATACAATTTATGGAAATATTTATTTACCAAGCGAACATATAAGGAGAAAAAGAGAAAAGACAAGGCTTTCCGGTGATTTTAAAAAATGTCTTTTAGAAGTTTCCAGGCGCTCTTTTGACAAATCTAAGATAAACACAGGTCCCGTTAATTTAAAAAAGAAAATTGGTACAAATGGAGAAGTTAAAAATATAGATCTAAAAGAACAAACTATTACTTTTAAAAATACTATTGAAATCTTAAAAGATAAGGAAGAAATATTTTCCGAATATAATAAGTTTATTTCTAATAATACTTATCCTTATGCACCAACAGATTCTGCGCAGATTATCAAGAGTAGTATCAGAACGCTTTTTAAGTATTTATTCAATATCGATAATGAAGATTTAATAGGTAAGATTGTAATAAATCCTAAAAATAAGAGCGAGTTTGAGCAACTTATAACAATTGCCAAACAAGAATATGCCGGTCTTCCAGATAAAAAAGATACATTAAATAGAAATATTGACTGGCAACTCCCTGAAAGCATAAGTGTTTTTGAAGATTACGTTAGCCCAAGAATTAATAATAAACCTATAAGAAAATCAGCCCTAAAACCTTTTTTTCTTAAAGTAGATAAAAATAACAAGGTCTTATGGTCTAAACCAGAAAAAGATTTTATAACACAACTTGAAAACACTGATGATGATGTACTTTGGTGGTTTAAAAATGGCAAAAGTGAAAGCAAGTTTTTCGGTATTGCCTATATAAAAGATGATGGCCATTATTATGGTTTTTATCCTGATTTTATTATAAAAACAAAGAAAGAAATAATAATTGTTGAAATAAAAGATAACAATGACTTTAAAAATGAAAATATTCTAAAACTTAATGCAGGTAAAAGCTATCAAAAAAAATACAATGGTAAAGAAAAATTATATTTTTTTATTATCTCGCCTATCGATTATTCTGCTTTTTGTAAATGTTTAAAAGAACAAAATATGTCAAAATTTAAATCACTTTACGAAGAAAATCTTTTACGTTTTTCACAAAGTTTAAGAGTTGCTTCTTCTGTATCTGATAAGGCAATTGATAAGTCAGAAGAAAATCAAGAATTGTTTACATTCTATGAGGAGGAACTTTCAAAAGCTATAAATAATTTAGATGATAAGAAGCTTGAAAATGAAATATTAAAAATAGATTTAAGCAATGCTAATAAAATCATCAAAGAATTAAAAAGAAGTTTTGTATATCATAAAAAATCTATTTTACCATCAAAACATAATGTTAGAATACCCACTCCTATTAACATTTGCATAATAGGTGAAACAGTTGGAGAAAATATAATAATAAATAACTTGCATAAATTTTTTGCAAAATATGGCTTAAAAACAATTGACTGGGATATAGAGTTTTATAATAATGTTAAGCTAAAAAATAGCAATATTATGGGTAAGCTTAAAAAGGGCCAAAGTAAATTCAATATTATTATAACTGGGCAAATTCATCAACATTCCTTTAAAGGTAATAAATGCCAAAATATATATTCTGAACTAAAAAAAACGAAGTATATTAAACATATTATAGGTTGCTCACCAGAAGAATTGCTAACAACAGATAATATCTTAAAAAAACTAGAAGAATATTTTAGCAAACAGTAGTTTTTGATTAAGTCTTTTTATTATAAATCTATGTTACATTATACATTGCCTCTGTTTCCCCTGCTCTTTTATTAATAAATTATTTTTTATAATTTTACATTAGTTAGTCATTATCTTGCCAATACATTACAAGCAAATCTGTTGCCAGTATTTCTTGCACAAATCCATAATACCAGTATTAATAAACAATATGTTAATGTAAATAATATCCCTTTCTCAATACCTGAATACCAGAAAGTAAAAACAGCCGATGGAACTAAAATAATGAAAGTAATAGCAAACATGTCTCGAAAAAGAAGCCAACGACCATGAGAATCACTTACAACTTCATCTGCTTGTTTCTTTTTATATATTTTATACCAAAGTATATTCTGGTCTTTTGGATCTTCTGGTAACTCACCATGCTGTGCAACTAAATCTTTATGTGAAATTCTATCATCTTTTATTGCTAATTTAGTAAATACCCGGCTCCCTGGAAGAGGATTTTGCCAGCGCAAATAAATAAGGCGATGTTTCCATCCAGATGGTAAAAAATAAATTAATATAAGACTAAGAACATAAAAAAATAGAGCTAATATCGGTTTCTCAATAATTAGCCCTTTTCTACTAATTACTATCTTATCTACAATATTTAAGTTAAACCCATTCACCAAAGCAAAGCCTATATAAAGAAGAATGCAAAATGCGATAATATATGGGCTGTTTTTTCCCTTGATCGACATTCCTTAATCACCTTTCTATTTACTCATCTTCTACCTGATCATAAAAAGATAGAGGTGTAACTGTTTGCCATCTTTCCCTGGGTTGTATTCCGTTTGAGTGATGGCAAATTGTTGTTCCTTGGGTTGCAACAACTTTTGCTCCACGTCTTATTAATGCATTAACAACTTTTTTAGAAGGATGCTTGGAGTTTTTTTCTTTTGTTGCTGAAATCATTGCCGTATACTCTGGTTGATTTCCTTCTTCTCTCTTTTCACCTAAAAGTTTATCTAACACTGAGGGACCTAGATTCCTTTTACTGCCATGATGAGGAGCTTGAAATAGAGATATTCTTCCTATTGATCTTCCGCAGGAAGAAATATGTTCAATAGCATTGTTTAAAGCCGGCACTCCAACATCGGCAGTAAGCAAAATATTATTTTCACCGAACGTAAACATGCTAATCACACCTGAATTATTTTCACTTGAAACTGCATCTTTTGCCGGTTCAAGAAGTGTTTCATAATTCCATGTTTCTTTAATCCAGTTAACTACTGACGAAGCCTTTTTGCTAAGTTCAATTGACTTGCGCATCACACTCTCTAAAATTGTTTCTGTGGCTTCTGTAATAGATTTAAAATTACAAAGACACGCAATATAATAAAACTTACTAGGGCCAATAATTTTTAAGTTAGGAAAAAATAGTTTAAGCAAAGCATTGTCACTAAAAGGTTCATAAATATTAATATTACTACTCTTGGCTTTTTCATAAAGAGAATAAGCATAGGGATGGCCTTCAATTAGCCTCTTACGAAGACTTTCTTTTGATACACGTCCGTCTGTAACAAAATTATATATTTGGTCAATATGATCCCACGGGCAATGCATAAGCAAATGGGATACATTTAATTCTTCAAGTATAGTTAAAAGACCAGAAGCATGATCTTGTTCAGGGTGTGTACAAATAACAAAATCTATTTTGTTAGATTCGTAATATTTAGGTATATGTTCTACCATAGCTTCGCCTGAGGTTTGAGTCCCTCCATCTACAACACCAATTGTCCAATGTATGCCATCAGATGAGTATCTTAAAGAAATTGCATCACCGGACTTTTCACCATCACCAACTGGGAAAAAATCTATTTCGTATAACATTTACATCCCTTCTTTTTATAATAAATTGACCTACCTTAGGCTATTTTAGGGTTTCTTTTTATAATGTCTAACTATTCTGTCCCGGTCTTCATTTGCTTTTTCTCCCTTATAATAGATTTCTATAAATTCAATGATATCTTCTTCCTCATAGTAAGCATAAATAATGCGTATTCCGCTTTTTACACCGGTCCCTTTTATTGATTTGCAGGTGAATTTTCTTGCTTTATATATTTTTGGATTATCAATAGCAAGATTAGGTATTCTGAAGACACCTAAATTGTCAATTTTTTGCTTATGATATAAATTAAGCTGGGTATTAATAAATGTTTCCAGATCATCTTCAAGTGTCTTAAACTTTTTCAGAAGTTTCTGAAATTCCTTTTCAAATTCCTTTAATCTACGTATCTCATTAAATAACTTCTTCTCTTTCTTCACTATACTCCCTCACTGAATAAGGTGTTGTTCGGTAAAATACTGATTCGTAATCAATAACGTCTCCTTCTTCTGTGGTCATCCAGGGGACATCATTATGAGAATATTCACTTATTTGAGATGCATTCATATCTGCAAGTTTATTTAGCACATCATCGATTACATTTAATTCCCGGGCATTCAGTTTAGATAAATCAGGATCTTTAAGTGGCATATATTTTGTCTGAGGATATTTAAAATATTTATCCTG
>Ga0334887_1002519_pt1 | contig 20280 bp, 16 predicted proteins | sample GraSluR1_MG_10_FD_207217 | JGI IMG/M metagenome (GOLD analysis project Ga0334887, IMG submission 207217) | Sludge microbial communities from methane-producing bioreactor in Wageningen University, Netherlands - Granular Sludge_18_07-R1 | ecosystem: Engineered > Bioreactor > Anaerobic >...
ATGTATCCTCCAGCACGACCTGTAGCCGCCCGTTCTCTGTACCGGCTTGAATTACGACGTCGCCTGGCGTGGCGGAGCCGCCATAGCCATAGGTGATGATGTTCGTGGCGATCTCGTCGACTGCCATGCTCAGCTTGTAGGCGCTCCGTTCGTCTATTCCGGCTTCCGCTGCGGCTGCCAGCACGAAGTCACGGATGGCTTGCAGGGAATCCAAGTTGCCAGGTACGGTCAAAGAGTCCATGAAAGGTTCCAGGATGTCTGGGTCTGGCGGCGAGCGATCAATAATTCTCGATTTCCGAGGCGTCGAACTCGTCCATCATGATCACGCTGTGATGGAAGCCGGTCATTTCGATGGTTTCGAGGACGGCATCACGGGCGCCGACGACGAACAGATCGACGCCGGTTCCCATCTTCTGCTTGGCGAAGACGAGGACGCGTAAGCCTGCGCTTGCCATGAACTGAAGCTTGTCCATGATGAGGACCACGCGCTTGGGGCCGGCAGCTGCAGCTTCCTCCACAGCAGAACGAAAACTGCCGGCGGCGTTTGCGTCGAGTTCGCCGCTGAGGGTAATCACCGCAATGTCTCCGGCCTGTTCCGTACTCACGTCAAAAGCCATCTCTGTGTCCTTTCAGTCATGCTTCTGTGTATGAGGCGTTCGCTTGAAGCGGCGCCCCGTTTACTTGCCGACCAAGACGACGACGGATCGGTCGCCGACCAATATGCCCGCTTGGTTTTCCAACAGCGGCTCCGTGCCGGGCTGCCAGATGTCTTCGGGGGGCGGGGCGCCTGTGTTGGCTGCCGCGTGCCACTGCGTTCCCTTGGGTAGACCCGGCAGCTCAAACCAGTGGCTCTCCCAGTGCATATTCATGGCGACATAGATATAGTCGTCTTCGCGCTGCCCGCCGTGGGCGTGCTTGCCGCAGAGCATGAAGGCGAGGATGCGGCTCGTGCCCGACCAATCGGCATTCCAGGCTTGGGTTCCGTGCCAGGTAATGTCGGCGTAGCCGCTGCCGACTGTGTCTGTGCCCGTGAGGTGCCAGCGATTGCGCAGCGCGTGGTGGGCGTGGCGGAAAGCGAGCATGGTCTTGACGTAGCGAAACAACTCGGCGTTCTTCTCGAGCAACGTCCAGTCCTGCCAGTTCAGCTCGTTGTCGTGGCAATAGGTGTTGTTGTTGCCGTACTGCGTGCGGCCCATCTCGTCGCCCATGAGGATCATGGGCACGCCCTGGCTGACGAGCAGCATGGTCATGGCGTTCTTCATCTGGCGCATGCGCAGGGCGTTGATGCCGGGATCGTCAGTCGGCCCTTCCCACCCGCAGTTCCAACTGTCATTGTCGTTGGTTCCATCGCGGTTGTCTTCGCCGTTGGCCTCGTTGTGCTTTTCGTTGTAGGAGACGAGGTCGTTGAGCGTGAAGCCGTCGTGCGCGGTGATGAAGTTGATGGAGGCCGTGGCCCCGCGAGTGGCATAGAGGTCGGGTGACGCCTGAAGTCGCTGCGCCATCTCGCCAATCACGCCCATCTCGCCTTTGAGGAACTTGCGAATGCTGTCGCGATACTTGCCGTTCCACTCCGCCCAACGTCCGTAGGCGGGGAATGACCCGACCTGGTAGAGGCCGCCGGCGTCCCATGCTTCAGCGATGAGCTTGCATTTGGCGAGTACCGGGTCGAAGGCGAGGCTTTCGAGCAGCGGCGGGTTGGAGAGCGGCGCGCCCCACGGGTCGCGACCCAGGATCGATGCCAGGTCGAAGCGGAAGCCGTCGATGTGGTACTCGGATGCCCAGTAGCGCAGGCAGTCGAGCACCATGTTGCGTACGACGGGGTTGTTGCAGTTGAGCGTATTGCCGGTTCCGCTAAAGTTGAAGTAGTAGCCTTCGGGAGTGAGCATGTAGTATGTCTTGTTGTCGATGCCCTTGAGGGAGATGTACGGGCCATGCTCGTTGCCTTCGGCGGTATGGTTGAATACTACGTCGAGAAAGACCTCGATGTTGTTGCGATGAAGTTCTTTCACCAGAGCCTTGAACTCGTCGACCTGCATGCCGAGCTTGCCGGTGGCGGCATAGCCGGCTTTGGGCGCAAAGAAGCCGAGCGTGCTATAGCCCCAGTAATTACCGACAAGTTGCCGCCCGGTCTTTGGGTCCTCGCGGCTGTGCTCGAACTCGTCGAACTCGTAGATAGGCAGCAACTCGATGCAGTTGACGCCCAGTTCCTTGAGGTAAGGAATTTTCTCGCGGATGCCCGCGAAGACGCCCGGAAAGCGCACGCCGGAGGACTCATGCTTGGTGAAGCTGCGGACGTGCATCTCGTAGATAACGAGGTCCTCCAGCGGGATTTCCAGCGGACGGTCGTCATCCCAGTCGAAATCGTCATAGACGAGGCGCGCCCGGTGCTGGTAGATGTTGTCCCAGTCAGGCGGCTGCCCCCAGACATCGCGCCCGCCAATGGCCTTGGCATACGGGTCCATTAGAATCTTGGACTTGTCGAAGCGATGACCGGCCTGCGGATCCCAGGGGCCGTCGAAGCGATAGCCGTACTCCAACGATTCGATGTCGAGATCGAAGACGATCATGCTGTAGACATTGCCGATGCGGAACTCGTCCGGAAAGGGAATCTCGACCTTGGGTTCGGGCGCATCCTTGTCGAAGAGCACAAGGGTGCACGATGTGGCATGGCTCGAATAGACCGAGAAGTTCACGCCTCCGGGCGCGAGGGTTGCGCCGAAGGGAAATGGCTTGCCGGGCCGCAGTTTGTGCCCCTGGTGTTCGTGGGTCGGGAAAACGTCAACGCGTTGCATGCTGTGGCAATCCTCCTAGTTGAACGCAGCCAGACCGGCGTCGACGCTCTCGAAGTGATCGAAGAAATCTAGAAAGCCCGTCAACGACATGGTGTCTTCCAGGTCTTGCGATAGGCCGGTGAGTACGACCTTTCCGCCTTGCCCGCTGACGGTGCGGTAGACGACGAGCAACATGCGCAAGCCGGCGCTGGACATGTAGTGGACCTGGCTCATGTCGATCAGTATCTTGGCGTCGGACTTGGCGACCGAGAGTATTTGGCTTTGGGCGGCGGGCGCTGTGCTGCCGTCGATCTCGCCGCTGATGGCAATGACCTCGACTTCGCCCTCTGTTCTCTGCGATACTTCCATGCTTGGCTCCTTCTATCTAGCGAGAGTCTTAGCGAGGCTCGATACGTACGCGCACGCGCACTTGCCGGTCCACATCCGGGAGCCGCACGATGCCTGCTGCGGCGTCGTAATCACTGTGCGGTTCGTCGTCCACCCAGACTCCGCTAATGTTGATGCTGTTGGCGGGCAGGATGTCGGGCGCAACGCGCAGCAGGTTGTCCTTGAAGCCGTGGGGATAGGGCTTGAAGAATAGGTCCAGCGGGTCCTTGGTGATCAGTAGATTGGTGTAGGTCTGGGCCAGGTAACAGAGCTCGAACGAGTGGTAGCCGCTCATTGAGTGGCTGCCCTTGAAACGTTCTGTGCCCATGAGGTAGGGGATGCCGCTGGCGAGCACGTTGAAATAGACGGCGCCGTCGTCGTGGTCGAGGAAGAAGGCGTTGTAGAAGGCCGAGCCTTCGCGCGCGTATTGCAGGTATTCCTCATCGCCCAAGATGCCGTTGAGGATGAGGTAGGCGAGGATGCCCTGCTCCTGCTGCCACCAGGCCTTGCGGTCGTGGAAGGCGTAGCGATGCCACTCTTGGCCTTCGGCGCGCAGCCGTTCCATGACGTCATACCAGCCGCCGCGCTGGCGGTCTTGGCCAATGCCGGGAATGGTGTCGCCGATCTTGCGAGCCAGCTCCTTGTATTCCTCTTTGGGCATATGGCCGTACATGCGCATGAGGTTCCAGGCGATCTTGAGGTTGTGGCCGACGACGGCGCGGTTCTGTTGCCACATATGGCGCGAATCGTGCGACCAGTCTTCGAAGAACTTTTCCTGGACGAAGGGGCTGTTGGCATAGTCGGGGAAGTGCTCACAGATGGTGTCGAAGGTGTATTCGAGCATCTTGGCGTAGCGTTCTTCGCCGGTAGCCAGCCAGAGGTTGATCAGGTAGGCGGGGGCGTGGTCGCCGACCGAGTTCCAGTTCTTCTTGCCGCGGTTCTCGCCCAGGGCTTCGCTGCGCGGGTCCAGCGTGATCGGGTCGAGGTGCGAGAAATAGCCGCCCTGTTCTGTGTCTAGGAAGAAGCGGTCAAAGAGGTCGACGGTCAATTCGGCGTCGCGCAGGATGCGCGGGTCGCCGGTGATGCGGTACGTCTGGATGGGGCCGGCGAGCGCATAGATCTGCTCGTAGGCGGGGATAGCGTCGAAGTCGTCGCCGAACTCGGAAGCGAAGACCTTGGTCTCGCGGCGTCCTTCGACATCGATGCCGTGATACCAGTAGACGATGTTCTCATCCAGGTCATAGAAGCGCATATGCTCGCGCAGATACTCTGTGCCCTTCTCGGCGCCTTCGAGGTAGCGGTCGTCGCCCGTGAGCAGGTAGGCGGAGGCAAAGCCGTAAACCAGCCGCGAGATGGTGTCGGTCTCCTGGCGGTAGCGGTCCTGGGCTCGCTCGCCGGTGAGGGTGATCGTCGTACGGTAGTCGTCGTAATTCACGGGCTTGCCGCCGAACTGGGCATGCAGGTAGAAGTCGCCTAGATGCTCGATCTGGCGCACCCACCAATCCGGCGCTTCGAATTCATACTCATTGGCGCGACGGCCCACGAACTGCACAAACTGCGCCTCGAAAACATTATCGCCGGCCTCGGGGTAGTAGATGCCGTACGTGAATAGGAAGCGGCCCGGTGTGAGCATAGCGCGCATTTGGCCTGTGGCATCCTGATATGGGTCGCCAAGGTTGCGCACCAACATGGCGTAGGTGTTGTCCTTGAGCCGGACTGTGTAGTCGCGGCCATCGCTTGTGCGGACTGTGTAGGAATCGCTCGTCCGGTCATAGTCGGTTACGTAGCCGGCGATGGTATCAGAAAAGGTGAAGTCAAGCTTGTTCATAAGTTTGCGGTTCTCCACGCAAAGACTCCGGATTCCGGAGGTTCAGGTTGCAGATGATTGGTCGGCATAGCCCTGACTGATCTCGACGATGTTGCCGTCGGGATCGGCAACCCACACAGTGCGCCAGCCGGGGATGAAGTCGTCGAAGTCGAGCGGGCCGAGCGTAACGACGGCGTCGCCGCCCATCTCCGCCAGCTTGGCATCCACGCTGTCCACCTTGAAGGCGATGTGCCGCCAGCCGGGATAGTGCGGCCCGTCACCTCCGGCGGGCGACGCGGGTGCGTCACCCTCGGCGGCGAACAGCTCGAGATAGACATCACCGGCGCGGAGGAAGACGATCTGTGTGTCGCCGAGGGGGATGACGCGGCTGCGGCGGAAGCCGAAATGGTCCGAATAGAAGCGTTCTGTTTTGGCCATGTCCTTACAGGAGATGGCGACGTGATGAAAGACGGCGCTGGTCATGCTTAGCAACCTCCCGCTGGTCTCGACAGAGCCGGCATCCTGTGGCGCGTGACGTTCATGGGCGAGCCTCGCCGCTGCGTTCATAGAGCAGGTCGATCAGGGTGCGGGCGAACTGGTGGCAGTGGCCGCCCGTGCGCGCGGTGACGAGGTCGCCGTCCACGACGACATCCTCATCGGTATAGATTGCGCCCATGTTCACGACATCGCCGTAGAGGTTAGGGTGCGCCACGACGCGACGCCCGCGCACCAGTTCCGGCGCAGGCGAGATGAGCCACATGCCGTGGCAGATGACGCCCTTGAGAATGCCCGGCTCGTCGAAGGCGCGCCGGATGAACTGCACGGCCGGCGCGGGCTCCGGCAGCTTCTCGCTGTAGCGCAACCGGTCGGAGACGATGGCGGAGGGTACGATGATGGCGTCGTAGCTGCGCAATTCCTCGTCGCTCATGCCTTCGAAGCTCTCGCGGCACTCGAAGGGGGCTTTGTATTCATGCCCGAAGAAGGTTAACGAAGGCTGGCCCCAGAGGCGCGACAGCCAATGGACTTCGATACCCTCCTCGGGAAAGCGATGTTCGTAGTAGAAGATCTCCTTCTCGTAGAAGTCGCTTTCGATCAGGATGCCGACTTTCTTGCCCTCAAGTCTCATCATTCAGTCCTTGCCGGATGCGTTTTAGGCGAGCGAGCCGTCGGGATACTGCACCATGCCGGCGAAATGGATGGCGATCTTGCCGTCACGCAGCACCCAGCTATCGGCGAAACGCATGTGCGACACGCCGTCGGCGGTGGTCATGGCGATCTTCTCCGTCACCATCAGCGTCTGCGGATCATCTGTTTCAGCCCAGAAAACGACTTCGGTTTCCAGGCCGTCGATGCCCAGGATGCCCTGCATGTGTTCGCGCAGCTCATCTTTGCCGCGGTAATAGAGCGGCTTTTTCATGAAACTGCTGATCAGTAGACAGTCGTCGGAGTACTGATCCAGCAGCGCGTCGATGTTCTTGTCGAGGATGAACTGGATGTGTTCTCGATACATCCGGCCCAAAGGCGTGTCGGGCACGTTTTTCATTACTTGCTCCCTCGTATGGTCAGTTTCCGGAAAGGATCATGTCGGCAGCCTTCTCGCCGATCATGAAGCAGGCCGCCACGGTATTGCCGCTGGTGACGGTGGGCATGACCGAGGCGTCGGCCACGCGCAGCCCCTCAACGCCATAGACACGCAACTGCGGGTCGACCACAGCTTGCGCGTCGCGCCCGATCTTGCATGTGCCGGCCGGATGCCACAGCGTGGAGGACTGCGAGCGAATGAAGCCTTCGAGGTCGGCATCGCCAGGCGCCAGCTCGCCGCCGTTCAATTCTGCGAAAGAATCGGCTGCGGCAAGCTCCCGGATCAGCTCAACGGCATTGACGAACACCTGCACGTCGGCCGGCTGCGTCAGATAGTTGGGGTTGATCACGGGCGGGTCGAGCGGATTGGACGAGCGCAGCGTGACTTCGCCGATGCTGAACGGCTGCACCAGGATCGGCAGGAAAATGCAGACCGGCCCGCCGAAGTCCGGCAATACCGGCGCCAGCGGACCAGGAACGCTCGGCGTGAAGTTGAGTTGCAGATCGGTTGGCGCGGCGTCGCTGCCGGGACGGGTGCGCACGAAGAGCACGTTGCCTGTCAGCAGCGTTGTGTTGGGCAGGTTAACCTTGGTGCGATAGACGACGGGTAACTGCATGTGGTCTTGCAGGTTGCGGCCTACGCCAGGAAGGTCCTGGACCACGGGCAAGCCATGCCGGCGCAACGTTTCCGCCGGGCCGATGCCGGAGAGCATGAGCAGCTTGGGGGATAGGAATGCGCCTCCGCTGACTATGATCTCCTTGTCTGCTTGCACCGTATGGGTTTGGCCGTCCTTGACGTATTCTACGCCTGACGCGCGTGCGCCGTCGAAGAGGATGCGCGTGGCTTCGGCGTCTGTGATGAGCGTGAAGTTGGGGCGGTCCATGATGGGGCGGACGAACGCGGTGGCGGCGCTGGCGCGTTGGCCGTCCTTGCGGATGTGGAAATGAAGCAGACCTGCGCCGTTTTCCTGACGCTCGCCATTCGTGTCCCAGTACGGGCCGTCGAAGCCGATCTCCTTGGCTGCCAGCATGAACTGCTCGGAGCGCATGACGTCATCCGGGCATTCGCGCACAGTCAGCGGGCCGCCCGAGCCGTGGTATTCGGAGGGGCCGCCCTCGTAGTCCTCGGACTTCTTGAAGTAGGGCAGCACATCGGCATAGCTCCAGCCGTCCGCCCCCAGGGCGTTCCACATGTCGAAGTTGCGCGGGTGGCCGCGCACGTACATCATGGCGTTGATGGAGGTGCTGCCGCCTAGCACGCGGCCCTGGTTGATGACGATGCTGCGACCGGCTGCACCTGGCTGTTCGGTCGTGGGGAACTTCCAGTCGAGGTCCGATCCCCAGAGCGAGACAAAGGAGCCTGCCTCGTGGAGCGCCTTGTCGTCGTCTGCTGGCCCTGCTTCCAAGAGAAGGACAGTGGCGTCTGAACCGGCGGTTAGGCGATGCGCGACGACGCTGCCCGACGCTCCCGCCCCGATCACGATATAGTCATATACTGCGGCTGTCATTCTTTCCGATCCCCTCTGGTGGCTTGGCTCGTCGCTACACCGCTTTCACCGCCCCGTGCCGCCATTTTAGGCCGGGACGACGCCGATCTGTTGCATTAGTCCCATCGTGTCCTCGGATACCCAGTCCTCAACGATCTTGCCGTCCTTGACCTTGACGATGCTGATGCCGCTGACGTTGACCTGTTTGCCGCTCGGCGGAATGCCGAACAGGTCGCCGGTGTGGACGCCCTGCATGCGCCAGCGGATGGCGGCTTTGTCGCCGGAGCCGAAGGCGTCTTCGACGGTCATGCTCATGGAGGGGAAGCCGGCGCGAAACGCGCTCAACATGCCCTTGACGGCTTCGTAACCCTCTACCGGGACAGGGCTGCTGGGGTGATGCATTACGACGTTGGGGGCGACGATCTTCTCGGCGACAGCCCAGTCGCCGGTCCCCAGGACTTGCTCGAAAAAGCTGCGACCGATAGCGATTGGATCTTGCGACATGGTTGCTCTCCTTGTGTGTTGGCTCGTGTCGGTTACCCGTTTATGCTGCATGTCTCTGTCATGCTGAGTGTTAGCGAAGCATCTCGCAAAGAGACATCCATACCTCTCGGACAACTAGATTCTTCAGCTCGCTAACGCTCGCTTCAGAATGACAGGCAGTGGTCGATAAAAACTCTCAGCCGGACAGATCGGCGCGTTCGGCGGCGCGCAGCACGGCGCGTTCGCATAGAACCGCAGCCAGGTGCGCTCTGTACTCCGCCGAGGCGTGCAGGTCGGACCTGTAGTCGTAGTCGGTTTCCGCCAGTTTGGCGGCCTTAGCGATCTTGGACGCCGTCAGCGATTTCTGGGCGAGCTGACTCTCCACAGAGGCAAGACGACCCGGCGAAGGCAGCGCGCCGCTGACTGCTACGTAGCACTCGCCGCCTTTTGCTTTCGGTCCTACGCGTGCGGCCACGCCACAAATCGCGTAGCCGTTGGCGGGGTTCTTGAACTTCTCATAGGCGCTGCCCGCGCCGGGCGCGGCCGGGAAGTCGATATGCGTGATGATCTCGCCTTCTACTAGGGACGTGCTCTGCGGGCCGGTGAAGAACGAGTCGACGGGAATGGCGCGTTCGCCGTCCGGCCCAACGACGTGGATCACGGCGCGCAGGACCAACGCTGCGGCCTGAATGTCGCCTGCCGGGTGGTTATAGGCCAGGTTGCCGGCCAGCGTGCTGCGGGCGCGCACCTGCGCGTCGCCGTTCTGCGCGGCGGCTTCGGCCAATGCGCTGTAACGCTCGTTTACTAGCCGGTTTTCGGCCAATTCGCGACAAGTTGTCATGGCCCCGATGCGGATGCCGCCGTCGTACGTGTGAATGCCGCGAAGATCCTTGATGCGGCGCAGGTCGACGAGGAGCGGGGCGGAGACGGCGCGCGTGCGCAAGTCGAGGAGCAGGCTGTGGCCTCCTGCCAGCGCCAAAGCGCCCGGCGTACCCCGGAACAACGCGATGGCTTCGTCCAACTGCTGTGGCGCTGCGTACTCAAAATCGGCTGAGTTCATGGCTTACTCCTGCTGAGCCTCATACTTCCCGGCCGCGCGTAGCGCCTGCCATACCTTTTCCGGGGTGAAGGGCATGTCCAAATGCTCAACGCCCAGGCCTGCCAGCGCGTGGCAAACTGCGTTGCCGATAGCGGCCGGCGCGCCGACTGTGCCAACCTCGCCCGCGCCCTTTGCGCCCAGCTTGGTGTGCGGCGTCGGGTTGACCAGGTAGGCCAGCTCGATGTTGGGCACAAGGGGCGCACGCGGGATCGCATAGTCCGCGAAGCTCGTCGTCAGTGGGCGACCGTCCTCGTCGTAGCGAGATTCCTCAAGCAGCGCTTCGCCGATGCCGAAGGCGACCGCGCCCTGTAGCTGGCCTTCTAGCACCATCGAATTACCGATGACGCCGACGTCAGTCACCAGCACGTAACGGAGAATGTCTACCTTGCCCGTATCCGGGTCTACTTCAACCTCGGCCACGTTGCAGCCGTAGGGGAAGTTGAATCCGGGCGGATCTAGGAAGGCGGTAGCCTCTAGGCTTGGCTCCATCTGCGGCGGGATGTCCCAGGAGTAGTAGAGCGCCAGTGCGATCTCCTGAAGGGTGAGCGCCTTTTCGGGGTCATCGCGCACGAAGGCTTTTCCCTGCGCATAGGCGATCTCTTTTTCCTTCACTTGGAACTTGTGGGCGGCATATTCGATGCACTTCTCGCGCACCTTCTGCGCGGCCAGTTGAACGGCTGCCCCGCCGACGCTAAAGGAGCGGCTGCCGTAGCTGCCCTGGCCGAACGGGACTTGTTTTGTGTCCGAATGCATGACGCGGATCATATTCATGCCGGCGCCCAATTCTTCCGCCACAACCTGGGCGAAGGTGGTTTCGTGCGACTGCCCGTGCGGCGTCGAGCCGATGGACACCTCGACCTCGCCGGTAGGTTGGACGCGGATGTTGGCGCTCTCCCATGTGCCGCCGAGCATGCCCTCCTTTGCCATGCGCGATGAGGGGCCAACGCCGCTTACAGCGACGAAGGCGCCGATGCCGATGCCGCGCAGTTTGCCCCGTTCGGCTGACTCTTGCCGCCGCCGCCCGAAGCCGGCGTAGTCGATCATGTCCAGCGCCTGGTCCAGCGCCGCCGGATAGTCGCCGGAGTCGTATTCCCAGCCCATGCGGTTGTCGAAAGGCATCTGCTTGGGGCGTACCATGTTCTTGCGTCGCACTTTGGCGGGGTCCATACCGATTTCTGCGGCGTAGAGATCGATCATTCGTTCGAGCATGAAGGTAGCCTCAGCCCGTCCTGAACCGCGCTGGGCGCCCAACGGCACGCGGTTGGTGAAGGCTGCGTAGATTTCACAGAAGGCGTGCTCGATGTCATAGACGCCGGTGACGTTGCGGCCGACCATGGCCGTCGCCACGCCTGGGCCGATGGTTGAGGGATAGGCGCCGAGGTTGGCGTAGCTCGTGCACTTCAGCGCAGTGATCTTGCCGTCGCGCGTGCCGGCGATAGTAGCCGTCATCTTTTGGTCGCGCCCCTGCACCGTCGAGGTCATCAACCCGCGGCGGTCGTCCACCCACTTCACCGGCCGGCCTAACTCTTTTGACAGGTATAGAACCAGAGGCATGTCGGGATAGATGTAGCCCTTCGTGCCGAAGCTGCCGCCGATGGTTGGGGAGATGAGGCGAATCTTGGTAAAGGGCACGCCGAGAATGGCAAAGGCCAGGAGCAGACGGTGGTTATGGGGCGATTGGCTCGTCGACCACAGCGTGTACTCGTCGGCGTCCGCGTCGTAGTAGCCCAGTGCGGCGCGCGGCTCGATGGGGCTGTTGATGGTGCGTGGGATATGGATGCTGCGCGTTAGAGTCACCTCGGCCGCCTCGATGGCCATCTCGGCGCTTTCGCGGTCCCCGTAGGGGATATAGGCGTTAAGATTGTTCGGCACTTCGTCGTGCAACTGCGGTGCGTCCTCTTTGAGCGCTTCTTCTGCGTCCATGACCGCGGGCAGCGGGTGGTAATCGACGACGATGGCTTGGAGCGCATCGTGCGCCTGGGCGGCCGTCTCCGCGACGACAGCGGCTACCGGGTCACCGGCGAAGCGCACCTTGTCGACCGCTAATACGTTGCCCGCGCCCGGCATGCCCATCGGATGCGAGGGGAAATGGCTCTCCGCGCCGCCGGGAATCCACACGCATGGCAGCGGCATGATCTTGCCCGCCAGGTCTGCACCTGTTATCACGCGCACGACGCCGGGCATTCTGGTCGCGGCCTCTGTGTCGATGCCGCGGATGTGAGCATGGGCGTGTGCGCTGCGCAGGATCGCCATGTGCAGCATGTCCGGCAGCGACATGTCGGCCGTGAAGCGACTGGCGCCGCGCAACATCTCGGGGTCCTCTTTGCGCCTGACTGGCGCGCCTAGCACATGTTCGGTCATCGTTCCCGCCTTTGCTGTCGAACGAACGCTTACTTGACCCCTGTAAAGTGGTAGGCGATTTTGCCGTCCCGCAGAACCATGGCGTCGTACACCTGCACGATGCCGTGATTGGATTCGACCGTGGCCTCAAAGAGAATGGTGTTGCCGGTTTCGGCGAACTTGTCTGTCGAGATGACTCGCTTGATATTGACCCAGCGCAGATAGTTGCGGAAGTGTCTGCGCAGCGCCTCTTTGCCTTCGACCTTGAACTCGAACGCGGTCAACACGGCATCGTCATGGTAGTTGTCGTCAACCAGAGCGTCGGGGTCTCCGGCGACCAGGTATTCGACTTGGCGCTGGTAGAAGCGCTTGCCGGGCGTGTCGACGATCATGCGCACGGGGCTATTGGCCTTCTGCACGGCGTACTGTACGGCTTTGACGACGTTCTGGTAGCCGGTGCAGCGGCAGAGCGTCCCTTCCAGCGCGGTGCGGATCTGCTCTTCGTTCGGGTTCGGCTCATACTGCAAGAGGTCGAGCAGGGCCATGACCATGCCGGGCGTACAGAAGCCGCACTGCACCCCGTGGCTTTCGACGAAGCCCTCCTGCAACTCGCTAAGTCGACCGTCTGCTGAGACGCCCTCGATGGTAACGACCTCGGCCCCATCGACTTGGGCGGCAAGCGTAAGGCAGCTTTTGACTGACTGGCCATCGAGGAGGACGGTGCAGGCGCCGCATTCGCCGGTGTCACAGCCGATTTTTGTGCCCGTCAGTTCGAACTCGTCGCGCAGCAGATCGACGAGGAGCGTGCGCGGTTTGATGTCGGCTGTGCGCAGGCGGTTGTTGACAGTCACGCTGACTTGCATGAGCAGGTTCCTCCGTGTCGATCTGATCAATCAAGCGGCTACCGTTTCCTTGGCTAGAGGCGAACGTAGCCGGGCGAGAAGACGGGCGGCTCGGCTACGGCGTTATAGCTGGTGATCTCCAACCCGTAAGGGTTTCGGTCAGTGCGGCGCAGCTTCCAAGCCTGGGTGAAATCCGCGGAAACGCGCTTGCTCTTAGCCGCAGGCGGGGTGAAGCTGCTGGCCTGCCAAGCGACGACTACGGTCACTTCGGCCGTATCACCGGCGATGGAGGAATCCACGCTGACGACGTTGTGGTTCTCGTCGAAGAAGATGTTGATTACGCCAGGGGCCTGTTCGCCGTCCGAGTACGCGCCGCCCGAATACCAGGCGATGAAGTCGCCAACGCCGTGTAGCGTTTTTTCGGGGAAGATCATCTGCACGTCGTCCTCGGCTACCAGCTTGCAGATCTCCTCGGTAGGTACGTGGAAGTCGAGGGCTTGGTACCAGGCGGCGGCGAAACGGTCGATCTGTTCGTGTGTAATTGGGCTGCTCACTGCATATCTCCTTACTTGCATGTGGATGGCCGGCATCATCGCTTCGGATACGGCTATTGGCCGCACGTATTGCCCACGCGCTCGGGATTTGTGTCGCCTTCCAGCACCAGGTCGATGAGGAAGGGGCCGGGATGGGCCAATGCCTGTTCGATAGCCGGCCCGACTTCTTCCGGGTTTTCGACGCGCACGCCCTGGACGCCCATGCCGCGCGCCATGTCCGTAAAGTGGAGCGGCGGGTGGGACAGGTCGAAGCTCACGGGGAAGTCGTGTTTGGCGATGCCGCGCTCTTTCCAGTACTGGTCGATGTTCAACTGCAACAGCCGGTATGAACCGTTGTTGCAGATCACAAACTTGGCGTCGACGTTGTGGCGGGCGGCAGACCACAGCGCCTGGATCGTATACATAGCGCCGCCGTCGCCGGTGAAGCCAATCACGGTCTTATCCGGGTTCGCCATTTTGGCCCCGATAGCGCCGGGGATGCCGATGCCGAGCGAGCCGCCGCGCGTCAAGAAGTATTCGCCCGTGCGCTGGGGAGGCCAATAGCGCACGACGGCAGGCGAACTAGTCAGCGCTTCGTCGAAGAGGATCACGTCCTTGTCCGGCAGGCGGGCGACGAGTTCCTCCATAAAGCGGGACATGCGCAGCGGCACGGCGTCGCGGTTTGCTTGGTCGTCATCGAGGGCTGCTGCGCGTTTCGCCTGGGCCTCAGCCTCAAGTTCGGCGGTGCGTGCTTGGGCGGACGCCTTCTGCGCAGACGACATGACATGTTCGAGCGCGTCGATCAACAGGGCTAACGTCAGCTTGGGGTCAGCCACGACGCCGATATCGACCGGGTGGTTCTTGGCGATCTCGTAGGCGTTGAGGTCGATGTGCACGGTCTTGGCGCCGGGTGCGAAGATGTCGCCCAGCTCCGGAAAGACTTCGGGCAGCACATACGTGCCCACGATCAGGTTGGCGTCGCCGCGCTGCATGATGGGCAGGCTGGCGGAGCCGAACATGTGGCCGGTCATGCCGCGATAGAGTGGGTGGTCGTAGCGCATGTTCACTTCGCCGGCGTCCGCCTCCCACACCTCGGCCCCTAACAATTCGGCGACGCGTTCAAGTTCGCTCTGCGCACCGGAGAACGCCACGCCGTCACCGACGAAAATCAGGGGTTTGCTCGCAGCCGCCAGCAGTTCGGCCATTGCGCGAACCGTAGCGGAGTCGGGCGTTACGCGCGTCGAGGGCAGCGAGGTCGGGCGCACCGGCTCGATCACAGGAGCGTCCAGCACGTCTTGCGGCACACAGACATAGACCGGCCCCATTGGGGGCGTGGCCGCGATCTTGATGGCGCGGCGGATGACACGCAGCAGAGAGGACGGGTGCATGACGACGGTCGACCATTTGGCGACCGGTTCGGCAAAGGCGACCAGGTCGCCCGCCATCTGGGCGTCCATCGCCGCGTATTGGATGCCGGCGTCACCGCCGATAACCACAAGCGGAGAATGGCCGCGCATCGCCTGGTAGAGCGCACCAATACCATTGCCGACGCCCGGCGTGCTGTGCAGTTGCACCAGCGCAGGCTTCTGTGTGGCGCGTGCGTAGCCGTCCGCGATCAAGACGGCCACTGATTCCTGCAGGGTCAGCACATAGCGCATCTCCGGATAGGCGGAGAGCGCATCGAGAAAGCCTTGTTCGACCGTGCCGGGGTTGCCGAACATGTGGTCGATGCCGTCGGCCAAAAACTGCTCGATGATGGCGAAACGTCCGGTTTTTTCCGTCATAGCATTACCAACCATAGCGGCGCAAGCCGTTTTCCAGTACTTCGATCATCAGTTCGCCGACCAACTGCGAATCCTGAGTGGAGCGGCCTGTCAGGAACGGGTAGTCGAGAATGGTCGAGATCGTGCGCCCGACACCGCCGTGATATTGCCCTTCCGGGCCAACGGCGTCGCGCAGGATGTACTCGAGCGGGTAGAAAGGCGGCCCGAAGTTGGCGCCGGCGACCTCTTCGCGGGCGAAGCCGGTCCCGTCCTTGTAGTCGTATTCGCGGGCGTGACCGGTGACGTGCTTGCCCCAGATGATGCTTTTTCGTTCGGTCCAGTCGCGGGCAAAGGCTAGGCAGGTGACGCAGTAGCATTCGGCGGCGATAAGTTTGTCCTGGGCTAGGAAGCCCAAGATCACATCGTGCAGCCGTTCGTTATTTACCATGTCGACCATGGGGCCGCTGCCGCCAGGGAGCAGAAGTGCGTCGTATTTCTCCAGGTCCTTCCAGCATTCGTCGCGGCGGTTGTAGTACGCCTCGAGCGCGTGTCCAAAGCTTGGACCATTGAAGTAGGGCATGGCGGGGAACCAATCCGCCAAGCTGATAGGATTGACCAACAGGTCGGAGTTATGGATCTCCTTTGTGCGTCGCGCGAAATGCTCGTCGGTGACGACTTTGTCCAGAGGCGGGTCCAGGTATCCGGGCTCCATGCTGGGAGGCAACGCGGGCGGCTTGCGGCCGGTGGCGGTCATAAAGTCGATTTCGTAGCCCTGAGCCATGAGGACGTCATACGGACCGACCAATTCCTCTCCCCAGTAGCCCCATTCTGAAAGCATGCATAACACTTTTCTTGTCACGGTCACACTCCTTACGCGCTGGATCAGTGAGCTAGGCCAGGCGCGAGGGAATGAACGCCAGCCGAGCAAAGGCAAAACTTAACTAGAGCCAGGTAACGTGCCTGGCATCCATGACTATTTGGGCTGTGATGAGAGGTCTATGCTGTTGGTTTTGTGGTCTCCCTTGACGACAAGGGCAGAGTCTAGCGAGTTCACAAACAATTGTCAAGTGCCAATTTCGGCTTTGGGAGCATTTCTTGTAGGGGGTGCGAAAATGTCACCTTGCGCGCGGCGACGGGTCTGGCTGATGAGCGGATGCTGTTCGAGGCTTGGCTTGGGCATGGGGAGCCTTGTGATCGGTGCATGATACGAAGCCTTCAATATGGCGGTTTACCCCGAACTCGCTATAGCCCCTTTTCGTGTGCAGTCAATATGTAGGCGAGCAAATGAGGTCTAGTAAAAAAGCGCGCCTATCCACATCCAGGTTGATGTGCTATAATCTGCCGCCACGCGGCCGGGGGCGCAAGAGCGACGCCTTTGCGCTGTGGATAGCGGTCGCCAAGGTCCCGATTCGCGGTGCGGATCAAGACAAAAGCAAGGTTGTGTGAAGATGAGTGCGCCAAAGGGAAGGTCCGGTCAAAAACGTTCATCGGTGCCCGCGGTGCAAGTGCGGGTTGCGCCGGGTATACGCCTGTCGCCCGATCAGGTCGCTCTGCTGGGCCAGGCATTTGCGAGAGAACGGGAAATCCTGGTCAAGCAGGAGTTCCGCTCCGGCTATAGCGGTGCGGTGGTTGTGTTGGTGTCGGTTGGCGCGGGGCGTGCGCCGCTCGTCGTAAAGCTGGCGCATCCGCACGACTTGCAGCGCGAGTACGACGCCTACGAGGAGTACGTACGCCAGGTTTCGCCACAGAATATCGCCCACTTGCAGGGTGAGCCGCTTGCGGGGCCGGACGGCCAGTTAGGCCTTCTGCAATACACATTCGCTGGCGGCGAATCGCATCTGCCTACCACGAGCCTGCAAACGTACTATGAAACCTATGGGGCCGATGCGACGTGCGCGGTGTTGAACCGTATCTTTCGCGTCTATGGCCGGCATTGGTGGGCGAATAACCGCGCGCAGTCGTATGTGCAGGACGAGTATTATGACCGGTTGCTGCCCGTGCATTTTCAGGCTGAGCCTGTCGATGCGAGCGAGAACCCGGACCACATCCTGACGGCAGGCGTGACCGGCGCAATGGCTGCCGAGGGGATCGAAATCGGGCAGATCGTGCAATTGCACGGCTTCGGCGTCACCAAGGTAGGGGATGGCGGTCATAAGATGACGCTCCTTGCGCCGCCGCCATCGAACGAGGCTTCGGCGCCGCGGCGCATTCGCGTGGAGATGGAAACGCCGACGACTTATTGCCCGGGTGACGTAGTCGACGCGCTGACGGTGCGGATCACGGCGACGCGGCAAACGCTGCTCAGCGCTGCTGCGCAGTCGGCCTTGCCCAGCTTCGACCCGGCTTCGCCAACCTTCGCGATTTCCGGCGCAGATGGCGGCGTCATCGAACTGCCGAACCCGCTGCCTAAACTGACCGAACTGCTCTATCAGGTGGTCGAAACGAAGATGTCGATCATCCACGGCGACCTGAACATGCAGAATGTGCTTGTCGACGGGCCGACCGGCTTTTCATGGCTGATCGACTTCGCGGAGACGCGCATCGGGCCGACGCTGCAGGATTTGCAGCGACTCGAAGTGCAAGTGATCACCAAGCTGATGCCGTTGGGCGGCGAGATATCGCCCGAAGCGGCAGTCGAGGTGATGACCCGCCTCCACGCCGACCCGCCTATGCCTGCGCCGAAACTGCCGGCGCTGCACGACGCCTACACGGTTATGGCCGCCATTCGCCGTCTTGCTCGGCAATACCTGATCGACGATATGGACTGGGGCGAGTATTACCGCGGCCTGGTCGTGGCCCTGGTGGGGGCGCTTAAGTACGACGAACTCGACGCCCACGCGCGGCGGCTGGTATTGGTTAGTGCGGCGACGGCGGACAAGTTGACGAACACGCCGTTATCGACTGGCGTTCTATCGTCGTCTCCGGCGACCGAATCACCGGCTGTGGAGCCGGCGGCCGCGCCGGTTGCGCCGAGCGGTCCGGCAACCGTTGCTCCACCTGCGGCGCCGGCTCCACAGGCGCAGGGCAACCGGCGTTGGGCGGGATTGGCTATAGCCGCTGCGGCTGTGTTGTTGGTTGCCTGGGCCGGCTGGCAGTTCGGAATGCGCGGGGCGATGCCGGGAACGAGTCCGCAAGACAGCGCAACGCAAAGCGCGGCAGCAGGCGCCGTAGAGACGCCTAGCCCGACCGCCGGCGTCGTGAGCGACGAGCCGGCGGCGCAGGGCGGCGCAAGTGCGCAGACTGCACAAGATACGCTGGACGCGACTGCCACGCTCGCCACGGAGGGTGAACTGGAGCCAACAGATACGCCAGGCGTGACGGATACGCCGGAGCCGACTGACACGCCCGATGCAACCGATACGCCGGCTTTCGGCCTCGTCGCCCCTGGCGGCGGAGATGCGACGGCGACAGCCACCGCAACTAACGACAATCCAATCCTCGTGCCTGGCGGGCTGCAAGTATCCGACGCTGCACAGACGCCTAGCCCGACCGCGGCTATCCTGGCGGCGCCTGTTCTCGCCGGGGAGACGGCAAACGTAGATGCTCCCGCTGCAGGCGCGACGCGTGTGAACGAAATGGATGGCGCGATCTATGTCTTTGTGCCTGCCGGCCCGTTCACCATGGGGACAGATAGCGGCGACGACGATGAGGGTCCGGCGCACACCGTACATGTGGACAGCTTCTGGATCATGCGTACCGAGACCACGAACGCTTTGTATGCGGCTTGCGTTGGCGCCGGTGCCTGCACGGCTCCTGGTAATAGCGTCTGGAACGACCCGGATTTCGCCGACCACCCGGTGACACACGTCACATGGGAGCAGGCGAGCGCATACGCGGTATGGGCGGGCGGTCGCCTGCCTACTGAGGCCGAATGGGAGAAGGCGGCGCGCGGCACGGACCAGCGCGCGTATCCGTGGGGCAGCGAAGCGACGTCGAATGAACTGCTCAATTTCAATTTCGCGGTCGGGTCTACGACGCCTGTCGGAAGTTACCCCGCAGGCGCCAGCCCATATGGCGCGCTGGACATGGCCGGGAACGTGGAAGAGTGGGTGGCGGATCGCTACGATATCGGGTATTATGCCGTCTCTCCCGGCTCCAACCCCCAGGGTCCGGACGAAGGGCCGTTTCGGACTGTGCGGGGCGGCTCATATTACAGCAATGGGATGGATGTGCGCACGTTTTCTCGCGAGAGGGCGCTGGCCAACGCGAGTTTTGACAGCGTCGGTTTCCGCGTCGTGATGCCTGATCCGTAGGGTAATGCAGACAGCGTGCGAATGATGGGCCTTTAGTTCCGCAGTGCGGTGTAGATGCAATGTTTGAGGACCGGATACGAAGGGGAGGAAACGATGGTTGGAAAGCGGAAACTGAGTTTGGCATGTGTGAGCGGTCTATTGGTCCTAATGCTGGCTGCGTGTTCGCAGCCCCTGCCGGACCTGCAGCAGTTGCGGCTTTCCGACCTTTTCCGTTCCCAGCAACCGCTAGCGGCGGCGCCTCCTCCCGGACAGGCGCCTGCTACGCCCGCGCCGGCGACAGCCGATGGCGAACCGGCGGCAGAGTCCGAGTTGGAGGTATCTGGCGAGCCGGCGGAGGAGGGGCCGGCGGTGTACTTTGTGAGTCCAGCGGACGGGACTGAGGTGAGTTCGCCGTTCGTGGTGGAGATGGGGGCGACGGGCGTGGAGGTGGTCCCTGCGGGCGAGATGCGCGAGGGGACGGGGCACATGCACATTCTGGTGGACGAGGAGTTCGTGCCGCCTGGCGAGGTGATCCTGGCGACGGAGACGATGATCCACTTTGGGCAAGGGCAGATGAGTGCGGAGTTGTCGTTGGAGCCTGGGGAGCATGTGTTGCGCTTGCAGTTTGCGGATGGTGCGCACATCGCGCTGGAAGGCGAGGAGTACCGCGACGAGATCCGCGTGGTGGTGACGGATGCCGGTCATGCACATGCGGCAGTTGAGGAGGGGCCGGCGGTGTACTTTGTGAGTCCAGCGGACGGGACTGAGGTGAGTTCGCCGTTCGTGGTGGAGATGGGGGCGACGGGCGTGGAGGTGGTCCCTGCGGGCGAGATGCGCGAGGGGACGGGGCACATGCACATTCTGGTGGACGAGGAGTTCGTGTCGCCTGGCGAGGTGATCCTGGCGACGGAGACGATGATCCACTTTGGGCAAGGGCAGATGAGTGCGGAGTTGT
>Ga0334887_1002521_pt1 | contig 20255 bp, 18 predicted proteins | sample GraSluR1_MG_10_FD_207217 | JGI IMG/M metagenome (GOLD analysis project Ga0334887, IMG submission 207217) | Sludge microbial communities from methane-producing bioreactor in Wageningen University, Netherlands - Granular Sludge_18_07-R1 | ecosystem: Engineered > Bioreactor > Anaerobic >...
AAGGAACTCTCAGGTATACTTGGTTTTAAGGGGGGAACTGCTCTTATGTTTTTCTATGACTTGCCGTAATCCCGATAAGGAGAAACAGGTATATAATAAAATCACCGGAATATTGTCTGAACATAAACTAAAAATTGAAATATCAAAAAGAGATTTTGATGATAGTTATGAAATTAAGAATTTATTGGGAGTCAGCATTAAAGTCATGGTTAAGCCCGATATGTTTGCCCATAAATTATGTGCATTAATGGATAGAAAAGCCATTACAAACAGAGATGTTTTTGATTGTTGGTTTTTTATGAACAGTAAAACCCCATTGAATAAATCAATAGTAGAGCAACGGATGGGGATGCCTCTGCCTGATTACCTTCAAAAGTGTATTGATATGCTCCAGACAATGAGTGATAAAGGACTGCTCAATGGTCTCGGTGAGTTAATGGATGATGAGATGAAAAATTTTGTTCGTCATAAACTCAGGACTGAAAGCATTACACTCATGAAATTTTACAAGCAATTTCCGGTTATATAGCAGCTGCCACCAAAAGAAAAGGGAAGCCTCGGCTTTCAATAAAGCTTCCCGTTCTTAAAGGTGGCAGCTGCCGCTAACTACACAAGTGAAAATTCGCCAACCACACAAGTAAAATCTTGCCAACTACACAAGTGCACAAAATTTATGTATCTTTGCATGACGTTTTTTAAGTAGTAACGATGGCAAATAAATACCTTTCAAGAATTTGTGATTCACTTTTGTTGAGACAGTTGGCTTCTTCGGGTGCCGTATTGATTGAGGGTGCTAAATGGTGCGGTAAAACGAGTTCGGCTCGCCAAGTGGCCAAAAGTGTGCTCTACATGCAAGATACAGACCGCGGTCAGGGTTATCTGAAGATAGCAGATACAATGCCGTCACGTCTGCTTCTGGGTGACAATCCCCGTTTGTTGGATGAATGGCAGATGGCACCGGTTCTTTGGGATGCCGTTAGATTTGAGGTCGATAAACGCAGCGAAAGGGGGTTGTTTATTCTCACAGGCTCGGCCGTTCCTAAAGACGGCGTAAAGGCTCATACCGGTACCGGTCGGATTTCGCGTCTGATGATGCGGCCAATGAGTCTTTTTGAATCGAAGGAATCAAACGGCAGCGTTTCTCTTGAGCGACTGTTTGCCGGTGAGACCGATGTTGTTGCTGAAAGTACGTTGACAATTCCTGATTTGGCTCAGGCAATATGCCGGGGTGGATGGCCAGAAGCCGTGGTAAATGGCGATAGTGATTCCTTAGTGGCACGTAATTATGTGGATGCTGTTATAAACATGGATGTGCAGCGTGTGGACAATGTTGAAAGAAACCCGGCAAGAGTACGGCAGTTCCTTCGGTCCTATGCACGAAATATCTCTACAATGGCTCCGCTTACCACCGTATTAGCCGATGTCAAATCGAATGATACAGGCTTTTCGGACACAACCATGTATAGTTATGTGAATGCGTTGCGTCGTATTTTTCTGATTGAAGATATTCCAGCCTGGAAACCATCGTTGAGGTCGAAAACAGCCATCCGGACTTCAGATAAACGGCAGTTCGTGGATCCTTCCATTGCTGCGGCATTAATGTATGTCAATGTTGACAGTCTTCTTGATGACATGACATATTTTGGTTTTTTGTTTGAATCATTGGCTACACGCGATTTACGTATTTATGCGCAGGCGCTCGATGGCGCTATTTTCCACTATCACGATAAAAGTGATTTGGAAGCCGATCTTGTAATACGTCTTCATGATGGCCGCTGGGCACCTGTGGAAGTTAAATTGGGAAGCAGTGAGATTGAAGAAGCTGCGACACATCTGATGACTCTACAGAAGAGAATTGATACGGACAAGGTGGGTCAACCCTCTTTTAAAATGGTATTGACCGGTGGTCAATTCGCTTATAAGCGTAATGACGGTGTGTTGGTCGTTCCTATTGGATGCCTTAAGCCGTGACTGATGATAGCGCTGTGTGTGTGTACAGGCTATAGCGCTCTAAAGGATACCGGGCCACGATTCTGGCAGATAGCATGGTCGCGTTCTCAATGCTTCAGATTGATGCATTAAGCAGTGGCCGCCTAAATGGAAAAACCTACCCACCAGGCGCACTTTACCCCCGATTTCGTACCTGGTGGGGCTCAATTTAATACTCCCCATTTTTCAACCAACGAGTTATTTTTTTAAGTTTTATGGACGCAGAAATAAAAGAATATATAGATTGCACGTCTAAAGATTGGCTGTATCAAGCGCATATTTTGGAAGTGATTGAGCATAAGACCTTTTTGGAAGACGGGCCAATTGTTTTGAAACGTATAGACAATGAGGATTATATGCAGATTCCTCTGTTCAGACAGGTCTCATCCCTGTGCCAAACCGTCCGGGAAGCGAAAACCCTCAAACTCACAGCTACCGGCAACCTCCCAAGAGCAGTGGTACACGGGATTTATAAACTCGGCATTCCGGATCATTATTATGAGGAGAATATCGCTCGGCTACGGACTGAAAATGATTGGTACACGGTGCCTCTGACCAGGCTCCTGGCAGAAATGGGGGGGCTCATAAAAAAACGCTCCAATGCCCTAATCCTTACCAAAGAGGGTGAAAAGGTGCTGAAAGACAGGTATTTGTTGCTAAAATCAATTTTGATTACTTTTGGGCACAAACTCAGTTGGGCGTATTTTGACTTATTTGAGGACCGTTCGCTCGGGCAACGGAATTTTGGCCTTTCGCTGCTTTTGATGGCAGACTACGGCAACCAGCCCAGAGATGCCCGCTTCTACTCGGAAAGGTACTTCTATCAGAACTCCCATGGAAGTAGTAGCAGGTACGCACAGCTTTGTTACAATACAAGAACGCTCGACCGGTTCATGCAAAACCTGGGACTGATTACTTACCATAAGAGGCATCGGTTTGGAGAACAGGAGCAAATAACTGTCGCAAAAACACCCCTCTTTGACAAACTTTTGTCCATTGACCGGAATTTTGGGAAAATCAGTTATCGGGCCGAGACCAATGCCGAGGCCGAGGCCGAGGCAGCTGTGCCGCTTTACCGGTTGCGCATATCCCTAAACGGCGCACAACCGGCCATCTGGCGGGAATTCGTGGTCCCTTCGGACATATCGCTCGTTAACTTTCATGTGGTGATACAGGCAGTGATGGGCTGGACCAACAGCCATTTGCACCTGTTCCGGAAAAATGAAGTCGAGTACACATTCAGATACCAGTCGGATGACTCATGGGATGAATGGGGCTATGTGGACTACGCAGGAATGAAAATTGCTGATTTAATGACTGACTGTGGCGATTCCGTTACATATCTTTATGACTACGGTGACAACTGGAAACATACCATAGAATTGCTGGAGGTCATCAAAAACACCACGCTCCGGACCGGGAATTTTTTTCTTCAATGCCTTGCCGGAGAAAGACGATGCCCGCCAGAAGATTGTGGAGGGGTTCATGGTTACCATGAAATGTTGAAGGTGTTGAAAAACCCCGCCCACAGTGAATATAAAGATACGGTGACGTGGCTGGGAGATGACTTTGATCCCAATTATTTTAACCTACTGGAAGTGAACAACATACTAGCAGGTTACTGTTATGGGCCATGACTCATCCTCAAGCTGCCGCGCCACTCCGCACCATTCTTCCACTCTGCACCATTCCTCCACAAGGCGCGGGAAAAGACTCGGCAATGATAAGCATACGTTCCAGACAATTTAGATACAAAATACAGCATAGAGAGGGACTGATTTTATATTATTTTCGAAACCAAAATTCTTTTTACTGATGCGTATGGCGTATGGCGACTTGTATTTCTTTGCAAAAATGCCTAAACTTCTTGAACGATTCCGGTGTCCTTTCTTTACTTCTACAGGGATAACGCTATCCTGTATTTGAAGTACGAAATCAATTTCTGCTTTTCCCTCGCTTTGCCAATAGAATAAATCATACCCTTTATTTGCAAAAGCCTGTGCTACATAATTCTCGGCCATTGAACCAAGAAAAATATTATGCACCTCGATGGGAGACAGCATAGTTTGTAAGGGAATCCTGGAGTGTAAGGTGAGAATCCCAATATCGGCCATATATAATTTGTAGTTCGATAAATCTGCATAAGCATTTAATGGAATAAACCCATGTTCTAATCGTTGGCACTTTAGGACTATACCTGCAAATTGAAGCCAGTCTATGGCTTCTCCGAAAATTGTCGCAGTGCCCCCCCTTTGTACTGTCTTATACTGAAATTTATTGTTATCCTTTGCCAATTGTGCCGGAATTGAATTGTAACAGGCTCTGATCTTCACACTTGTTGCCGAGGTGGCATATTTTGACATATCTGCAATGTATTGTTGCATGATATCGTTCTGAATCAATTGAACATTGTTATAGCTTCCTGTCTCAATGAATGAAGATACTGCTGCCGGCATTCCCCCCACGATCATATATTGCTGGTGATATTGTAATGCTATATCATGCAGCGCATTAGGCATTGCCAGATCTTTATCAAAATGGGCCTTTATTTCTTCTGATAATTTTTCCCTGTCCATAGCCCATAAGAATTCCTCAAAATCCATGGGGTACATATTTATTTGCTGAACCTTACCAACAGGGAATGATCCGGCCGCTATAACGTGTTGTTCCGGTGCCTGTTCGCAAAAATATTTCAGCGACGTCAATGCCTGCTGGCAGACTTGTATCTCATCAAAGAAAATCAATGTATTTCCAGCATTCACGTTAACTCCTTTTGCTGCTTCCAGGTATTGAATTATTTTGTCAGGTGATAATTCGGTTTCCAAAAATTTGCAAAAGTTGTCTTCTATTTCCAGATTCAGATAGAGCAAATGTTCATATTGTTCTTTGCCAAATTGTTTAATGATATAAGTTTTACCTACCTGGCGTGCCCCATTTATAATTAAAGGCATTCTTTTAGGATTGGTTTTCCATTCAGAGAGCAATTTGCTTATTTTTCTTTTCATTGATTTACTTTTTAATTGAATAACACCACTCAAAAGTAATATAAAGTTCTAATTAATCAAAATTATTTGATTATTATGAACATAATGATCATTTTCAGGCTGCTGCTGCCAACCACCGACCTGGATGGGAGCTTGCCGTGGAAGCGTTCTGTTGATGGCTCGAATTTGGTGGATATCGGCATTTTGGATAAATAAATTTGGTGGGGGAGCTATGTAATGATAGCACTGAATGGGTACTGGCTATAGCGCTCTAAAGGATACCGGGCCTCGATTCTGGCGGATAATATGGACGTTGCTACTATAGGGTGCTGCCACCAAAAGAAAAGGGAAGCCTCGGCATACATAAAAAGCTTCCCGTTTTTCAGGTGGCAGTGACCGCCTGCATGGTAACACCCACTATAAATTAGAAGCCCAATACCCACCAGGCGCATTTTACCCCCGATTTCGCACCTGGTGGGGTCCAAAACCTGCCCACCAGGCGCACTTTACCCCTGTTTTCGCACCTGGTGCTTTCGGTTGACTCGGCAACAATTTTGTAAAGTGCTTTGAATGAGGTGTTTGACAAAATTCACATTCTTTGATAACTACCACCAGGTGCACTTTACCCCCGATTTCGCACCTGGTGGGGCGCAAAACCTGCCCACCAGGCGCACTTTTGCCGGGTTTTCGCACCTGGTGGGGCGCAACACCTCCAGAATCATAATCCAGGTTTTAAGGCAGCCTGCACATTGATAAGGGGAAGCTCGTCCCGCGGAGGGAGGGACCCGGTTGCGAAAGCAACTGGGAGGTCTTCCCCGATCAATGGTGCAGCTGCCGACAACCAACCACGAATAGCATCTTCAATCTGCCGCGCCACTCCGCACCATTCCTCCACAAGGCGCGGGAAAAGACTTGGCAAGGATTAGAATATTTTACAAATTTGGAATTGGAATCCAAAATTGTATATTTGTATTATGCTACTAACACGTACTGCAGAAAAAGAATTAAGGACGTTAGCCGGGCAATTCAAAGCTGTGGCAGTTGTAGGTCCGCGGCAATCCGGCAAAACCACGCTGGTACGCATGGCATTTCCTGACAAAGCGTATGTAAGCCTGGAAAACCCGGATACCAGACGTTTTGCCATAGAAGATCCACGCGGTTTTATAGCCGGTTATCCCGATGGGGCCATTCTGGACGAAATACAACGTACACCTGACATATTTTCCTACCTTCAACAGGTGCTGGATGAAAATAAGGGTAACGGCCGGTTTATTATTACCGGGTCCAACAATTTCCTTCTGCAAGAAAATATATCTCAGAGCTTAGCAGGGAGGGTAGGTTACCTGTACCTGCTGCCTTTATCAATTAACGAATTGCCAAAACATAAACTTTCTGTCAACGAACAGATACACAAAGGTTTTTATCCCGCAATTTATGATAAGAATGGTCAAACAGAAGTTGGTAAGTATTATCTAAATTACATACGCACATACATAGAGCGGGATGTAAGGCTTATTCGCAACGTAACCGACTTGTATACTTTTGAGCGTTTTCTTCGGTTGTGTGCGGGACGTACCGGACAGCTGCTCAACATGAATAGTCTGGCAGTTGAAACGGGGGTTGATAATAAAACAATCGGGGCCTGGTTATCGGTTTTGGAAGCCAGCTTTGTAGTGTTCCGCTTACAACCGTATCATAAGAAATATAATAAGCGCATTGTAAAGATGCCTAAGCTTTATTTTTACGATACCGGAGTAGCATCTGCGTTGCTGGGAATCGAAAATCCGGACCAATTGGCTTTACATCCTTTTCGCGGAGGATTGTTTGAAAATATGATCATTGTTGATTTCCTAAAAAGCAGATATAACAAGGGGAAACCCAATAATCTTTATTTTTGGCGTGACAGCCTGGGTACGGAAATTGATTTACTTGTTGAAAAAGCCAACTCCTTATTGCCAATAGAAATAAAATCCGGACAAACCATTACTGACGACTATTTTAAATCAATGTCTGCCTGGCTCAGAATTTCCGGAATGGAAAAAGGATGGGTGATCTATGCAGGAGATGAAAAACAGGTTAGAAGCAATGGTATTACAGTGCTCCCTTTAAACGAAATGGAACGTCTGCAGGCATAAGAAAAGGGAAGCCGCGGCTTTCTAAAAAGCTTTCCGTTCTTTAAGGTGGCAGTGGCCGCCTAAATGGAAAAACCTACCCACCAGGCGCACTTTTGGCCTGTTTTCGTACCTGGTGGGGCTCAAAACCCACCCACCAGGCGCACTTTTGCCGGGTTTTCGTACCTGGTGCTTTCGGTTAACTCGGCAAAGATTTTGTAAAGTGCACTGAATGAGGTGATTGGCAAATCCTACATTCTTTCAGAACTATGTCCAGGCGCACTTTACCCCTGATTTCGCACCTGGTGGGGCCTAAAACCTGCCCACCAGGCGCACTTTACCCCCGATTTCGCACCTGGTGCTTTCGGTTGACTCGGCAATAGTTTTGTAAAGTGCTTTGAATGAGGTGTTTGACAAAATCCACATTCTTTGATAACTACCACCAGGGGCACTTTTGCCGGGTTTTCGCACCTGGTGGGGCTCAACACCTCCAGATCATAATACTGGTTTTAAGGCAGCTTGCACATTGATAAGGGGAAGCTCGTTTTTAGAATCAATGGTGCAGCTGCCGTCAACCACGGACCTGGACGGGAGCTTGCCGTGGAAGCGTTCTTGAGATGGCTCGAATTTGGTGCACACCGGCGAAATACAAAAATAAATTTGGTGGGGCTATGTTTTTAGGTTACATTCGTGCATAAAATTTGTAGGCAATGGAAAACCATATAATCTTTTTCAAAAGAAAGATGTACGATACGATGCTCAAATGGAAATCGGAGCGTAATGGAGATACAGCATTGCTGATACAGGGAGCCAGGCGTATCGGAAAATCCACCATAGCAGAGGAATTTGCCCGTAGAGAGTATAAATCATACATATTGATAGACTTTTCAAACGTTTCAAAGGAAGTCAGCGATTTGTTCAAGGACATATCCGATTTAAACTATCTTTTTCTCAGGTTGCAATTCATATATCAGGTGCAATTGTACGAAAGAGAATCGGTGATCATATTTGATGAAGTCCAGCTACAGCCGCTCGCAAGACAGGCCATCAAGCATCTGGTGAAAGACCATCGATATGACTACATTGAGACAGGATCTTTAATATCTGTAAGGTCAAGAAGCCGCAATATTATCATTCCGAGTGAAGAGACAAAGGTAGATATGTTCCCTATGGATTATGAAGAATTCAGATGGGCGCTTGGCGATACAGCTACCATTCCGTTATTGCGTAATGCTTTTGAAAAGAAATTGCCGCTTGGCGATGCTGTTCATCGGAAACTCATGAGGGACTTCCGCTTGTATATGCTAGTGGGAGGAATGCCACAAGCCGTCGCTGCATATATTAAAAAGAATAATTTTACTGCCGTTGATTTGGCAAAACGTGACATCATAGCTCTCTACGAAGAAGATTTCGGGAAAATAGATGACTCGGGTAGAGCAAAAGCCATGTATGATGCCATTCCCGCTCAGCTCAGCAAAAACGCATTGCGTTATCAGGTGGGAAAAGCTGTTAAGGATGAAAAGGTGGAAAGGATTGTGAATGTCGTGAAGGAGATGGAGGATTCCATGACGGTAAATGTTACATACCACTCAGATGATCCGAATGCTGGATTAGCCCTTACAAAGAATGAGGAATACTTCAAGATGTATGCTTCGGATACCGGCCTGTTTGTCACTCTCGCATTCAAGGATAGTGATATTACGGAAAATGTCATTTATGATAAGCTGCTGAATGATAAGCTAAGTACCAATCTGGGATATGTCTATGAGAATGTTATAGCCCAGATGCTGAGAGCAACCGGAAAGAACCTGTTTTATCATACGATTCCATACGCCGAAGGCAAGAAGTATTATGAAATAGATTTTGTCATCCCCCACAAGCATAAGATATCGCCTGTCGAGGTGAAGTCCTCAGGGTATAAAACGCATAAATCATTAGACGTATTCTGTTCCAAGTTCTCTGATCGTATAATGCACAAGTATTTGATCTACACAAAGGATTATAAGAGAGAAAATGGGGTGGAGTATATACCGGTATATATGACAATTTTTTTGTAGCAATTATGCCAGACGCGGTCTGGAGATGACTCTTTCCTCGGTCCACAAGAATGTTGTGGTGAAGCATGACCAAAGGCAAGGTGGCTGATTTGAAATTTTCCACGAACTCAGAAGCAAATTCAATTCGATAAACTACTCGCAGTCGCAAAGAAATACGACCTGGACACATTTTCGATGCACATACAATCATTGATTATTTAATTCAGAATCACACTGATGTTTACCTGGCGGCGCACAAAAATAGCTGGACTACAGAGTATTATCAGAGTGCAATTAGCAAAAAGATTGATGAATTCCGAAGTGACCTAATTGAGCGTTTAGAAGAATCGTGGTCAAGAAACATTCATATGAACTATACAGAAAACGCTTGTTGGCGAAAAAATAGTTTATGACAACATTCCCCTTAAAAGTCCTAAACGCCTGGAATAACGTGGCTACGAAAGTATTGACCTTGTACTTATCAAATCGGTAAACCAACTGGCAGTATACAAGATCAAAGGCATCCTCCCCGCCAACATCGCCGACAGCCGGTTATAAATGTAATTTTTTTCCCAGATCCGGGAGGCGCGGGATCTGGGGATCCTGGATAGACTAAGGCAGCCTGCACATTGATAAGGGGAAGCTCGTCCCTACAAAACCAAAGGCAAAGTCGCCGGGCTGGCACGCTACATCCTCGACAAAGACATCCACAAAGAATAACTCTCCCACCTAAAAATTTGCAAATATTGTGTTGCAATAATTGCATATACAAATATAAATACATAGATTTGCAACACACAAAGAAGTTCGTAAAGAGATTTATTCATGAAAACAACCAACAATTTAAAAGCCTTTAGAGAAGCTGCAGGATTTACTCAGGAAAGGGTGGCCGGGTTTCTTGATATTGAAAGAGGAACGCTTTCTAATTATGAACTTGGAACACGTGAAGCACCTGTTTCAATATTAATAAAATTATCAAATTTATATGGTGTTAATCTTTCCGATTTCTATGAAACTGATCCGGAAAAAGTGAAAGATGCCTTAATTTGTTCTTTTAGAATTGAAGGCTTATCGGACAAAGACCTGAAACACGTTATGGATTTTAAGGATGTGGTTAAATCGTACCTTAAAATGGATTATATATCAAATCAATGATAACGGATACCATAGAAATAAAAGCAAGTGAGTTGAGAAGCGAATGGGGTCTATCGCCCTATGATCCTGTACCTATTAAGCAATTGCTGTTGAAATTAAATATTCTGACACTTTTTAGATCTTTAGAGGAAAACTTATCCGGAATGTGTTTAAAAAGAAACGAAAAAAGGTTTCTTTTGATTAATTCCAATCATCCGATAGGAAGACAGAATTTTTCGATTGCCCATGAACTGTACCATCTTTTTGTACAAGAAACCTTTGATGTGCATTATTGTAATCCAGGGAATCATTCTTCAATCAAGCAAGAGAAAGAAGCTGATTTTTTTGCCTCGGTTTTTCTGATGCCGGAAATTGGAATAAAAAAAATGATTCCTGAGCAAGAACTCATAAAAAGAGATGTTTCTGTTGCCACATTACTCAAACTGGAACAATATTATGGTGTATCCGGTATGGCACTATTGGTTCGTTTAAAGACATTAGGTCTAATTACAAAAGAAAAATTTTCTGAGTATCAGGGGTTGCCAAAAATACGCACAGCACGTGAATATGGATATGACCCCGCATTGTATTTGCCAGGAAACGATGGATTGGTTTTAGGAGATTACGGTGTTAAAGCCAAAGCGCTGTTAGACAAGGATTTGATTTCTGAAGGGCATTATATTGAATTGCTTTCGAAAATTGGTGTTGATCCGACTTTGAATAATGAATGACTTTTAGTGTTTGATTATGGTGGGGAGAAAATTGATAAAAGTTATTCTTGATTCCGATGTTGTTATTCACTTTATCAAGGGAGGCTGTCTGAATGTGTTACCTAAAATATTACCCACTTATGCTTTTGTAATTCTAGATATAGTCTTTGAAAGGGAACTTGCTGAAAGACACAGGCCAATTGTTCAAAACACAGTAGATTTGTTAAAAACAATTTCGATTGAAAAGTGGGAACCTCTGGGTGAGGAAAGAAGAGAATTCTTTGCTTTACAGAAGAGATTTGGAGTGGGCGAAAGTGCAGCTATGGCATACTGTAAGTATAGAAAAGAAGTGTTGGCTAGCAGTAATCTAAAAGATATTGTTGAGTATTGTGAAGAAAATAGAATTACCTATTTTACTACAATGGATTTTTTGTGTCAGGCGATAACTTCAGAAGTAATGACTGAGGAGCAATGCGATGAATTTATTGCAACAGTAAAAGCTAAAGGAAGTAAATTGCCTGTAACGAAGATACGTGATTTTTCTCCTCGGCTAATATTGTGATTATAAGAAGTCACTCCCATATGAAGAAAAGGAGTACTTTACAACACTCTTGAAGAAGAACTTTGATGCGGATGTTGAAACAGTTGAGCTTCGATAATCACGGATAGCTTTCCATCCACAAATCAAAAATCGCCGGCCGATTCCATGGAGATTACTTCTAGATTGACGGCCTCAAACTCACCCACAAAGAATTCATCCAGACCATCAGCTGTAAAAGGTTGGAACTTCACGTTGAAGTTTGATAATCATGAAACGGTTTCGCAGATTTTAATTTTTGATACAAACAGGAATAGCCTGATACTGAAAGATATTGAAGTGAACATCTCTCGTTTTAAATCGATATTAATTCTTACTGAGAGGAAATCTCATGTAAACGTTCTCAATTTATATTTAAAAGAAAGATACGAAACTGTTGCCATATCTGGAGATGATTCGGAACGAAGTCGCAAAAGCAAGCTGGAGCAAATTGAACAAGGCCATTTTCAAATTATTATTTCCACCGGACAATATTTTGGTGAAGGAATTGATGTCAGTGAGTTGGAATGCCTTTTTATTGTCTATCCTTTTGCTTTTGAAGGGAAGTTAGTTCAATATATTGGCAGGATTCAGCGATCTGGTAAGGCTCCTGTAATCTTCGATTACCGGGATTCAAAAATTGATTACTTTGAGAAGATGTTCAAACAACGTAACAGGTATTACAACAAACTGAGGTAATTTAATGGCAATCAAGGCGAAACGTGAAATGAGCAAAGACGACATTCTGAATGATATACTGGCACATACCGCTAAAAGCAAGCTGGATCAGTTTATCAGGGAATATGCCCACGATAACGAGAATTTTCAGGCCTTTTTCATGGAAAAATTTTCTCCGAAACCCAAATCAAATTCCAGAATGAAGCCACAGGAAGATTATATGAAAACCATTCAAAAGGCTTTTATTAATAGTGGAATTAAGTCATACAGCAGGTACGGAAACAGAATCGAAGATTTTGGTTTTGATGCCTGCGCTGTTAGCGAAAAATTGGAGCATTTATTGGAAAAAGCCCACTATAATATTCGGCATGATAACAGAGAGGAAGCCATTTGTATTGCGCAAAAGTTGATTGAAACCATTCCCGATTATTGGGATGAGGGATTCGACTACGAATGTTTGGTTCCGGAAGTATACGACAAGGCGATTGATTTGCTGGAAGAGATGTTGAATGAAAAACTTTCGAATGATCAGGTAGAATCGATCTTTAGTTGGTACGAAAAAGTAATTGGAGATAAAAAGCATGAATACGTGGGACAAAATACTTCTTTGGAGGTGTTGGAAAAATATTTTGTTTCAGATGCTGTTGGTGGTTTTGATCGTGTGCTGCGCATCATTAATCGGCGGATAGCGAATGCCGGGGATTATGAGCAAGAACGAGCTGTGTTGGATAAGATATACCTCTTGGTTGAAAATGATCGGGAGGAGGATGCAGATCAAACAATCGGGGAGTTCCTGTTTTATCCTGAAGTCCGGAAGATCAAGTTAAAGCGTATGCTGGCAGAAAATAGGTATGATCAGGCCATTGAATTGCTGCAGGAAGGAATTGTAATTGCTAGAAAAAAAAAGGAGACAGGCATTGAAAGTGAATGGTTACAACAACTGTTATTCGTGTATAAGCAGTTGAATAACAGCAAAAAAGTTCTTGAAATCACCAAAAAATTATTTGTGCAAGGGACGGAACAACGTACCTGTTACAAGTCGCTAAAAAAAATCACACCAAAAGCAGAATGGCATGAAATGCTGTCGTGGATATTACAGAACTTATCTGAGAAGGGTTTTTATAGCTCCATTGAATTGAAGGCAGATATTTTCATTGAACACCAGATGTGGGATGATCTTTGGCAGCTTTGTCTGAGAAGGGGCATAGAGTTTCTACGTCAATATGAAAAACACCTACTTCCCCGGTACGAAAAGGAGATTCTGTCAGTCTATCTTAAATATGTTCAGCAGCAAGCTTCCATTACAGATAAGAAGGCGTACATAATAGTAGCCAACATGTTGAACCGAATGAAATCGTTCGATGGTGGACCTGCGCTCGTCGGGCAGCTGGTCAATCAGTACAGGCAAATTTATAAACGCCGGATCTATATGATGAAAGAACTGGACAGCATAAAATTGTGATGGTTGTCGTAATATAGCAAAACGAAGATGTCTTTGCTCTTCATGGAGGCATACCAAGTAGCCGGCCTGGCACGCTAAATCCGCGACAAAGACATCCACAACGAATACCTCTCCTACCAAAAAGTTTGTAAATAATGTGTTGCAATAATTGCATATATAAATATAAATATATTAATTTGCAACACATGGGAGAGCCTAAAGAGATTAATTCATGAAAACAACCAACAATTTAAAAGCCTTTAGAAATGCTGCAGGATTTACTCAGGAAAGGGTGGCCGGTTTTCTTGATATTGAAAGAGGAACACTTTCCAATTATGAACTTGGAACACGTGAAGCACCTGTTTCAATATTAATAAAATTATCAAATTTATATGGTGTAAATCTTTCCGATTTCTATGAAACTGATCCGGAAAAAGTGAAAGATGCCTTAATTTGTTCTTTTAGAATTGAAGGCTTATCGGACAAAGACCTGAAACACGTTATGGATTTTAAGGATGTGGTTAAATCGTACCTTAAAATGGATTATATATCAAATCAATGATAACGGATACCATAGAAATAAAAGCAAGTGAGTTGAGAAGTGAATGGGGTCTATCGCCCTATGATCCAGTACCTGTTAAGCAATTGCTTTTGAAATTAAATATTCTGACACTTTTTAGATCTTTAGAGGAAAATTTATCCGGAATGTGTCTAAAAAGAAACGACAAAAGGTTTCTCTTGATTAATTCCAATCCATCCACAAATCAAAACTCGTCGGCCGGTTCCATGGAGACTGCTACGAAGGTTGGCACTTCACGCTTAAGTTTGACGATGATATGGAATAAATATTTCAACGTCCGCTGTTACTCTGTTTATCCAAACTGAAAAATGTAAAGAAGATAAAGATTACCTCTTAACTTAAAAAAAAACATTGAAAGCAACTATTGAATCAATCATTCGCAACGAAATACGACCAGGATGTATTTTCGATGCTCATACAATTATTAATTATTTGATTCAAAATAACAGTGAGGTTTACCTGCCAGAGCACCAAAATAATTGGAGAACAGAATATTATCACAGTGTGATTAGCAAAATGATTGATGAATTTTCAAATAGCCTAATCGAGCGTTTAGATGATTCATGGTCAAGAAACATCCATATGAACTATACAGAAAACGCTTGTTGGCGCAGAATATAGCTTTTAACAACTACTTCCCCGGTCAATGGTGAAGCTGCCAACAATCAACCTGGAAGACTGGCAATAGCAGGTGCCCAGGCCCGGCTGAAACTGCTTAAGAATCATGTAATTCCTGTCGTATGAACCGGAATGTCCAATCGGCAAGACAGGATGGCAGACTTAGCAATCCGTTGTCCTTTTTAAGATTGTTCATAGAAAAGCGTATTTTTAACTTAGGTTCAAACTTTGACGAGTAAACCGACAGACTTTTTCCACTAACTCTTTTTTCGGCTTTTACTTCTACCGGAACAATATTTGTTCCCTCTTGCAGCAGAAAATCGACTTCTGCTCTGTTTCCTGAATTCCAATAATTTGGTAGTCCATCTGATTGCGGCACGAGTGCCTGCAAAATGGCATTTTCGGCTAAGGCGCCCTTGAACTCAATGTAGCCGGCATTGCCGGACAAAATTGCTTCAGGCGATAGTCTTGCCAGACGTCTCAATAAACCACAATCCAATGCATATACTTTAAATGCTGATAGGTCCTGATAAGCGCTTAAAGGAACTCCTGGTTTGGAGACATTGAAAATCCGGTAGATGAGTCCGGCTTCTTCCAGCCAAAGCAATGCATCCTCATATTCACGGGCACGGGCTCCGGTTTTAACAACCTTATAGATGAATTTCCGGTTTTCTTTTGCTAACTGAGAAGGCAGGGAGCGCCATAAACGATTGATACGTGGAATATCTACCGGAGCTGCATATTTTGAAAAATCAAGCGTGTACAGGTCTAAAATATTTTGTAAAACATTTTCTACTGATTGCATTCCCTCGTTTCCGAGCAAAGCTGTTACCGCTTCCGGCATACCGCCGCATACAAGGTAACGTTTATATTCCACGGCCAATTTATGGAAAATGATCTCGGGTAAAGGCGCACTCTGTTTTATGCTGTCCAGATACGTAAACGTTTGAGGATCTGAAGCACGCAAAAATTCTTTGAATGTAACAGGATATACCTCAATGAGCTGAACTTTTCCAACAGGAACAGACATTTTTTTCCTGCGTACCGCCACCCCTAAAAGCGAACCGGCTGCAATGATGTGATATTGGGGGGCCTCTTCACAAAAGTATTTCAGACTATTGAGGGCGCCTTCACAATCCTGTATTTCATCAAAAATCAGGAGTGTCTTTCCTGGTTCTATGGGGACATTAGTGAATAATGCAAGTTCTTTAAGGATCCGCTCAATATCTTTGGTTTTTTCAAAGACGGTTGTCAACTCTTCGGTCCTGTCAAAATTGAATGTAGCGACATAATCGAAACATTCTCTTCCGAACTCTTCCATAATCCATGTCTTGCCACTCTGTCGCGCTCCTTTTAACAGGATTGGTTTGCGAATTTCCTTATTTTTCCATTGTTTGAGTTGCCCAATAATGTCACGCCGAATTTTCATTTTATGTGTATTTTATGTGAATATAATCACGTTATACGCACGTAATAATGGCAAATATATTAAATTTAACTCACAAATCATACACAAATGTGCGGCATCGTAGGACCCCGTCAGGCCGCTCCCATACTCCTGAAACGCCTCAAACGCCTGGAATACCGCGGCTATGACAGTGCGGGCCTGGCGCTGATCAACTCGGCAAACCAACTGGCAGTCTATAAGACCAAAGGGAAAGTGGCCAATCTGGCGAAGTACGTTCAGGGGAAAGACACCGAGGCCAACGTGGACCAACTACTCCATGCCCAACGTCAGTGACAAAGTGGTCCGGATCATATTGAGTTGCACATATTATCACACCACCTAAACTTTATTCTACTATGGACACAGAAATGAAAGAGTATATTGATACCACGTTGAGTGACTGGTTGTATCAACCGCATATTCAGGAATTGATTGAGAACAAGACCTTTTTGGAGGACGGGCCGATTGTTTTGAAACGTGCAGATGATGAGGATTATATGCAGATCCCTCTATTCAGGCAGGTTGCATACCTGTGTGAAACCGTAAGGGCAGCGAAAACGCTCAAACTCACGGCTACCGGCAACCTCCCAAGGGCCTTAGTACATGGGATTTACAGGCTCGGCATACCGGAACATTATTTTGAGGAGAATATTGCACGGTTACGGAAGGAAACCGATTGGTACACAGTGCCTCTGACCAGGAATTTGGCAGAAATGGGCGGGCTCATTAAAAAGCGGAGCAATGCCTTAACGCTTACAAAAGAGGGCGAAAGAGTATTGAAAGACAAGCATTTATTGCTAAAATCCATCCTGGTCACTTTTGGATACAAATTCAGTTGGGCGTATTTTGACTTATTTGAGAACCGTTGGCTCGGGCAACGGGGCTTTGGCCTGTCGCTGTTTTTGATGGCAGACTATGGCAACGAGCCCAGGGACAGCCGCTTTTACTCGGAAAGATACTTCTACCACAATTCCCATGGAAGTAGTGACAAATACGCACACTTGTGTTACGCTGTGAGGACCCTGCAACGTTTCATGCAAAACCTGGGACTGATCACTTACGATGAGAGGCATCGCTTTGGAGAGCAGGAGCAAATAACTGTCGCAAAAACACCCCTCTTTGACAAACTTTTGGCCATTGACCGGAATTTTGGGAAAATCAGTTATCGGGCCGAGGCCGAGGCAGGGGCAGTGCCAGGGGTAGAGGCAGATGTGCCGCTTTTCCGGTTGCGCATTTCGCTCAATGGCGCACAGCCGGCCATCTGGCGGGAATTTGTGGTCCCCTCGGACCTCTCGCTCGTAAACCTTCATGTAGTGATACAAACGGTGATGGGCTGGACCAACAGCCATTTGCACATGTTTCAGAAAAATGGTGTCGAGTACACATTCAGATACCAGTCCGATGACTCCTGGGATGAATGGGGCTATGTGGACTATTCGGGAATGAAAGTCTCCGATTTAATTGCAGACTGTGGCGATTCCGTTGTCTACCTGTACGACTTTGGAGATGGCTGGAAACACACTGTTGAGCTGCTGGAGGTAATCAAAGACATTCCAATCCGGGCCGAGGCCGGTGGTGTTGCTCCTGCTGCTGCCGGAGATACGCCCTTTTTCCTCAAATGCCTTGCCGGAGAGAGACGGTGCCCTGCAGAAGATAGCGGAGGAATTCATGGATACCATGAGATTTTGAAAATATTGAGAAATCCCGCTCACAGTGAATATAAAGATACGCTTGTCTGGCTGGGAGATAACTTTGATCCCAATTATTTCAACCTCCGGGAAGTGAACAACACACTCGCGGGTTATTGTGTCGCGTATACTTGACGTATTGACCTGTATCACAATTGATTAACAAAATAGCTCCCCCGGGGAGCTATTTTGTTAGTATGTTGTAAACCAGCGGGATGCATCAAAAGTACGCGGTACCCCAAGGCGGTGCGCCAAAGTTCTTTGGCGCTTATTATCATGCTGCTTCGCAGCACCACTTGGTGCGATGCACCTGGTGAGTGCCCCGCAAACATTGTTCGTTTGGTTTATAATCAGCTACTTACGCGTTTCATACCCCCGGGGGTATGAAACGCGTAACAGTCTAGTATCCAGGCAAACGAACAATGTTTGCAACGCACCCAATCACAATTTTGGATTTCAATTCCAAAATTGTATATTTGCATTATGCTGATAACCCGTATTGCAGAAAAAGAATTAAAGTCATTAGCCGGGCAGTTTAAAAGTGTGGCGGTTGTAGGTCCCCGGCAATCAGGCAAAACCACGCTGGTACGCATGGCATTTCCTGACAAAGCGTATGTTAGTCTGGAAAATCCTGATACCAGGCGTTTTGCCATAGAAGACCCCCGTGGTTTTATTGCCACTTATCCCAATGGTGCCATTCTGGACGAGATACAACGCACACCGGACATATTTTCATATCTTCAGCAGGTCTTGGATGAAAACCAGGGTAAAGGCCGGTTTATCCTTACCGGATCAAACAATTTCCTTCTGCAGGAGAACATATCTCAAAGCCTGGCCGGTAGGGTGGGTTACCTGTATCTGCTGCCTCTGGCAATAAACGAGTTACCAGGTGATTTGCCAGGTGAGTTACCGGGTAAGAGGTTATCGGCCAATGAGCTTATGCACAAAGGATTTTATCCATCTCTTTACCGGGAAGAAGAACAAATTGATGTGGGTAAGTATTATACAAATTACATACGCACATACATAGAACGGGACGTCAGGCTGATACGAAACGTTACCGATTTATATACTTTTGAGAGATTTCTTCGATTGTGTGCGGGGCGTATTGGTCAGCTGCTCAATATGAATAGTCTGGCTGTAGAAACCGGAGTTGACAATAAAACCATAGGAGCGTGGTTATCGGTATTGGAGGCCAGCTTTGTGGTTTTCCGTCTGCAGCCGTATCATAAGAACTTTAATAAGCGTATAGTAAAAATGCCGAAGCTGTATTTTTACGATACCGGGGTGGCATCTGCATTGCTGGGGATTGAGAATGCAGCACAGATGGCCTTACATCCTTTTCGCGGCAGTTTGTTTGAAAATATGGTGATTGTTGATTTTTTGAAAAGCCGTTATAACAGAGGAAAAACCAATAATCTTTATTTTTGGCGGGACAGCCTGGGAACTGAAGTTGATCTGATAGCTGAAGAATCTGACACTTTGTTGCCGATAGAAATAAAATCAGGACAAACCATAACAGAAGATTACTTTAAATCAATCTCCTCCTGGCTAAAGATATCTGGCATGAAAAAAGGATGGGTAATTTATGCGGGAGATGAAAGACAAGACAGAAGCAACGGTATAACGGTACTTCCTCTTGCCCAAATGAGTACCGCGTACACTTGATGTATCGCCCTATATCACAATGGATTAACAAAATAGCTCCCCTGGGGGAGCTATTTTGTTATAATGCTAAAAGTCAGCGTGATGCATCAAGTGTGTAAGCATCCGATAAAAGTAAGCATCCGATAAAACACATATTGTAAGAGTAGCATGGACTCTTTACATTTGTTTCCAAAGTAAAACGCCATGACACTCGAAGAATATTATCAATTAGAACAAGACCTTCAAGCTTCCGGACAGAACAATAAGGAATATCTGATCTCAAAAGGCATAAAACCATATCAGTATTATTACTGGAAACGCAAAGCCAGGGAGCGGTCAGAGGGTTCTCTTCCAGTGGGAGGTTCTTTTCTTCCCATCAATATCCAGGGCAGCGGTCTATTGAGCAAAGGTACCCGTAATAAAAACATACCCCATTCGTATGTTGCCCAGGGAGAGATAGAGATAGAACTTCGGACACCGGCCGGAGCGGAGCTTCGCATTCGTGGCTTTTTAGACCCGGTGATGATAAATACCATCATAGTTTCAGCAGAAGGCCGTCGTCATGTTTAGCCTGAATGACAGCATGCGGTACCTTCTCTACAGTGAACCTACCGA
>Ga0334887_1002533_pt1 | contig 20152 bp, 14 predicted proteins | sample GraSluR1_MG_10_FD_207217 | JGI IMG/M metagenome (GOLD analysis project Ga0334887, IMG submission 207217) | Sludge microbial communities from methane-producing bioreactor in Wageningen University, Netherlands - Granular Sludge_18_07-R1 | ecosystem: Engineered > Bioreactor > Anaerobic >...
AGAACAGCACCGGGATGAAGGCCAGCACCCCGCCCACACCGGCGATGATGCCGTCGCTGAGAAATGAACTGACCCAGCTGTCCTGCAGGTTCAGTGCGTTCAACAGCGCCAGCACCCATTGGGTGATAGGTCCTGCCAACGTGCCTTCAATGAAATCGATCAACGGGGTCGCCAGGTCGGTGGAGGCTTTGAAGACCACCCACATCATGAAAAAGAAAATGACAAAACCCAACACCTTGTGGGTCACAATTTTATCAACGGAGTCAGAGAACAACAGGCGCGAGCGCGTGGCGGACTTGACCACCTCGCGCACCAACCCGTTGATCCAGCCATAACGGCGGTCGGCGATCATGGTATCCGCGTCGCTGCCGTAGATATCATGCAGGTGGGTCAGGCTGTGTTCGGCAGCCCGGAAGATCATCTCGCTGCCGGGCACCTCGTGCACATGCGCTTCGATCTCCGCGTCCTGTTCCAGCAGTTTGATCGCCAGCCAGCGCGTGGGAAATTCAGCTTCCAGTGCAGGGAATTGCTCGATGACATGAATCAGGGCGACGATTTCCTGCTCGATTTCCCGCCCGTAATCCACAGCGAAATCCTGCAGGTGGGTGTAAGCCAGCATATGCTGACGTGCGGGCAGATTCAAATGATGAGGGTGATGCCCTTTACCATGTGCCCGGCGCCAGGCTATGTGATGGTGTTGGTGGCTGCGGGCATGGTGTTTGAGGCCGTTGGTCGGCGCGGCAGCCTGGCTGCCGTTGCGGTGATGATGAGGGTGCGGCTCCGGTATCGGCCGTCCGCTGTTGTTGCGCGCGGTTTCGGTCACGGTTTCGAGTAACTCCTGCAAACCGTCAGCATGGTTGGCGGCAGTGTAGATCACGGGTGAACCCAGCGCCTTTGCCAGCCACTCAGTATCGATGACCATGCCGTTGGCATCCAGCAGATCAGCCATGTTGAGCGCCACCACCACCGGCACACCCAGTTCGCGGATCTGGGCGGTGAGGAACAGGTTGCGCTCCAGGTTGGTGGCATCCAGCACACACACCACCACATCGGGTTTTTCATGGATGATGTAGTCGCGGGCGATGATCTCTTCCTGTGAATAGGCTGACAGGCTGTAGGTGCCGGGCAGGTCGATGATGTCGAGGGTGGTGTCTTCAAAGCGGCACACACCGCTTTTCATTTCGACAGTTTTGCCGGGCCAGTTGCCCACATGCTGGTTCATGCCGGTGAGTTGGTTGAAAATGGTGGTTTTCCCGCAGTTGGGGTTGCCGGCAAGTGCGATGCGATAGTTTTCATTCATGTTGGCTAAACCTTTTCGACGATGATTTTTTCTGCCATCCCCCTGCCTATGGCCAAACGAGAATCTTTCACGGCCAGAATGATGGGGCCGTGCTCAATGCCGGTGATCACCTTCACTTCCATACCTGTGCTTAATCCCATATCTGCCAGGCGGCGGCGGATTTGTGTGCCGCCTTCGATAGTAATCAGACGCACTGTTTCTCCGATGAGGGCGTTTGCTAATGTCATTGGGGGGTGTCCTCCTGATTGTTATTGATTCGCCGCACCAGAATCTGGGCGGTGATTTCGTGATTGATCATGAAACTGTTTTCTTTCAACTTCAGCAAAAAACCGCTGCCCCCCGTAGCGATCAACTGGATGACAGCGCCGGGGTACAACCCTTCGGCTGCCAGAAAGGCGCGTGTGGCGGCGTCGCTCTTCATCTGGCGCACCAGCAACCGGTCACCGATGTGGGCTTTGTTGAGCGTGAACCAGCCGCTGTCGGGCGGCGCCTCTTGCAGGCAGTCGGGGATCAGGCGTCCGTGCGGGTCAAAAACCGGGTTCTCCAGGTATTTTGCCAACCGTGCGCACACGCCCTCATCGGTGAGGTGTTCAAACCCGCAGGCAAGGGTTTCGGCCTTGTCCAGTGGAAGCTCGAGGTGCTGCACCAGAAATACCTCCCACAGGCGGCGGTTGCGAATACGGCGTTTAGCGATGGAACGGCCCTGTTCGGTCAACGTCACACCTTTGTACGGCTGGTAGTGAACCAGGTCCAGTTCTTCCAGTTTGCGGACCATCTGGTTGGCAGATGCCGCGTTAATAGCGAGTGCCTCCGCCAGGGTTGAAAGCGGCACAATGGCAAGTTCCTGCGTCTCGACCAGCTCAGCAATGCTGATCAGGTACATTTCTTCGTTTTCGCTGAGGGAGAGTGTATTGTAATCCAAGATAAACAATTCCTGTAAAAATGTTATGGTATGCCTAAAGATTACCACAGGTTTTTCAAATCAGGTGTATTTTTTAAGATATTTATTAAAATGAAAAGGGTGGAAAAAACATCCTTTGCTTTATGCTTATATCTCCAGTACACTTAGCGCATTCGCGGAGAAAATAACCTATGCCAAATGCAGATATCCTGACCCGAGACCCGAGTATCAAGCCCTCCAGCGCGTATGCGCGCGCTGCCTGGTACTATTCCATCATGTGGGGTGCGCTGGCGCTGGTCAGCAGCTTTATCGCCATCGATCTAAACCGCCGCGGCGTGACTGAGACCCAATGGGGTATCCTGTCGGCGCTGCGGGCGGCAGTGGTGTTCCTGGCGTCTCCGATGATTGCGCGCCTGGCTGACCGGCGCGGGCAGCGCGTGAAGATACTGGTGGTGGTGCTGTTGCTCAATGGCTCTTCCATGCTGCTCTACATGCTCCCGGATGGTTTCAGCGGTTTTCTGGTTGTGTCTTTGGTGGTGAACTTGTTTGCGGCGGGTATCATGCCACTGGGTGATGGGGTCGTTGTTCGCATGGCGGCCCGTCACAAACTGGAATATGGCCATCTGCGCCTGTGGGGTTCGATCGGATATGCCGTGTTCGGCGTGCTGGGTGGGCTGTTGTGGCGTGCCATCGGTTATTCCCTCCTCTATTGGGTGGGATGCGTGATGACCATCGGGGTGGCGTTGCTGGCTTCGCGCCTCGAAGAACCGCAAGTACCGCTGGCCATAGGATCGACCATTCCGCTGCCTGACACCAGTAAACCCGTGGCGGCGCTGCTGCTGGGTGACACGGTACTGTTGATCTTCCTGTTTGCCGCCTTTTTGCGCGCTTCTTCAGAGCTGATGTTCTTTTCCTTCTCCGCTTTGTATATTGATCGTCTGACGGGCAGCGCCTTTTTCACCGGACTGATCACCGGCGGTGCTGCTATTTTAGAAGTGCCGGTGATGATCTATGCCCAGCGCTTTATCCGCCGCATGGGCTTGCTGCCAGTGGTGATGATGGGGTTCTTCATCCAGGCGGTTGGCATGGCGCTATTCACCTTCACCATCAATCCATGGGTGATGTTTGTGGCGGCGGCGCTTCGTAACATGGGCTTTGCCTTTTACTTCGTTGCCACGGTGCAATTCATTGACCGGCGCGCCGGCGCCGCCAACGCCGTCACTTACCAGGGTTTGCTGAACAGTTTCTCCTGGGGACTGGCGCCGTTGATCGTTTCTCCTTTGTCAGGCTGGATCTACCAGCACCATGACGCGCAGTTGGTGTTCATCATCTCCACGCTGGTAGCATTGTTGAGTGCGTTCATGATGATCCCGGTGCGTATCATGGCGCATCGCGAACAGAAAAAGGCTGTTCAGGAATTCTGAAAAATCTCCGCCAGCGCTTTCAGGCGCGGGACGGCATGCCGCAGGGCGTTGCCGCGGTGGCTGAAGACATTTTTCTCGTCACCGCTTAATTCAGCCATGGTTTGCTTCTTCTCCGGCAGCCAGAACACCGGGTCATAGCCGAAACCGCCTGTGCCGCGTTCTTCTGTGATGATCTCACCCGGACAGGTGCCTGAAAAATACTCCACTTCAGTCGATTCGGTCGAAAGCAGGGCTACCGTACATTGAAATGCCGCTGTCCAGGGCTGCGCCTGGCTGGCGAGTTCCTTCAGTAGAAAACGGCGCCGGTCTTCATCGGTGGCGTTCGGGATGGGCGCATAGCGGCTGGATCGGATACCCGGCCGTCCTTCCAACACGTCCACCTCCAGGCCTGAATCATCTGCGATGACAATGAACTTGTCAAACTGTCCATTGACAGCCTTATAGAAAGCCTTCACTTTCAGCGCTGCGTTCTCGGCGTAGGTGCTGCCGGTCTCTTCCACCTCCAGCTCAATGCCGAGATCATGCGGGCGGAACAGTTCAATGGTATCTTCCATCCCGCTTTGGCTCAGGATCTCCTGTATTTCGCGCATTTTACCCAGGTTGTTGGTGGCGATGATCAGCGGGACACGCCCGGCATTACTGGCGATCGAATCCTCTGGCAATCCGCCGGTGTTGGTTCTTACCCAATCTTTGATCGACAGATTGCGCCGTGTTTGTGTTTTCAACTGCCCGGTGATCCCTGTGGGGGCCATCCGCACCTGGTCACGTCCATGGTTCTTTGAATAATAGAGCGCATAGTCGGCGGCGCGCAGCAAGTCAGAAGGTTCGGTGCCGTGGGTGGGATAGCAGGAAATGCCGATCGACAGGCTCATACCGCTGATATTGTATTGTTTAATCAACGGGTCACTCTGTACCTCGTTGATCGCCAGACGCAGGTCATTGGCGCGGGTGAAGGCATCATCGGCTTTGGTTTCTGGCAGAATAATAACAAATTCATCCCCGCCAAAGCGGCAAATGATATCTTCACGGCGCAGATGGTTAATCAAAAATTGGGCGATGGATCGTAATACCTGGTCGCCGATCTCGTGTCCGAGGGCATCGTTGACGGTTTTGAAGTGGTCTACGTCCATCATCATCACCGAAAGCGGGTGTTCGCGGCGTATGGTGCGGTGCATTTCATTCTCGAAGACATGTTCCATGAAACGGCGGTTATACAGCCCGGTGAGCGGGTCGCGGATTGAATGGAAATGGAGCGCTTCTTGCAGTTGCAGGTTCGCCACCGCCAAACCAATGCGTTCAGCAAAATTCATCACCAGCACCCTGATCTCATTGGAAATGTCATTGTTCTGCAGGAAGAACAAGGCCAGCATGCCGACGTTGTCATTACGCACCTTCAGCGGAACACAGATGGGCTTGACCACCTTGTTGACATTGAGGAGCGAATCATGTAATTGTTCGCACATCGTGTCGATGGCACAATTTTTCCCTACTCCAGAAAGTTGTTCTTCGAGGGAGGAAAAGATCTGTTCCACCTCCACCAGCAGTTCGAACGGCCACTCACCCCATTGGGTGATGGTGGCTGGTTGGTCGTCCTTGTTGCACAGGTGCAGCATGCCAACGGAGTCGGGGAAAAGATCGTTGGTGAAGTGTTCTGCCACCGAGAAAATCTGGCTCAAGTTGCGGCTGCGCTGCAGGCGGATGCCCATCTGGTTGATAGCGGTGATTTCCATGTTGCGGCGCCGCAAAGCACGCACCGAATGCTGCAACTGGGCAATGCTGCGCCAGCGCAGCAGCACGGTGGTGAAAATTTCAGCGCACACCCTGGCAATCTCGATCTCCGTTTCCTGCCAGTTGCGCTGTTCGCGCGTCAATGTGACCCGGAATATGCCAGTAAACTGGCCATTTACCATCAGTGGAAATTCCATGCCTGATTGGATGCCATAGCGGGCGATCTCTTTCTGCTCACGTTCGGCTTCGGCGGGGATTTCCTGCGGGGTGGAGAATATAATCTCTTTGCCCTGGCTGAGTTGTTCATATAACCACAGGTCTGTAAAGGCAGGATTTTCCATCCGCAAGGTCTCAGTGCGGGCTTTTTGGGCAACTTCCTCTTTTCTTGTCCAGAGGAAATAATTTTCGCGATCGACATTGCCGTTCTTGAAGAAAAAAACGGCGGTCGAATCTACGTCCAGTAATTCGCCTACCTGCCGCAAGATTTCACGCACATCATCCGGGTTGATCTCGTCCAGCGACATGGATTTGATCAGAGAATTGGTGATCGAAGCAAAAATTGCCTGAAAATTGTGGGCAATGCGCTCATTGCGGACGGTATCATCGCGCCGTGCCAGAGTTTTGCGGCGCATCCATTTGCGCAGGATAATGTTGATCAACTGTTCGGGAGAAGCAAAGGCAGAAGGCACCACGAAGTCATCGATCCCATAGGCCATAGCGGCCATGGCATCTTCAATGCTGTCTGAATAGTAGATGATGGGGATCGAGCCTGCCTGTTTGGATACTTCACTGAAACCTTCCATACCCTGGGATTGGTCATACAGGATCATGTCGACACCCGCCAGCTTGCGTCGGTTTTTCAAGGCAGACAGCGTATCAATCTGCTTAACAGCAATGGCTTCTGCCGATGCGGGCAGAAACTGCTTGACTGACTCCCAGTCAACGTGTGAGGGTCCGATAATCAGTACATTGAACATGAACAAAAGCCTATTGCATTAACCATCCCCGAATAGATTTGACGCAGTGATTGGTTGAAGGACAATGAAAATATTACAGGAAATGAGAATGTCCTAATTGTACCTGATAACAAGGCATTTCGGCATACAATTTTCTTCCATTCGGCTAATAAATTGGCAAGGTTTGTGGTATTTTTGCCAGGTCTATGATAAAAATGAATACATTCGAAGGCGTATCTTTCCACAGTTTGATATAATGACATCAAGACAAGATTCTGCGGGCAGCTGATACCGCCCCCTGCCCTGTGGGTGATTCTTTGATGGGACAATAAGACCATGAATGATTCTTTACGCGAAAAGTTTATCAACGAATTCAACGCGTCAGCCATGATCACGGAGAAGGTCAACCTGATCACCAGTGACGAACTGGTGGTGTTGATCTCTGCGGATCCCCAGCTGATCCTGGACCAGGCCAACATGCTGTTGCAAGAGATCGAGCAGAAGCAATTCGTGTTCTTTGACCGCAATCAGGAAGGCAACCTGTATTACACCATTGGGCGTGCCTATAATGTGATGAGCAACCTGGAGGAAGCGCTGCGCAGTTTCACCGCCGCCATGTATGCTTTTCAGAGCACCAAAAATGTAGAGATGGAGGCCAAGTGTCTCAGCTCCATCGGCGGGGTGTATGAAAAAGTCGGCGATTATACCACCACCTACGATTACACCTACACCGCGCTGGAAAAAGCGCTGAAAACCGGCAACCGTTTGTTGGAAGCACGGCTGATGAATGACCTTGGCTACACCCATGTGATTTTGGGCGAGTATGACAAGGCTATGAATTACCTGATCCCGTGTGTGCAATACCTCGAAAGCAGTGAGGACGCCCTGCTGTTGTCTTTTGCCAAAGACAGCCTGGCGCACGCCTATTTTGGGCTGGGGCGCATTGAGGAAGCCCTCGAAAATGAAAAACAGGCAGTAGAACTCTCGCGCCAGGATGGCAACTGGTATGGCGTGGCTTCCTTTCTCGGCTACATTGGCACCATTTACAACGCGCGCGGTGAATATGAGCAGGCTTTGGCGTGCGTGGATGACGCCCAGCGCATTGCGGAAGAACGCGGTTACGAGATGGAAGCCTGCAATGCCCACCGCTATCGCGCTGAAATCTACACCGCCATGGGGAAATATAACAAAGCCATCGAAGAATACAAACTGGGCGTTGATATCGCCAAACGTATCCGCACCCTGCGCCTGTTGTATGAGATGTATGAGGCCATGGCAGAAGTCTGCAAGCTGAACGATGATTATAAAAGTGCTTTGCATTACTTTGAAATGTACCATGCCGCCAAAGATGCAGCGTTAAAGGAAAGAGAAACCCAGGAGCGCCGCTACCGTCAGGTGATCGACCAGGCAAAATCGGCGCGGCGCGAAGCTGACCTGCTGCAAATTAAGAATGACCAGCTCGAGAACGAGATCAATGAGCGCAAACTGCTTCAGCAAAAACTGGAGCAACTGGCAAAAACCGATCCGCTGACCAACCTCATCAACCGACGCGCATTTTTCACCCAGGCAGCGCTGGCGTATGAGCGCGCGCGGCGCTACCAGGAGCCTTTCGGCATTATCCTGTTTGACCTGGATCATTTTAAAGAAGTCAATGATACATACGGACACCAGATTGGCGATCAGGTGCTGGCAAAACTCGGACAGCGTCTGAAAGAGCTTGCTGGAGATGATGACCTGGTGTGCCGTTTCGGTGGAGAAGAATTTATTCTGTTAATTGCGGGAGCGGATATCAACAAAGCCCATGATTTTGCCAAACAGATCAAGCAGATGATGACAGCGCCGATCGAAACTGCCGAGAAACCCATTCAAATTCATGCCAGTTATGGTGTGTCGGCGTTTGATCACACGGCGGTGGTCAGTCTTGATAAGTTGATCGAACGCGCGGATGACGCCATGTATTACTCCAAAGAGAACGGCCGCAACCGCATCACCATCAGCAGCGACCGCAGCGGCAGCGGTGTGCTTAATTTCTCGCGGGTAGGCTTGCAATCGATATTTACACCGGCCCAAAGCAAAAAAGGCCGGGGGAAGAAATAAACACAAAACAGCAATACACGAAAGGAAAAAACTGAAAAGAATCGTTGCCCACCTGGCAGAAAGTATTCTCAGACAGGCTGCCTTGTGCTATACTTGAGATGGTTGATGGAAACCACGACACCTTACTTTTCTCAATATCACTGGATGACCTTCGTTCTCCGTTGAGAGCAATCAACACCACGCTTCATCTGGAGCAGCCCTCAAGGGCGCGATTCAGCATCCAATGCTATTGTTTTTGACCACGCAGGCGAAACGATACCTATTCAGGACCAAGTCTGAAAAAATATGCTTGTTATTCATGCACACTGGCGGCCGCCGCGCCGCACTAACGAAACCGGAAGTATTTTCTTCTGGGCAGAATCTTCTGACAAAGAAGAGCCATTTTACTTTAAGGGACGGCTGCCCAAACGGCAGCCCCCCAAAGAGCACCTGTTTGCCTTAACCGCAGATGAACTGCGCGAAAAGATCAGCGGAGGCACGCCGCTGGCCAAAGCAAGCACAGAGATGGCGAAATTACGCCTGCCCTCCACCCGCACCGGCCCGGTGCCATCGCCTGAACTGGCGCATCACTGGAACCTGGACACCACCACCCCCCTGTTCTTAGCGCCGTGGCTGGTAGAAGGGCTGGAACTGTCTTCAGAAACCGCCTTTGTGGTGCTGGTCAGCCTGCCGCTGCGCGGCCCCAACAACGCCTATGTGCTGGGTGCGGATGCGCTTTATTGGCGTAAAGCCGCCAATCTGGTAATGGAAATCCTTGCGGCGCAAAAAGTGGTGCCGGTGTTGGAATGTCAGAATGGCGGCACTAATGAGCAGTATCTGGCACAGTGGGAAGCCGTGCTGGATGGCGAAGATGACGGCACACGCCTGGCGCGCCTGGCAGCTGCCATGCCGCCGGTATGCTTGATGGAACTGCTGCACCCCAATGGGCGCTACAATGCCGCCCCCATGCATACGCCGCGCGGCTTGTTAGAGAGCTTCGTCAACACCATGTGTGATGTGATGATGCGCGCCTGGGGCCGCAGTGTGATGCCGGCTTTCGACACGCGCTACGACACGCCTTTTCAGGCGTGGATCAAAGCCCTGTTTTCTTCTGAAAAAATCGTACATGCCTCTAACGCCCAACTGGAATCGCTGCAGAGCAGCCTCAATGCCTGGATGCGTGACTTACAGGCGGCGGGCGATGAGAATTTTCGCGTGGCATTCAGCCTGGCCTCTCCTACCGCCGAGATCGGTGTGACCACCCAGGGAGAATGGACGCTTGGCTTCAACATCCAATCGCGCCACGATCCGTCATTGGTGATGACTGCTGAGGAAATCTGGCAGACGATGGAGCCCGCCCTCGAGATCGGCGGGCGGCGCATCGAGTTTCCGCAGGAACGCCTGTTGGCAGGATTGGGCTATGCCTCGCGTCTGTATCCGCCGTTGATGGAAAGTTTGCAGGACAGTCAGCCCAAACAGATCACGCTGAGTACAGAAAACGCCTACCAATTCATGCGCCAGGCAGCGCCGCTGCTGAAACAAGCCGGTTTTGGCATTGTTCCCCCGTCCTGGTGGAACCAGAAAAGCGCGCGGCTGGGCATCCGTCTGCACTTATCGCCCAAAACTAAATCAGTACCCAAATCGAGCGAAGGTTCGCTTTCGCTTAGCAAACTGGTCAACTACCGCTGGGAAATGGCGCTGGGTGAAACCAGCATATCGCGGCAGGAATTTGACGCACTGGTGGCGATGCGCTCACCGTTGGTGCAGGTCAATGGTCAGTGGATCCAGCTTGACAAAGAACAGATCGAAGCGGCCAACCGCTTCTTTGACCGCCCGCGCAACAGCGGCACCATGAACCTGTTGGAGGCGGCGCAGTATGGCCTGGCCAATAACGGACACCAGGAAGAGCTGCCGGTCAGCGATGTGGTAGCAGATGATTGGGTGGATGATTGGCTCAAGGACCTGTCGCATCATGACCGCGTAGTCACCCTGCAGCAGCCTGCTACGATGAAGGGCACCTTGCGCCCCTACCAGGTCACCGGCTATTCATGGCTGGCTTTCTTCCAGAAATGGGGCCTGGGCGCCATCCTGGCGGATGATATGGGCCTGGGCAAGACCATCCAGGCGTTAGCGCTGCTGCTTTATCAGAAAGAAACCGGCACCCTGGACGGGCCGGTGCTGCTGGTGTGTCCCACCTCGGTGGTCACCAACTGGCGGCGGGAAAGCGACAAATTTGCGCCCACCCTGCGCACCATGGTGCACCAGGGGCCTAAACGTTTGAAAGGCAAGACCTTCACGCAGGCACTCACCACCACCAATCTGGTGCTGACCAGTTACGCGGTGGCGCGACAGGATGCCGAATTGCTGCAATCTATCGAGTGGCATGCCGTGATCCTGGATGAAGCCCAGAATATCAAGAACCCCAACGCCAAGCAGACGCGCGTTTTGCGCCAGTTACAGTCCGGTTACCGTCTGGCACTCACCGGTACGCCGGTGGAAAACCGCCTGAGTGAATTGTGGTCGATCATGCATTTTCTCAACCCCGGCTATTTGTATTCACGTGATGAGTTCCGCAAGCGCTTCGGCATGCCCATTGAACGCTTTGGCGACAAAGAAGCCACCGAAAAACTGCGCGCGCTGGTGTCACCCTTCATCTTACGGCGTGTGAAGACCGATCCCAACGTGATCTCCGACCTGCCTGAGAAGATCGAGATGAAAGAATACTGCACCCTCAGCGAAGAACAGGCGGCTTTGTATGAAGCCACGGTGCGCGATGTGATGCGGCAGGTGACAGAAAGCGAAGGCATGGCGCGCCGCGGGCTGGTTCTGAAGATGCTCATGCAGCTCAAACAAATCTGCAACCATCCGCTGCAATTTGAACATCGCATTGATGAAGCCCTTGGCAAGCACAAAATGATCAGCGGACGCAGCGGCAAACTGCGTCGTCTGGAAGAACGCCTTGAGATCATCCTCGCGGCGGGCGAGCGCGTGCTGATCTTCACCCAGTTTGCCTCCATGGGGCATTTGCTCAACAATTATCTGCCGGAACGTATGGGTTATTCAGCGCAATTCCTGCATGGCGGTACACCGACCTGGCAGCGTGATGAAATGGTGCGCCACTTTCAGGACGATCCGAACGGCCCGCAAATATTCATTCTTTCCTTGCGCGCCGGCGGCACCGGCTTGAACCTCACGCGCGCCTCGCATGTCATTCATTTCGACCGCTGGTGGAACCCCGCCGTGGAAGACCAGGCTACCGACCGTGCTTTCCGCATCGGGCAGAAGAACAATGTGCAGGTGCACAAGTTCCTGGCGATCGGCACCTTGGAAGAACGCATTGACGAGATGATCGAAAGCAAAAAGGGCCTGGCAGAAGCCATTCTGGGCACCAGTGAACAATGGCTGACTGAACTGTCAACCGAAGAACTGCAACAGCTTGTGCAGTTGCGATTGTAGGAGTGGGACGATGAGCGAACAAGAAAAGAAACAACCTGACAATCAAAAGCCATCACCTGACCTCAAACCGGCCAAATCATCACCGCAGTCAAAACGCAGCAACCGCGGGCCGCAGCGCCCCGGCGGCGGCCGTAAAGCCCAGGGCAAAGGCCGCAGTGGACCGCGACGGGTGTCTGGCGGTATCCGCCTGCGCAGCACCAGCGGACAGTCAGCCCGCAATTGGTGGGCGCAGCGCTGGATTCGCTCAATGGAAAATGTGGTGGATGTCAACCGCCTGCGGCGCGGGCGTTATTACGCCCAGCAAGGACAGGTGTTGTCGATTGATGAAGATGACGGGCAGATCGTTGCCAAAGTGCAGGGATCGCGCCCCAAACCTTATCAGGTGCGCATCAGTTTGAAGCCCTTCTCTGAAGAAGAATGGGCGAACCTGCTAAAGGTGCTTTCTGGCAAGGCTATCTTTTCGGCTGAATTGCTCAACGGGCATATGCCCAATAATATCGAAGATGCCTTTGCTGAAGCCGGCGTCAGCCTGTTCCCCAGCCGCACCGGTGAACTGCTGACCGACTGCACCTGCCCGGATTGGGCCAACCCCTGCAAGCATGTGGCCGCCACCCATTACATTCTCGGCGATCGCTTTGATGATGATCCTTTCCTGATCTTCCGCCTGCGCGGATATACCCAGGAGCAGATCATCAACGGTTTGCGCAAACACCGTCTGGGCGTTGATGCCGTCATAACGGCAGCGGATACCGGGGCGGCAACCCGGGAAGAGGCAACCGACACTGCTTCAGAAGATGATGACGAAGCAGCCATGGGGCCTTTGCCGGACGTGTTTGATGATGAAGCGCTGCATGAATTCTGGCGGGCGCCCGATGACCTGGCTGATTTCCCGGTGCGTATCCAGGCGCCTGAGGTGCAATTTCCGATCATTAAACGACTGGGAGAACCGGACGCTGCCGGGCGCTACAGCCTGAGTGAGTTGCTGGGCAACACCTATATGGCGGTCAGCCAGGCAGCGCAGATCATCGCTTTCATGGGCAGCGATCTGGACGATGAAGAAGAAGACGAAGAATGATCCTGTAGCGAAAGGAACAAGAACATGGCGAAAGAAGTGGTGGTGCATGTGGCGGCCGGTCAGCTCAATGCGGATATGATCGTTGCCTTTCTACAGTCCAACGGCATCGATTCGTATGCCTCTATGGAGGCGGCGGGTTCGGTGTTTGGCATCCAGGCGGGCATTCTCGGGCGCGCCAGGGTGTATGTGCGCGAGGAAGATGAAGAAGAAGCCCTGCGCCTGCTGGAAGCCATGGAAGCCGGTGAGATGGTGCTGCCAGAGGGCGTTGACCTCACCGCGCAGTATCAGCAGTTCACCCAGGATGATGATACCCTGACGGACGATGATCTCCTCATGGGCGATAATGGCGTGGACCCGGACGACGAACAGGACTGAAGGATGAGCGACCAACGCCTGCCGCCTGGCCAGAAACGCATCGACAAATTCCCGGTGCTGCAATTCGGCAGCGTGCCGGCCGTTGACCTGGCGCAGTGGCGTTTGCGCCTATGGGGTGCGGTGCAAACCCCATGCGAACTGGATTGGGAGACCATCAGCCGTCTGCCCAAAACTGAACGCATCTTCGACCTGCATTGTGTGACCCGCTGGAGCAACTATGACACTCGCTGGTCAGGCTTCACCCTGCAGACGCTGATCGAAGCCGGTTATCTAACCCTGCTGCCTGAGGCGCGCTTTGTCATGCAGCATGCCCCCGGTTACAGCGTCAACCTGCCGCTGGACGTGGTCATGTCAGAGAATTTCCTGTTTGCCACCCATTATGACGGCACGCCGCTCACCCCCGAACACGGTTTTCCGCTGCGCGGGCTGCCGGGCGTCATTCCCGGGCGCGATGATCTGCAGGATGTTTATCTGTGGAAGGGCGCCAAGTGGTTGCATGGGCTGGAATTCAGCGCTGAAGATCACCCCGGTTACTGGGAGCGGCGCGGTTACAGTATGCAGGCCGATATCTGGAAAGAACAGCGCTACGCCGAGAACGCATAAGGCTTTGACTGCTGATATAATGGGGGGACGGAAACAAAGCAGCACCAGATAAGGAGATTGTGTCATGAGCGTGAAGATCATTGCTGATTCCACCTGCGACCTCACCCCCGAGATCATTAAACAGCTGGAGATCGAGGTCATTCCCCTGTATGTCAACATGGGCGATTATTCGCTTTTGGACGGCGTTGATGTGACCCCCAGGCAGGTGATTGACTGGTCTGATCATTTTAAGACCACCCCCAAGACCGCAGCTCCCAACACCAAGGTGATCCAGGATGTCTTCGCCCGTTACCTTGCGCAGGAAAATGAGGTGGTGTGCATCACCATCGGCAGCGGTTTTTCTGCCACCTATCAGTCTGCGCTGCTGGCGGCGCAGGAACTGGGCGATGAACCGGTGTTTGTGGTCGATTCGATGAACCTTTCCAGCGGCGGTGGACACCTGGTGATGCTGGCGGCTGAATGGGCGCAGCAAGGGCTGGCGGCGGCGGAGATCGCCGCGCGGGTAGAAGCGCTGCGGCCCAAAGTTCGCGCCAGTTTCGTCGTTGATACGCTTACATTCTTGCACAGGGGCGGGCGCTGCAGCGCCATTTCGGCGTTTGGCGCCAGTGCCTTGCAGCTGAAACCGCAAATCTATGTGCAGGATGGCAAGATGGAAGTGGGGCGCAAGTTCCGCGGCTCTACTCGCAAGGTGGTGCAGGCCTATTGCGAAGCCGTGCTTAAGGATATTGAAACCATCGACCCGCGGCGCGTGTTTGTCACCGTGTCGCCCGCAGACCCGGTGCTGGCAGAAACAGCGATGGAGATCGTGCGCGGCAAAAATTATTTTGAAGAAGTCATTCTGACCCAGGCGGGCGCGGTCATCACCAGCCACTGCGGCCCCAACACACTGGGCGTTTTGTTCCTCGAAAAGTGAAGCGGAGCAATCCCATGCAACCTGTGACCTATGATCCTATCGGCGTGATCCATTCAGCGTACACCCAACTGGAAGGCATGCCCATCCAGCCAGCGGGTGCTGCCGGGGTGCAAGGCTGGATTGAGGTGGACCCTCGTTATGAGGAAGGATTGCGTGACCTGGACGGCTTTTCGCATGTGATCCTGTTGTATCATTTCCACCAATCCAGCGGTTACCAGCTGACGGTGAAACCATTTATGGACAAAACCCCGCGCGGATTGTTTTCCACGCGCGCGCCGCGCCGCCCCAACCCGATCGGCCTTTCCATTGTCAGGCTGCTGGGCGTGAAGGGCTGCCGTTTGGAGATCGAGAATGTCGATATTCTGGATGGCACCCCGCTGCTGGATATCAAACCCTATGCGCCGGTGTTTGACCGGGTCGATGGGGTACGCAGCGGTTGGCTGACCCCGCTGCAGGATGATGTGCAGGATACCCGTTCCGATGACCGTTTTATCGAGTAAACCGTTGTTTTTTTAAAAGACACAGAGGCGAAGTGATGTCACTTAGCCTCTGTGTTGGTCTTGTTCAGGCAAAATAGATCGGGCTGGTGACCGCGCGCAGATCATCCTGCGCGTTGCGCACCTCCACCACGCACCAGTGCGCCTGGTGGGCGTCCAGCGGCACCTCGTATTGCCCGTTTTCCGCAGCGGGGGCGCTGTACAGTACCTCGCCATCGGCGATCAGGCGCAAGACATCGCCATGTGAACACTGTTCACCCTGCACGTTGAGCGTTGTCGGCAGGCTGCGCGGCAGTGTTCCACCCAGCATCACGCGCTCGCCGTCCTGGCTGTTGGCGGTGAAGTCCAGCCGCGGGCCATCGGAGATATACACGCGCCCGGCTTTCAGCCCCGCCAGGATGCCGGCTTCGCTGAATTCCTCTGCCCACACCACATTGAATGCCGCCCCGCCGATGCGCGTGCCGGGTTGGATGGAGGCAATGTGTTCGTCGGTCACCTCTTTCACCCAGTGCACCTCAGGCAAACCGTTTTCGTCTGTTTGGATCAGCGGCAGGCCGTGCAAATCGGTGCCTGATGTGACTGACAGGCGGTGCCCCTCGTTGAGCCACTCATAATACAACGCCAGCCCCTGCGGGTTGTTGTTGTCTGAAAGCGCCCAGATGCCGTTCCACACCTCCACCGCGCTGACCAGGTCGGCTATATCGTCTTCGAAGATCCAACGGCAGCCGCCGCAGGAAGGTTCGCCCACATTTTTGGGGTGCGCGATAGTGACAAAATGCCCGGCGGCATGCAGGCGTTCGGCGATGGGGCGGAAGTAGGGCTGGGTGTTGCGCACGCCCCAATCCTGCCATTTTTCGGCCCCCACCACCACAGCATGCCCCCACGGCATGGTCAGTTCGATGCCCGCCATGGATAGGCAGTCATTATCGCTGAATGAACGGTGATGAGTGTTGCCGCTGATGGTGTTGTGGTCGCTCAGGTGCAGAAAATCGAGCCCCAGGCGGCGTGCAAAGGCGTTGATGTGCTCCACCGACCACATACCGTCTGAGTGGAAGGTGTGGCTGTGCAGGTCGCCGGTATACCAGCCTGCACCTTTTTTGGCGGGCGCGGGTGTTTCATAGGCAGGCTGGGCGGGCAGGCTCTGCGTGGTTTGGGTGGCAACCGTCAGGGTGAGGTCCAGCGTGGCGGGCGGCAGAATACGGAAAACGTTGATGAGGATGGTCCATTCACCGGACAGCAGCGTCCCGGGCGCACAGCCATAGGATGCCCCGCTGGCGCCGATGGAGAAGTCCAGCCCCTGGTAGGCATAGCGCCAGCCGCGGAAGGCACCCTGCGGGTCAAAGATGGTGAAGTTGACCTGGTTTTCATAGCATTGACCCTGCGAAACCTGCGGATCGTAGCGCTCCAAGGTGAAATCTATCTGTTGAACGCCCTCCTCGACGTTGAAGGTGTGTTCGACATAGGTTTTCGATTGCATCGGGCTGAACTGATGGATGAAAGTTTGTTTCATGGCGCCTCTTTCTTGCGTGTGCGGTTGGTTTTTTCTTGATTGTAACAGCCTGTAGCAGCGGCCATTGGCTGGCGGGGTTAACGGGTTGTTTAGATTGATGTCATTTTCCATTATAATCAATACAAATGACCTGAGCACAAATCGAAAAGGGGTTATGTATGGAGAGTGAACCAAACCGATCACCGCGACCGCGCCTGGCAGGCAGTACTTTTCTGATGGTGGCCATGGGGGTTGCCATTGTGCTGCTGGTGGTAGCGGTGGGGGTGCTGGTGCTGCTGCTGGCATTAGACACCAATCCCTTTGTAAGCCGCACGCAGGCGGCTATGTTGGCGGAAGAGGCTACCGCCACGTTTGGGTCGGTGGCCGGGCTGCTGCCCGAAAGCACCTATACCCCGCTGCCCACCTTCACACCGCTGCCAACAGAAACCCCGCTGCCCAGCCAGACACCGGAAGCAACCTATACGCCGCTGCCCACGCACACGCCCTATCCGACCTTCACCCCGCCCGCCCCCACAGCAACGTCCTTCTTAACCCCGGTGTTTATGTTCAACGCCAAAGAAGTGCTCTATCTCGATTCATCCACCCGCCAGTCCAGCTTCTGGAACCCGGCTACCCCCACGCCTTTTACCTCAGAGAGCGACCGCATTGCTATCCTGCAACTGGTCAGGGACGCGCAGGCATACCGCGAATATGTCTGGTATAACCAGGAATACGGCGATCTTGACCGCTACAACGCCGGCTATGGTTTGACGCAGATGCAGCGCTATTACGATTATTACATCGATCCCAGTGACGGCTGCTATGCCAATGTTTGGATCGTGGATGACCAGTTCCATACCATTATCACCTATTATGACGGCGCCATGGCGCGCACCATGACCAGCAAGGTGGAAAGCCGTGAGCATATTTGCGATGGGGTGCGGCAGCGGTTGATCGCAAATAACGCCTATGCCTATGAACTGATGCTGCAAAAATTCACCAGCGGCGGCGGCACCGCTTACTGGCGCATTGTCGAACATCCGCTGGGCAGCGACCCCAGTCAGCATTAAACCCCCACATCTGCCGTTTTCAGCCAATTTTCCCTCACATTTACGGGATTGCTGGCAAAAATCGTTTCACATTTTCGTGAAACATCTCTATAATCATTGCTTAAGAGTGTGATGAGAAGTTTTGGCCCCTGGGGCTGAAGATTGCAGAGAAATATCATGAAACGCAGCCAGAAAATGATCATCTTCCTGAGCATGGCCGTATTATCCGTGGCCATGGTTTTGGCTGTTGTGCTGCTGCTGCCGCGTACCGGTCGGAAGGCTGATGCCAAAGCCAGCGCGTTGATGCAGGTGGACGGCCGTTTCTTGATGTTGTACCAGAGCCTGGGCGGTGAAGCCGTGTTGGGCAAGGTCATTTCGCCTCTCATCACTGAGGGCGACCAGTTGTGCCAGTACGCTATGAACGCCAAGTTGTGTGTGTTTGCCGGGCGGCTTGATCTGGATGCCTACTCGCTGGCGCCGGTAGTGGTGCAGGGCGGTTTGATGCCGGTGGTCAATATGCCGGTGGCTGAACAGCAGTCAGGCAAGATTGTGAACGGTTTCGTCATTCATGCCGATTTCATCCCGTTGTATGAGAAAATCTACGGCACCCGCTTTGCCGGACAGCCGCTGGGCAACGCCTGGGTTAATTATGACAAAGGGCGCATTGAACAATACTTTGAGAATGTTGTCATCGCGCAGGACCTGAACGAAGCGCAAAGCCAGCCATATCTGCTGCCGGTGGCGCACGCCGTCTGCGCACAATTCTGTGATTTTCCTATCGAAACACGGCTGTTCATTCCGCAGCCTCAGCAGCGCACCTCGCCCTTCAGCACCTTTTTGGCGGCGGTGGATGGCTATGACTTCGGTGCCCCTCTGACACGCCCCTTCCTCAACCAGGACGGGCAGCTGGTGCAGGTGTTTGCATATGCCGCTGTGGCAGCCCCGCCGGATGCCTTATCAGAAGCAAAATTGCTGCCGCTATCGGCTGAATTGCGCATGCACACCTCACCGCCGACCCAGCAAATCTACGGTGTTGACCGCGGTGTCTATTATTACCCCGTAGGCGATAGCGGTTACCATGTGCCGATCGTCTTTGATGAGTTCATTGTAGGGCATGGCGGGCGCAGTGTGGCGGGCAACCCCATCGCGGAAGTCATGTACTACGAAAACGATGCTATCCGCCAATGCTTTGAAAATTACTGCCTTGATTTGCACCAGGATGAAGCCAATGGTTCCGTCGAAGCGGTGCTGGCGCCCTTGGGCGTGATATATCTGACACAGGGTCTTGCCGATGGCAGTATCGACCGCGCGATGGTGGTTGACCAGTGGTACCAGGCACATGAGATTCAAGTGGCTGCCGAAAAGCAATTAACTGTGGTGGATAAGGAAACCCAGCAGCAGATCTTTGTGACCGTACTCTCGACCGAGGACGGCGCGCCGGTCTCCGGTATCCAGTCTTACGTGCGCATTCTCAGCCCCGACAACCAGGAACAGGTGCTGGAACTGATCAACACCAACGCCCAGGGGGTCAGCTGGGTGAGTATTCCAGCGCACAGCGGGGCCGACAATGGCACTTTGATGCGTTACGAGGTATGTGTGGTTCTGCTCAGCGGCGAACAGGTGTGTGTGGCTGGAGCCTATCTGGTGCAGGAATAGACCAGCGATAGCCACTATCAACTGCGCTTCATGAGCCAATCCAAACAAGCCATCCTGCGAAAATACGGCATTTCAGCACAGCAGCGAGTGTCTTCCGGCATGGAGGCAGAAGTGTACGCGCTGCCGGACGGTACCGTGTTGAAGCTCTATGATGGCACCGCGAACCTGGCTTCGCTGGCGGTACTGCGGCAATTCTACGCTTCGCTGCAGGGATATGATGTGGGCTACGCACTGCCTTATATCGTCTCGGTGGCGCAAGAAGGCGCTTTTTGTATCACCATCGAGCGCCACCTGCCCGGCGTGCCGATGGCATCCACCATGGCGAACCTGGCGCCCGCTGATATGGAGCGCCTGATGCAAACCTACCTGAGCGCGGTGCTGGCGTTGCATTCCATTCCCATGCCGCCAGAGGTGCGCCAGTATAAGCTGTTTGATGAGCACGGGTTGAGCCTGCGCATTCATGGCAATTGGCACACCTTCCTCACACGCTGGCTGGCACAAAAAACGGCCACGCTCGCGCGGTATTTTCAACGGGATGTCAGTGATTTTGCCGTCAAACTGACACAACTGATTGACCTGCTCGCGCAGCCCTACACCGGCGTTCACTGCCTGGTGCACGGCGACTTCTTCCCCGGCAATCTGCTGGTCAATCAA
>Ga0334887_1002536_pt1 | contig 20144 bp, 13 predicted proteins | sample GraSluR1_MG_10_FD_207217 | JGI IMG/M metagenome (GOLD analysis project Ga0334887, IMG submission 207217) | Sludge microbial communities from methane-producing bioreactor in Wageningen University, Netherlands - Granular Sludge_18_07-R1 | ecosystem: Engineered > Bioreactor > Anaerobic >...
CATCAACGATGTGCCGGAGCACTACCTGGACGCATCTGCTGCCCACCTCTGCCCGCTTGATTTCCACAGCCACCAATTCCTTATCTCGCTTTTCATGCAAAACAAAATCAACACCCTCACCCTTGATCCGGGGGAGGGCTATATGCACCCCATTTTTTGGGACGATCTCTCCCTGCTCTTGAACGGCATCACTGCTTTTCAGGTTTCAGAAGAAAAGCTGCACGCAATTTTCCGGGGCAGGACAACCGATTTGTGGGAAATGGCAGAAGAGCTTGCCCGATTTGGCTGCGAGATCATCATCATCAAGCGTAAAGCCCGCGGCCAGATGATCTACAACCACGCCAGCCATGAACATTGGGACATCCCCGCATACCCGTCGGATGTCAAAGACCCCACTGGCGCCGGCGATGCCTTTGGCGGCGGTTTTCTGGCGGGCTTTCGTAAAACCTACGATCCTGTCGAAGCCTCGCTCTACGGCAATATCTCCGCCTCTCTGGTCATAGAAGGCAGCCCGCCTTTCTACGCCATAGACGCTATGCCCGGTCTGGCCGAAGCCCGCCTTGAATCCCTGCGAGGAATGGCCCGCAAGGTCTAACCGCCCTTAATAAAAACCGCACCCTTCGACAAGCTCAGGCTGCGGAACCCTTCCCTTCTTCGAAAAACCTCAGGGAGCAGCATGACTTCCTGGAAAACCCTGGCGCAAATCCAGCAATTCATACACATTCAATGGCTGCCGCTTGCCCTTGGCAGTGATTGGCTCCACGCTGCGTACCAGCACATGTGGCGCGACCCGTTGATACACTTCCTTGCTGATTAAAATCTGCCCCGCTTTGGAGTTTTCCTGAATGCGTTTGGTTGTGTTCACACTGTCCCCAATAGCGGTATATTCCAGCCGTCTTTCCGTTCCTACCAGCCCCAAAACAGCCTCGCCAACATGCACCCCCACCCCGAACGATAACTGCAAATCCGGGCGAATATCCGTCTGCAGGCGATTCATCGCCTTGCGGATACCTACGGCTGCCCGAATAGCCCGCAGGGTGTGATCCTCCTGCAAAACCGGCGCATTGAACCACGCCATGACCGCGTCGCCCATGAATTTATCAATGGTGCCTTCTTCATGAAGGACAGCTTCCGCCGCGGCTGCCAAATACCGATTCAATACCGAAACCAGCCGCTCAGGAGACAGCCCTTCACTGAAACTGGTAAAACCGCGAATATCAGCAAACACCACCGTGATCTCTGCCCGGCGCCCGCCAAGCTGCAAGCTGTCCGGGTCAAGCTGTTCAATCACTGCCGGGGAGACCATCCGCTCAAATAATCTGCGCTGACCTTCCAGACGTTTTTTCTCGGTCAGGTCTTCCATCACCACGGCCACACCCTGCGTAGTCTGATCCACATCCTTTAGCGGAGACAGGTTAAAATGCAAATCCATCCGCCCGCGCTCCGGGAAGACAGGCCGCCCTTCCAAATTCATCACAGGCTGATCCGTACGCAGCACTTCCTGCAGATAAGGCGCCAGCATCGGCTGCAAGGCTGACAACGCATGCTTCATTTCCTGCCCCACCAGATCACCGGGGGTTTGGCCCAAAATTGTTGCTGCGGCCTGATTACACATCATAATCCGCTCATTCAGATCCGCTGTGAAGACACCACTTGCCATGGAGGCAAATACATTGTCCATCAGATTCTTTATTTCCGTTACTTCGGCAAGGGATTGTAAAACTGAATCAAACAATCGAGCGTTCTCAATGGCTACCGCCGCCTGATTGGCAAAAGCTACCAGCAGTCCCAGGTCCTTCTGCGTGAAAATGCCGCTCCGAATGCGGTTATCGGCATAGATCACACCGATCATTTTACCCTTCGCTTTCAAAGGCACGCATAGAATCGAGCGCAGATTATAGGCCACCACACTTTCCTGCCCCGTAAAGCGCGGATCTTCCTGTGCGTTCGTGGTCAGCACCGGCTTACCATCAGAGGCAACCCGCGTGGTAATCGTATGGCTGATGCTGAATTCCGAAGGATCAAGCGATTCCTGTTCCATATTGCGGGCAATCCGCATCTGTAACTGTCCCTCCTCATCTTCCAGCATCAGGAATCCGCGCTCAGCATCCGTCAGCCGGATGATCGTATCCATCACAATTTGCAGCACTTCTTCCAACTCCAGCGAAGAATTGACGAATTGACCAATCGTCGCCAACGCGCTCAAGCTGGAACGTTCATCCTCCAGCGCTTCAATTTGTTTGCGTATCTTGGGCAAATGCAGGGAAATGCGGTTGATCCCCTCATAAACATAAGAGGGGATGGCTGCAGGGCGGTTTTGCAGAAAAAAGGACTGTGATTTTGCCAGTTCAGACGACATCTGCTTGAGCAAGCCGTCCAATAACTCATAAATAGCTGGTGAAGAAAGATTTAAGGACATGGTGCTGGTACCCACTGTGATTGAGAATCCTGCGCTGTATGCCAGACAGTACCATTATACTCCCCTCCACCGCTTTCCAGCAGTTTTTAAAACATGCGCCCATAATTTTATGTAATTTTTGCGGGCTTCAACAATATCCACCGGACGCAGGCTGAATAAGGACTGCTCATAAGCAAGCTGGAAAGCAGCCGCGGTTGCCGCAGCACCTTCGTTCAGATATTTTGACAACACAGCCATCTGTTCAGCAGCAGTATCCCCGTCATTTTTTCGTTCTCCCAGTAAAACCAGCATCACGGATACCCGGTTGAACATTCGCTCCATAGGCGAAGCCTGCGCCCGCTCAGCCCACCGTCTGATCCATCGCGGTGTCTGCAATCCGTGCCGCTTTAGCTGCTGGTCCAGCCTTTCAGGCAGCACAAATTTCGACCCGAACCTGCCTGAAGCACTCCGCCGCCAGACAAACGCCGCAGCTGCCGCCAACAGCACCACACCGGAAACAATCCACGCTGGATGCACACCGCGCTGCGCCGCCGCAGCCTCTTCCTCCAGATTCCAGCCGGGGACCTCTTCCAATCCCGCAAACCGGTCTCGCCCCGCTGATTCGCTGTCATTCTGTGTTAATCCCGGGCCCTCCCCATAGTCTGCCCCGGATTGTTCTGCCAGCCCCAGCCGCAGGGAATGCACCGGCTGCGAGGCGGTCGGTTCGACCGGCACCCAGCCAATTCCCGGAAAGAAAACCTCCGGCCAGGCATGGTAATTATTCATATAAATATGATACAAATTGTCCTTGTTCTCGTCCTCCTGGCCTTCAGCAAACCCCACTACCATCCGCGCGGGAATCCCCAGTGAACGCAGCATCAATACTTCTGAAGTCGCATAATAATTACAAAATCCGGCCTTGTGCGTAAACAAAAACCACTCAATCGCATCCTCGCCATCCGGCACTTTCGGAATTTCATTTTCATAGGTAATTTCACTGCGCAAATAAGATGTGATCACCCGCACTTTATCGTAAGGGGTCTCTTGCCCTTGAGCAAGCTGCTCAGCCAGACCAGACACAGAGGGCGGAAAATCTTCAGGCAGATTCAAATAGCGGGCTGTAACCCACCCTGGGTAATCCTCTCCCGCCTGACGCAGCATCGCCACCGTCAGATCATTCAACCGCGTTTCGGCCTTGATCGTTTCACCAGACCGCAGCGATTCTTCTGCTTTTACCGCGATCATATCCACCTGATCCTCAGCTGCACTGTCACCCACCCACACGGCCGGCCGACTGACGTACTGCGGCTGCCCAGGCAGGTACAAAGTCTGCAAAGCACCGGCCCGGATCGTATACGTCAGATTCACTTCCACGCGGTTTTCCAGGCTTAGCTCGCGCACCGGCCACTCGGAGGGCTCAATCGCATGCTCTCTGGTCACCGTATTTTTCCACCCCTCATCCACATAATAATCATAACTCTGGCTCTTCCAGTAAAATGGAATGCCCGTCGGATGCCGCCGGGAAACCTGCACCTGGAATAGTTCCGTCTCTTCCAGCGGAACGCCCGTCCCCAACGATAAATCATTGCCATACGAAAAATCAGCGGTAGTATATCTGGGCATGTCCAGCCCGGCCGTCAGATTGGAAAGCCTGTCCCGCAGCTGTGAAAAGCGCAAGCGGTTTCCAGCCCCAGTCGTCATCCAGCCTGAAATAGACGGAATATTCCACGCAATCAGCACCAGCAGCAGGCCGATCACGGCCATGCTGCGCCCCAGATCATACCCCGTGTCAGAATCAACCGCAATGCCGGCCTCGTTCCAGCGTTTGCGCTCACCGAGAAAATAAATTCGTCCAACACTCAATAAAGCAAACACCATGAAAGTCGCACTATATCGTCCACTATGTTGGGTTTCATAGCTTGAGGTCTCAATGCTGACCAGCAGCGCCCCGGCCACCAGCAGCGGCACCCAGGGCGCACCATTTCTGCTTAACTGGAACCCCCCAATCAGGCTCATAAACCAGAACAGCAGCGCCATACTGAATACATACAAAATATAATCATTGACTGGCTGGTTGGTCACAAAAAGCTCAAAGGAAGCGCCCAGGCGTCCAGCCAGGCTGACCAACCGCTCTCCCCAGACAATTTCTGCTGCCATCCCCGCCCCCAGCACCCAGGGGATCACAATCACAGAGTACAAGCCAGCAATGATGACTTGCCCCCACCGCTCAAACCGGCTCAAACCCAGCAAATATCCCACCACAAAACCAAAAAGAACATACGCCTTGATCCGCATCAGATCGTCTGACCACCCCGTAGCTTCCAGACGCAGCGCAGCCACCCAAAACGCAGCAAATAACACCCCCGCCGCAAAAATATCCAGCCACTTGTTTTCTCTCTTCAACATGGAATGAGTGTACAATAAAAGTATGGATATCGTCAATCAACATCTCCGGAGGGAAAACACAGCATGATTGCCGCACTTCACCAGATTGAAATCGCCTTCACTTTGCTCATCCAGCAGATGGGCAGCTGGCTGGTTATGCCAATGGCCGCCTTCACTTCGCTTGGAATTGAAATGTTTTATTTGCTCGTCACCCCCACCCTGTTCTGGTGTTTCAGCACCGCCCAGGGAATGCGGGTCGGCTTGATGCTCCTGCTCACCAATGGGATCAATTCGATCTTCAAAATCAGCTTGCGCAGTCCCCGACCCTACTGGGTAGATCAACGCGTCAAAGTCCTCTTCCAGGCCGAAACATCCTTTGGGCTTCCTTCAGGTCATGCCCAAACTGCAGCGAGCGTATGGGGCATTTTTGCCGCCCACATCAAAGACAAATGGGTGCGCTGGCTGGCAGCCATTATGGTCTTCTTCATCGGAATTTCCCGCATCTATCTCGGCGTTCACTTCACCAGTGACGTCCTGCTCGGCTGGCTGATTGGCGGCCTGCTGGTATTCGCTTTCCTGAAACTTGAGCAGCCCGTCGTCAACTGGTTCAGACGTCAGCCTGTCACCATCCAAATCCTGGCTGGCTTTGCCGTTTCGGCCATCCTGCTCATTCTGGTTTTCATCCCCTTACAGCTGCTTGCCGGCTGGCAAATTCCCGCTGAATGGCAGCAGTTTTCGGAGATCAACTTCCCCGGCTCCACAGTCGACCCGCTCAACCCGGAAGGCGTGATCACCTCCGCCGGCACCCTTTTTGGGCTGATTGCCGGACTGGCATGGATCGAAAAAGGTTATAATGGATATAACCCTGCTGGGACCCCCGGGCAAATCATGCTCCGCCTGGTGGTGGGTTTTGCAGGCATCGGCATCTTCTGGTATGGCCTGGGAGAAATCTTCCCCCGTGAGCCCGGCATGTTGGCATACCTGTTGAGGTACTTGCGTTACGCTCTGATTGGCATCTGGGTTACCGCAGCCGCCCCAATTCTGTTCATCAAAATGCGATTGGCCCAACCCGGTTGGGCAGTCTCTAAAACAAATGAAAGTTCATCATAAGAAGGAGTATACAATGCGTCGTGTAATAAATTTTCTCTCAGGAGCCGTATTGGGTGGATTAATCGCATCCACATTGGTTTTGCTTTTGACCCCCTCCTCCGGCAGCGAGCTGCGCCAGCAAATCGCAGACATGGCAAACAAGACCTATGAAGATGTCCGCCAGGCTGGCGAACATCGCAGAGATGAATTACTGCTTGAGCTGCAAGACCTGCGCGCCCCCAAACAGTAATTCGTCAACCAGTTTCCCCGAACACTGATCCATCCCAAGAACGGCCAGGGTACATTTGTATCCTGGCCGTTCTTGTTATTGCAGTTTAAATAAATCCCTTAAGAAACCCGTAGTAGAACAGCAAGCTGTTCCACTACGGGAATATTTATATCCAGTACTGAAGATTTATCAATTCATAAGAACTGCAATAGTTCTCACAGGGTCAACACCCTGAGCGGACAGACTACTCCCCCAACCGGAAGCGGTACGTTGCCAACTGGCGGGTGAAACGCGTCGTGCCGCTCACCACCAGCACAACATCTCCCCCCCCCTCTTCTGCATCCAGCTCAAACGAAATCTTCTCGCCAGACTCAACCTGGATCGTCTCTACGGTTTTCTTGTCCCCTTCCAGGCGGATCAACGAAACCGCAAAGGACTGCGGCAGCCGGTTCTGCACGCGCACAAATCCTTCCCCATGCCAGCCGTGTTGGGTATCTTCCTCAAAATCAGCAAAATAGCCAATCGCAGGGATCGACACATCATCAATCAACATCCCTTCCCCATTCACAGCCGCATCGGTTACATATTCAAAGCGCAGGTAAACCTGCTTGCCGGCATAGGCGGACAAATCAACCGTTTCCTCAATCCACTGTCCATCGCCGCCGGAAAGCCCGTTCCATGCCCAGCCATAGCTGTTCCCCGAAGGATTTTCGATCGTCCCCGAAGGCGTATTCAAAATCTGCCATTTCTCGCCATCTTCCGAAGCTGCCAGATACACATAGTCATAATCCTCTTCCAGGTCATACCATGTCATGAAAGACATCTCCAGCGCCCCACTCACGTCCAAGAAATTAAATTGACGGGTCAGGGTCATATCCGAATCATCCCCCTGATTACTCCAGAAAGCGTAATCGCCGGAATATGCACTCTGCGGCAGCAGCGCCACCTCCGTCGAGCCTTCTAACTCCAGCGTATGCGTTCCCGGACAAGAAATGCGGATATAATCCGCACCGTACTGATGTACCGTTCGATCCTCCCAGCCGGGCAGGCACTCCGTCACCCACTCGGTCTCATACGTGCCCGGCGCACCAGGGTTGTTATGATACACATAACGTCCATCGCCGGCATCCGGGTCCAACAGATAATTTGTCACCACCCAGTCCGCAAACACATCATTGGCCGAAATGATTTCCCCACGATTTGGGTCTCTAATATCCATTTTTTCCAATACCACGTCGATGCTGTCCATCCCGTTCTCTGGTTCACTGACCAATGCCTGGGTGGCTTCGCTTCCAAAGCGGTCCAGGAAGTAGTTCACAAACATAAAAGACGCCCCGTAATGCGGTGTGGTGGCATAGCTGTCATTCGGCCAGTGGTTCAACTGCATATCCGGCTGACTGACAAACATGAAATCGAATCCGCCTGCATAATAATCATTGAGAAAGACCGCCAGCTCTGAGAATCCTTCATTCAACCAGGTGGTCTCATTCTTGTCGCGATACCAGTGAATCATGTGCTGGAATTCATGCGCCAGTACGCCGTAAAGATATGGATCATTCAAACGATTATTATCCGCACTAACCATAAAAGTCTCATGCCCGTTGGAATACTCATGCGCCAGCGGGTGCACTGAATCCGCGGAAGAAAAATACCCTGCCACTGAACCGCCCAGCCCGCGCGCAAAGACGATATACAAATGCGGGTCACCGTCAATCCCCGGCGACCATTCACTCCCAAAAAACGCGCGATTGGTCGGGTAAATCTGCTCCTCAAACGTATCCACCAGCTTGATCAAATCCCCTTCGTTGTAATCCACCCCATTCTCGATCCAGAAATAAACATGATCGGTAGCATAGCGCAGGGTAGCACGGGTCTCAAAGGTCTCGTTGGTGTCTGTATCCGAAACCCAGAAATTCTCCTGATCCCCTAACTGGTAAGCGACCGGTTCAGTTTCCAGCACTTCAGGAATATCCGACTTTCCGCCCAGGCGCATTGCCAGTTCGCGCAAGTCATTCTCCGGCGTAACCGCCTCCTGCAAAGTCAGCAGGGTCTCAGAAGCCGCCGGCGTTTCGGGCAAGATGACAACCGTCGGCACAATCTCCGGGGTGGCATTTACAATGGAAGAAGAAGATACCGCTTCCAACTGGTTAAAACCCAAAATGCCAAGGCCTGCCAGAGCCACACACATCACCAGGATACAACAGGCGAGAACAAGAAAAACGATCACAACAATCGAGACTGTCTTGTTTGAGTTATCCAACCTTTACTCCTTTCACGGGCGCAGCCGAACCCTCTGCCGCATCCAATGAAAAATATACCGAAGTGACCAGCCCAGCCGAAAACCACAGGTACGGCATGGCAAATGAATCCACACTGAACCCCTCAATGATAAACCCGATTACCAAAAATTGCCCAGCCAGGGCAATGACTTTCCTCTGTGGCCGCGCTTCCTGTTCCAATGCCCGCCCTGTCTGCCAGAGCAGATAAAACCAGGCCGCAAAACAAGAGAAACCGATGATGCCCGTTTCGGTCAACAAGCGCACCCACAGGCTCTTTACGTTCAACATGATCGTGGATCGAAACAAAAGATTCCGGACTTCAACCAACCACCACGCATATCCACTCAATTTCTGGGGGAAGAAAAAGCCCGCATTCCCCAGACCTACCCCAAAGAAAGGATGGTCATTAAATATATTCCAGCCGCCCTCCCAATACACCACCCGGGAGGAAAAATTGAGCGAATTTGCATAAGCCAGCAGCGGATTCTCCTCATTCAAAGAAAATTTAAACAAATCCGCCATCCGGGGATCCACCCTGGAAAGGAAGAACCCCACGCCAAAGAACAGACCAGCATACACCGCCAACATGGCGAGCGCAATTCCCCACGAAACCGCCTGCTGTCTGATCCTGCCGCGTCCGTCCTCTCGCTGCCAGCGCTGTACAACCCATGTCTGCACCCGTCCCTTCAGCCACACATTGGCGCGCACCAGCAAATAGGCGATCATCAACAAAAACGCAACCAAACCCACCCGCGAAAGTGTCAGCCACAATACTGCCGCCCCCAACACCAGCAGCACATCCTCAAAAATAAAGAAACGGAACAGCCGCCATTTGTGCGCAGAAACCCGGCGCACAACCGCTGCCAGCCAAAAAGGCAAAAACAGCAAATTCAACTGATGCGCCAGCCAGGAAGGTTCCAACGCAAAGCCCGTCGTGCGCTGCCTAAAAAATGTGCCGATTGAATACCAGCTATGAATGGTACGCATCCATTCGGGATAGCGTCCCGCACCGTACCAGGCAGCCGTCTGCGCCAATGACCATGCCACCACCAGCAGCCCGCTCCAGTTCAACCAGCGCAGGGTACGTTCGAGTTTCCCCTCACTGGCCGGGTAAACACTCGCCATCAGGTAGAAACTCATCCCAATCACCAGGGTGGCAAATGAAGAGATCGTATTCCGCAAAATGGAAATATCCTTATAAGGCGGGATCATCTTGAAATTGGCAAGCGCGGCAGCCGCCACCGCCGCCAGCCCAAAAGCCAGCAGCGGCAGGCTTTGCCGCGGCAATTTTCCCCGCCGCCATAAATAAGGTACAAACCAGAGCAGCATCAAGGCTGCCAGCAGCAAGATAGAGGGCGAGCCGACCGCGTCCGAGCGCACCAGGCGCACCACCAGCGGCATACTGGTCACCGGCAGCAGTGCCACCATCGCCAGCCACAACCCCTCCTCCGTCTTGCTGCGCAAGCGGTTAAACACTTTTACCCCGCTTATCCGCCCGAGTCACATATTTTTCAGCGAGACCTGAAGAAATCAACCACACACCCAGCACAAATCCCAACATCGCCCCTGAGAAAACAAGGGTGTTCCGCTGGTATGCTGCCGGACTGGATGGAATAGAGGCGCGTTCCACAATGGTGAAAGCCATTGCAGGGAACAATCCGCGGCTCGCCAGCAGTTCTGCTGTTTTGGCATCATTCACTGCCAGCAGCTCCTCCTGAATCTCGGCCAGGTTTTGCGCGGCGCACAATGCCTGCACCGGTTCCGAAGAAATACTGTTCTCCAGGCAGCGGGTTAACGATTGCGAATATTGCAGCAAGCCTTCAGCGATCAAGGCATGGCGATAGGCTTCCTCAAGTCCTGTATAAGCAGCTTCCAGCCAGGCATTGGTCAAAATCGCCGCAGCAGCAGGGTCAGCATGGCGTACTCTTAATATCCAGGTATAGTTCTGCCGCTCCAGATAACTGCTTTCAACGAATAACGCATTGGGAATACGTATCCCTTGAGATTCCGCCAGCGCAAGCGCCGCCTGCCGGGTATCATCCGCTTTGATCACATCCCCCACCAGCTCCATCGCCTGGTCTTCTTCCAGATCATTTAATGGTCCGGTGCGCACATAATCAATCCCCGTTGCCAGTGAAGCTCGTCCCTCATACACAGCCGGGCGTATACGATGAAACGTCCACCCCGCTGCGGCGCCCAGCAGCATCACCGCCGCCACAAACCACCACAAGCGCAGGGCTGAATCCAAAATATCTTTGGGGGTAAATTTACGATCCATCCATCATCACCGACAAACCTTGAACACGATCAAAACGCTTCCTTTCCTGTGATGCAATAACTGAGCAAATTATACCGTAGGCGCACAGATACAAAAGCACGCGCCCACTCACGAGCGCGTGCTTTAAAATCGCGAGACTCTTTCTATTGCGCCTGTTGAAAATTCAGGATCAATAAATTCTGGTTACAGTCCGCGCGGGTGGCAATTGAGACCGGCGAAGAAAGCACATTACCGTCCAGATCGTGAACGGTGATATAGATCATATTGTTCGTCGCAACCACAGAATTTCCCAACTCCACCTCGTACCCGCCCGGCCCATAGGCACCATGCAGCCCGGTCATATCCACTCGCAAAAGCGTTTCCCCCTGCAAAACCCCCTCAGCAATCACCACAAGATTTGTCACCGGATTCCCGGCTCCATCCAGAACCTGTCCGGCCACCCCCATCCAGTTACACCCCCTGTCAGGGTGAGCAAAATTCTTTTTATAGGTAACCGCATCAGCGCGGTAACGCATCCCCTCCTCCGGCAAAGGCGGCACAGGCGCCAGGGTTGCGGTTGGCATACCAACAGCCTGTAAATCAATCGTCGCTGTCAGCACGGGCATCCCTGCCGACATATCCGGCGTGGGGGTGGAGATTCCTGCCTGCAAATTGGGAGTAGGCGTCAGCGGCGGCATGCCGCCCGACATATCCGGTGTCGCTGTTGCCATCGCGTCCGGCACCCCCACCGCGCCAAAAGCTTCGAAAGCAATGATCGTTGCCGCCATCTCGGTCGCAGCCGCCTGACAGCGATCTAACGATTCCTGACAGTCCGCAATTTCTGCCGGGCAAGTCGGACAGTTTGATTCCCCCATCGCTTCGCCTCCTGCCGGCATTGCTTCTTCTAAAGCCAGAGGAACAGCAGCAGCCGGTTCAGCCATATCCTCCTCCAACTCAGCAGTCGGTGCCAATGCCTGTGTCGGCGCAGCCGGCAGTGAAACAAACGGCAGCGAACACGCAGACAGCAACAACAATACCAGCAACGAGGCGAATTTATGCATAATCTCCCTCCAAAACGCCAAAATAACTCCCCTTCGAATTATGAAAGTTTGTGGTTTGATCTATGTTCATTATATCGAAAATCCGGAAATTAATCTATACGATATTTTATAAACCAGGGGCAATAATTTTCAGCAGGCCGCCGAGAGAATAACGACAAGCCTATCTGCCCGCCAGAATAAGTGTAAGGTGGCCGCGTGAGACGATCAACCCTGCATCCGAAACATAATCCTGCTCTGGATTTATAGAACAGAGAGAATTATAATGAAATCGAGTGAGTAATAGATCGTAAATTACACCCCAATACTTCATTACTGAAATCCCCAATATGCCAGGCAGCCTGGCATATCCAATAAAACAGACAGCCTGTTCAACAAAATAAACCCTGTACCCTGGAGAATGCATTATGACCATAGCAATGATCACTGGCTCTGCTGGATTAATTGGCTCGGAAGCTGCGGAGTTTTTTGCGGAACAAGGCTTTGATATTGTCGGCATTGATAACGACTTACGCAGCTATTTTTTTGGTTCAAACGCCTCAACAGCCTGGCGCCGCCAGATCCTCGAACAAAAATTAGGCAAGCAGTATACTCATTTTGAAACCGACATCCGCGATTACAATGCGCTGGAAAATATATTTCGCCGCTATGGAAAAGATATCGAACTCGTCATTCATACCGCCGCCCAGCCCTCGCATGATTGGGCCGCACGAGAACCATTGACGGACTTTGGTGTAAATGCTACTGGCACGCTGAACATGCTGGAGATTACGCGAAAAACAAATCCGGATGCTATTTTCATTTTTACATCCACCAATAAAGTCTATGGAGATACCCCCAATCAGCTGCCCTTGATCGAGCAAGAAACCCGTTGGGAGATTGCCCCCGACCATCCATACGCCAAAGGCATCCCCGAAGATATGACCATCGACAATTCCACCCACAGCATTTTCGGGGCTTCCAAAGTGGCCGCCGATGTCATGGTACAGGAATACGGACATTATTTTGATATGCCAACTGCCTGTATGCGCGGCGGCTGCCTGACCGGCCCCAATCATTCAGGTACAGCATTGCATGGTTTTCTGGCTTATTTGATGAAGTGCGCGGCCACCCACACCCCCTATACCATTTACGGATATCAGGGCAAACAGGTGCGTGACAATATCCACAGCGCAGACCTGATCAATGCCATGTATGCTTTCTACAAAATGCCGCGCGTCGCTGAAGTGTATAACATGGGAGGCGGACGATTCAGCAACTGTTCCATGCTGGAAGCAATCCAATTATGTGAAGAAATTACCAGTAATCCAATGGAATGGACCTATTCAGAGACCAACCGGGTGGGCGACCATATCTGGTATATCAGCGACCTGAGTAAATTCCAGGCTCATTACCCCGACTGGAAATTGACCTATGATGTGCCTCACATCCTGCGGGAAATATTCGAACAAAACAGACAACGTTGGGTTACCCAAAAATGATTGACCGGGGAAAATACAACCTCCTCGGCATCCTGATCAATGCCATTGATTATGACGCTGCCGTTGAACGCATCGCGGCCTCCGCTCAAGCCGGGCGGGCAATGGCTGTTTCGGCGCTGGCTGTCCACGGGGTGATGACAGGAGTATTGGATGAAGTCCACCACTTCCGCCTGAATCAATTCGATCTGATCACGCCGGATGGGCAGCCCGTACGCTGGGCACTCAACCTGCTGCATCAAACCGGATTACCTGACCGAGTTTACGGGCCAACGCTTACCCTCAAGGTGTGTGAACGGGCAGCACGCGACGGCCTGCCTATCTATCTCTACGGCAGTCAACTCACAGTGATCCGCCGCTTTGCCGAAAATCTGACAAATCGCTTCCCCAATCTACAAATCGCCGGAATGCAGCCTTCCCGTTTCCGCCAGGTAACGGCTGAAGAAATGAGTGAGATCGTGGATACTATCCGAACCAGTGGCGCCAAAATCACCCTGGTAGGATTGGGATGCCCCCGCCAGGAAGTATGGGCATATGAAAACCGCAAGGCACTTTCCATGCCGGTTTTAGCCGTAGGCGCTGCTTTTGACTTCCATGCCGGGACACTGTCTCAGGCTCCGGCCTGGATGCAGCAAGTAGGGCTGGAGTGGCTCTTCCGCCTGGTCAAGGAACCCCGCCGGTTATGGCGGCGGTATTTACTATTGAATCCTCTATTTTCAGGAATGTTTTTTCTTCAGGCAGCCCGACTGCGGCGTTTTGATCCCGCGTCAGGCACTCCCCCCACCAATGATACACGCTATGGATAAGGCTGGTTCACCCCCCAAATACCAAACCGGTATCTTAAAACGCCCCTTTCCCTTTCACTACCACCCAGACCGTCTTCACCAAAATCTTCAAATCTAGCCATAACGAATAATGCTGTACGTAATACAGATCGTCTTCTGTATTCAAATGCATTGGACGGTCGCTTCTGCCGTGAATCTGCCACCAGCCCGTCATCCCCTGCGGCACTGCAAAACGCTTGCGCTGCCACAAGTCGTAGCGTTCCACCAGATAGGGCATTTCGGGCCGCGGCCCAACCAGAGTCATCTCCCCTTTGAGCACATTGAACAACTGCGGCAGCTCATCCAGACTGGTGCGGCGCAATATCTTCCCCATCCTTGTCACGCGAGGGTCGTTACGCTGTTTGTGGATCACCTGACCGTCTGTATTCCTGGTCTCCACCTGATGGCGCAGCGCATCCGCATTCGCCACCATCGTGCGGAACTTGACCATCTCAAAAATTCGGCCGTTTTCCCCCACCCGTTTTTGTCGATAGAACGCTGGTCCGCTTGAGTCCAGCCTGATTGCCACAGCAATCAGCCCAATCACCGGCAGCAAAACCGGCATCGCCAGAATAGTCACAATCAGATCAAAACCGCGCTTGACCATTCGCTGGTATTCAGAGATTGCCGGTGCTCGCAGATTGAGCATGGGCAAACCGGCGAATTCCTCCACAGATGCCTGATGCAAAGTTAATGCAAAATAATCCGGGATCACCCACACCCGTACCGGCAGATCATATAAACCACTCACCACCTCGTTCAAACGAGAGAAAGCCGACTGCGGCAAAGCCACAATCACGTCATCCACATCATTGTCTACGACCAATTTCCTGGTCTTATCCAGCGAACCCAGAATATCCAGCCCGCGCGCTTGTTTTTCCGGATCATCATCCAGATATCCCAGAATTCGAATTCCTACATCAGGCTGGCCGACGATCTGCTTCAACAAACCTCGGCCCACCCGTCCGGCCCCCAGGATCAGCACCAGCCGATGCTGCAAGCCATACAGCCGGCGGCGCCGAAAAGCATACCGCACGATCATCCGCCACAACAACATCAGCACAAAACTCGATCCCACAAAGAAAAGAAACAAAAAACGGGAAACATCCCGGTAAGAAAAATACAACACTCCAGCCATAGAGACGGCCGCCAACATTGAACCCAGGGTCAGGCTGCCAAACTCATCCACCCAGCGCAGATTTTGGCGGCCATCATAAACAGAGAAAAGTAACAGCACCCCAATCCACAATACCGGGAAAACAGCAAAAAGAACAGCTGGCAGCCTCACCGGATAAGGAATTGGCTCAACAAACGCCAGCTTATTTAAAGGAGTGCGCAGGATGGCTGCAAGCCCTAAAGCAAAATCAATCAGGATCACATCCAGAAAGATAGAAAATACGGCAAAATTGGCTGAAAATCTTCGAAACATATTCTAAATTCCGCGGCATGAGAAATTGCTTGAATGATCTTGAATTTACAATAAAATTTCCCCCAGCCATTGCAAATTGGCTGGAAAGGTGAACAAGCCAGTTAAATATACGGTAATCCAACTCATTTCAGTTGATCACGATAATCAGGAATATACACTCCTAACGTTTCCATCAATTCATCCGCCCGGTTGTTTTCCCCAGCCTCACGATACCACAGCGCCACCTGCTGTAAACGCTCCCCCCACTCGTCCGGCAGTGTGATCATCATCATTTGCGGAACCACCTCCATCACCATCGCCGGGCGGCGGAAAACAAGCTGGTCATACATCAACGTGCCAAAACTACCATAGCCATAGATACCCTGCTGCATCAACTGATCAATAATCTCCTCCCCATTTTTTGCCGCGGTCAAAAACTCTCCCTGGCTGGCTGCCAATTCCGCTTCATACCATCTTAACCGCAGGCTTTCTTCGGGGTTCGCAGTATAAGCCAATTTTGCGTAATTGACTGTTTCTTTTGCTTCATCAAACATGCCTGCCTCAAGATAAAAAGGAATCACCTTCAAATAGGCAGCCAGCCGATGCGGCTCCACGGCCAGATGATCTTCTGCTTCTGACAAGGTGACAGGCCCGGCAGCAGGAAAGGCCCCCCCCTCATGAAAAGCCTGCCGGAATGCCGTTTCACGCCAAAAATAGGCATCCCGCCATAAAGGCTGCAATTTAAGCGTGGTATGGTATGATTCCCCAGCCTTTTCTTCATCGCCCATCAGCTCATAAGTAACCCCCCTGTTTAGCTGATACAAAGCACTGTCCGGTGCAGCTGCAACAGCCCTTTCCATAGCCTCTGCTGCGCTCTCATAATCCCCTTTTACCCTGTACAGCACCCCCAGGTTAGCGTGATTCAATCCCCAATACGGATCAATGGCGCCAGCAGCTTCAAAATTCACGATCGCCGATTCCATAAATTCAACATGCCCATCTTCTACCAACTTGCTTTCCACCAGACCAGATTGCTGATATGCTGTCGCCAGACCCGGATCACGCCTGACCGCTTCCATAAAATATTCCTGCGCTTCCTGCCAGTAACCCGAATTTCCAGCAATCGCTCCTTCATGCATCGGCTTCTCGGCCCACAGATTGAGTATGCCTGCCGCAGCCAGCCCCAAACCAAGCAGCCAGGAAATGCTCACCCGCCGTGTTTTCACCTCTGCGGAATTCCCGCTGCCCACGCCCAGCACAACTGCCAGAACCCAGGCAACCGTAGGAATAGTGTGATGGACGCTGTCCACCACACCATGCACCAGGAAAGCAGTCAATGCGCTCAAGGCCCCCATTGCTGCCGCTCGTTCCAACCCCTTTGTTTCACGCACCCGCCTGAACAAGCCCAATGCCAGACAGACGATCATCACCACAAATACCGTCAGGCCAATCACACCGCTTCCGCTCAACAAATCCAGATAAATACTATGCGAATAAAGGAACAGCGGCGATGGCGGGGTTGACTGCTGCTGCATGTAAAAACTGATATAGGTGTACGGTCCGCTGCCAATCAGGGGTGATTCTTTAAATGCCTGCCAGGCAGGATTCCACAAATAACCACGCGAATCACCCAAGGCTGCGTGGGTCGGTAATTTCGACTGTTGGATGAAAACCCAGCCAAAAACCAACAGTACAGTGATCATACCAATCACCAATAACACCGTCACCCACCTGTGCCGCCGCAGCCATTTAAAAACATACTTGCGCTTCTCAGAGAAAACAAAAGCGGCCAGCAGTAACAAGACCCCTAACCCGCTCGCCGTACCCAGCCAGCCGCCTCGAGACGAAGTCAAGTAAATCAATCCTGACGCTGAAAAAGCCCACAATCCCAACAATACCTTCCCGCCTTTTGAAGAAGTGTGGAGGAAGCTTGCCGCAGCCATCATCAACAGCAAGTTTAGAAAAACTGCCAAAAAATTGGGGGCCGGCAGCCGATAGGATATTTCAGGAATCAGCTTTCTGGTCAGTTCGAACCACTGCTGATACCAGACCAGTGCCTCGCGCCAGGTAAAGAGCATCACGATCCCGCCCACGATCAACAGCGCCTTGATCCATAGGTCAACTCCCCACCCTCTGGAAACCAGATCCGATGAGAGCAGGAACAAAAACAACGCAGCGCCCAGCAGCCACACCTCGCTCCACGACCGGCGCGGATCGATAGAAAACCAGGCCGCCACTGCCAGCACAACCAGAAAGACCAGAATGGGAATTTCCTTTTTGATCGACACTTTCTGACCAAAAACAATCCATAGCACTTCAAAAAACAGAAAAACGCAAACCGTGACCGTGAAAATAGTGTAATTCACCAGACCATTATGTGTACTGGCAAGCAAATAAAAATAACTTAGCAAGAGAATTAACGCTGATTCGCGCAGCAAATAACGCCGGTTCATTAATTTGATGGTTTTGTTCATGTATTCAACCTTCCCTTACTAATCATTCACCGCAAGTAGGTGCAGGTGGCAGGGATTCGAGTGCTCCTCCCCGCAAGGCTCGCTGCCATTGCACCCACGCTTTTTCAGCATTTTCGCATTGCGCATCAGCGACATACATTTGATGAAGTTTTTCCAGCGCATCAAATTGACCATAGTCGCGATCCAGTTGTAAATACCCGGGCACAAAATCGTCTGTTATTCCTTGACGGCGGTTAAACCAGGCAGTATAAAACAGCATGAAGCGATGCTGATTATGCAGAATGCGTTGCTGCGTATGATTGGCAGCAGCCTGATAGGCAAAAATCGTCCCGGCACGATCACCTTGTGCTTCAGCGAGCAGCCCCTCAACGACCTGAACTGCGATTTTTGGCTCACCTGTCCAAATTGCACGCGCAAGAAACAACTTTGCTTGTTGATATTCACCAGCGTTAATTGCTTCTTGCGCCTGATACCAATACGAGTTCCCCCCGTCTTCACATTCAATAAAATCCGCTTCCCATTTCAAGAGCACTCGCTGACGTAAATCTGTCTGATGCCAGAAAGGGTGGCTTGCCCATTCAGGCCGTAGATCTAAGGATTTAATGTATGCCAATTCAGCCGCTTTTTCCAACCCTTTTTCCTCATACATCCAACCCAAATTGAGTACATACGAAGGCTCCCGTGGAGAGAGTGCAATAGCATACTGCATATTTGGAACAGCTTTATCATGATATCGTATGCTTTGCCAGTCCACAACCGCCTGATTTCCAATAAACAAGGAAACCCCTGGCTCAATTTGCAGACTTTTCTCAAAAGCTTGATGGGCGTTTACAAAAGCCTTTTCATCCTGCTTCTCGGTTCCACAAGCTGCCCAGGCAAAGGCAGAATTGGTAGCATAAAAAGAATGGTTCGGATCACGTTCCATACTCCGCGAAAACATTTCGGCAGCCGCACAAGGATCCTCAACAATGACGTCTCCAATACCATTCAGTGGGGCATAGGCCCATAACGTCCATCCCGCGCCAACCATGAGTATCATGCAGGGCAATATCAGAAAATTAGTGCTTACTTGGGGCCAACGTTCGAATGGTTTATTAGATAAACTTAGAAAAAAAGATAATTGAAGAATCAGAAAAACCATAAGAACAGAATAACCAGTGAATTCATCTAACAGAAAATGAACAGCCAATCCCGCAACCCCTGCAAATGCTGCCGCTGCAATCTCCTTCTGTTTCTCGCCAATTTGTTGATACCGTCTCCAGAACCAAATCAAATTTCCAACCACCAAAGCTGCCAAACCCAGCCCGCCAATCACACCAAATTCGGCAAATACCTGGATCGGTAAGCTGTGTGCATGTGAAAAGCTGAAGGCTGGTGGTGTTCCTTTCGTTACGTCAAGAAATTCAAAAAAGAACCGTCCGGGGCCTGCCCCAAACCAAATGTTTGATAACCACACCTGCCATGCGCTCCCCCAAATATTACTTCGGCTGCTAAAGAGATTTGTACCATATATAGGGTGGTTGGAAAAACTTTCTGCCGCCCGAAAAGCTGAAAAACTAACAAGCAATAAAGCGCAAATTCCCCCAGCTAACCACATCCTTTTCTTTCTGGATATCAATGAACGCCACCAGATCACGGGTTTAAATTTCCACAACCAAAACAAAATTAACACAACCGCCCAGGTTATCATACCCATCAATCCGGCACGCGAAGAAGTAAAGGGGATTGCAATGCAATACAACACAAGCCATAGTGTTAGAAAAAAACGATGGATCGTTTTCCGCGTGCGCAGGAACAAAATCAATGCAACAGGTGCGAAAATATTCTCGAAACCCATCAAGGCATCGGCATGTCCCAATAAACTTATCATTCGATATCGATATGGGGGCATGATCTTGTATGCCCCTGCCATTCCCCACCAAGATTGGTACATAACATAAGTTTCAAATATCGCCATGAAAAGGATCAAACCGCTGACGGTGAGTAAAGCTGCAAGCAAAGCGCCTTGATGAATGCCATCCAGAAAAACATCCAACAAAATATAAAACAGGATCAGATAAAAGAGAAACCACCCGATTTTGGCTAAACCTTGACGGGGGTCCGGGGACAGGATCCACGAACCAAATAAAGCCAGCAACATCAGTCCATATGCCCATTCTATCCCTGTACGGATCAAATATGGTCGGAAAGTCATCCCGCGCCATACAAAATACGCTGCACAAAAAAGCACTGCCAATACCAAGCCGGTTATTTGCACAACGGGTT
>Ga0334887_1002538_pt1 | contig 20128 bp, 21 predicted proteins | sample GraSluR1_MG_10_FD_207217 | JGI IMG/M metagenome (GOLD analysis project Ga0334887, IMG submission 207217) | Sludge microbial communities from methane-producing bioreactor in Wageningen University, Netherlands - Granular Sludge_18_07-R1 | ecosystem: Engineered > Bioreactor > Anaerobic >...
CTTGCTGCTCAACGATAAAACACCCAAAAGGAGTAAGAACAATAAACGCTTGAGTGCTGCTCTTGATTGCAAATATAGGGAGAAACTACTCAGTTTTTAAATGCGGTTGCCCTGACATCTCCGGCGAGAGCTATTTGAAGATGGCGAGAGATTTGGGTGCAAATGCATCGTTGATCAAACCATTTGATATCGACGATTTGGTAGCGGAAGTAAATAGGTTACTTGGTAACAATAACAGCCCAAGGCAAGCTAAGCAAGATATAACCATCAAGTAATTTAGATTCATTTTAAATAGGCTGCCATAAATTTTATTTTATATTGAATAGCAGCCATTTACAATGAGCCCTCTCCATTAGGTCTGATGGCACTAGTAAAATAGGTAAAAAAGCTGATAACCTCGACTTTGGACCCCTATATTTTTGTGTCAACAAACAATGTATTTACATATGACGTTTTTTAAATGGAACCAAAGCTACGAGAGTGGTAACGATATTATGGATGGCGATCACAAAATTCTTGTGCAAATGATCAATGACCTTTACGTTGAGATGGCCAAGGGTGATGGGAAGAAAATTGTAAACTCCATAGTGAACAGCCTCGTTGATTATTCAAAAAACCATTTTCGGCGCGAGGAAAAACTGATGAAAGCTTTTTCATACGATGGGTTTGCAAAACATGAAGCCGAGCATGATGAGTTTATTGCTAAAGTATCTCATTTTCTTAAAAATATTAATTCCGATAGCATAACTGTTGATGTTGCCGGATTTTTAAAGGATTGGCTTTCTAATCACATCCTTACTTCCGATAAAAAATTTGCTTGCTATTTAGATTTTAAGAAAACAAGCGACAGAATTGTTTGACGATAAGCTAATGTTTAATTGTTGATGAGTTCAGCCCTATATGTGTAACATTTTTTTAATTTTAGGGCATATTCTAATCGCTGCACCCCAGGCACAGCAGTAGAGAAACCAAGCAGTTAGTAACGCTAAAGGCTAAATTGAACTGAACTAAAAAACTATTACCAACTAAATTTATCAAAATGAACTCATTCAAAAATTGGTCAATTGCACAGAAAACAGGAGTAATTCTAGGTTTTCTAATCATTTTCGCATTGGTAATCTTTGTTTTCTTTAGGATTAACAACCAGTCAACCAGCAGTTCAGCGGTTGAATTGGCAAGCCGGAATAGAATGCTTATCAAAAGTATTGCTTACCAGTCTGAGTTTTTGCATCGCAACCCCGATGCAAGCAAGCAGAAGCTTCGCTGGGCCATTCGGCTATTCGACGAATCCATAAAGGTTTTAAAAGAGGGTGGCGTTGCACCCGAGATCAAAGGAAGTCCAAAAATATCGAGCGTTTACCACAAGTTTACACGAGAAATTGACCAAATCCAATCGGTTTGGAAACCCTATCGCGATCAGGCTCAAAAAATTTTAGATGGACAAAACGCCAATATATTGGAGTCATTAGAATATATTGAGCAGAATACAGAAAAGTTGATAGTTGCCAGCGATGCATTGGTTGAGGTAGTTTCGCTTTGGGATCAGCAGCGCTTTTCGCGAGCTAACGCTATTTTCACTCTCTTGCTGCTGGTAAACTTCGTTTCACTTTTCGTTTTGCTTTGGGTTATTCGCAAGTACATTGTCAACCCAGTTCGAGAGGTTTTACCCTTCTTTATGGATATGTCGAACGGTATAGTTGGTCATAAGCTAAAGAAGAACGCAAACGATGAAATTGGTCTGCTCATAAATTCTTTCAATAAGATGAACGATCGGCTAAAGGATATTGTTGGGGTTATAACCACAGGTGCTGGCAATATTGTGAGCGGAAGCGATCAAATAAGCGAATCGGCTCAGATGGTTTCCCAAGGAGCATCGGAACAGGCCGCATCGGCCGAGGAGATATCATCCTCAATCGAGGAGATGGTTGCCAATATTCAGCAGAACTCAGATAACTCGATGCAAGCCGAAAAAATATATCGAATAGCCGAGGACATGATGAAGCAAACGGCCAACGCCAGCAAGGAGAGCATGGAGGCTATTGCTGTTATCTCCGAAAAAATTACTGTGATAAACGATATCGCATTCCAAACAAATATATTGGCCCTTAATGCTGCCGTTGAGGCAGCTCGTGCCGGTGAGCACGGCAAAGGTTTTGCTGTGGTTGCCGCCGAGGTTCGTAAGCTAGCCGAACGTAGCCGACTGGCTGCCGATGAGATTATTTCTCTTTCGGATAAATCGTACAACAAAACAAGCCATGCCTTAAAGCTGGCTGGTGACTTGGCCACCGAGGTTGGAAAAACTTCGCAGATGATCCATGAAATCTCAGCGGCTAGCCAGGAAATGAACGAAGGAGCAAATCAAATTAATAATGGTGTACAGCAAATGAACACCGTAATTCAGCAAAATGCTGCTGCCAGCGAGGAGCTAGCCACAAGTGCCGAAGAATTTGCAAGCCAAGCCGAGCAGCTTAGGGATGCTATCGGTTTCTTTAAAACAACCGATAGCCTAGAAGGCAAAGCACGAACTAGTGGAGGGCAACTGGTGGGCTGGAACGACTCCTTTAGAATTGGCATTAGCTGGGTCGACGATCAGCACAAGGTGCTGTTTGGGCTTATTAATAATCTGTATACAACCTATGGCAAGTCAAAAAGTAAGTCGCAGCTTAAGCTTGTTCTCGATGAGCTACTTGACTACACCATATACCACTTTGGTAATGAGGAGGAAGTATTTAAGCAGATTAACTACGAGGGTACCGAGAAGCATCTGGTGCAGCACAAGCGATTTATCGACCAGATTAAGTCGTTCCGTGAGGAGTTTAATGCCGGTGATATGTCCGTTGCGCTCGATGTAGTTCATTTCCTTCAGGACTGGCTAGTAACTCATATTCAGCGAACCGATAAGGCTTATGTTCAAACGTTCAAAGAGCATGGCATTCGCTAAGTATCAGTAGAATATATCGCTATGGTAATTCCTCAAACCCTTATTTGGACCGAAAAGCTTTCGATGTTTAACGAGAAGTTAGACACACAGCACAAAACCCTGTTTGGCTATATCAACCAGATTATTCAGCTTGAGCAACTTTACCCTAAATCGGGACAATTTGCCGAAATCCTTTCAATGATTACCGACTATGGTCTGGAGCATTTTAAAACGGAGGAGAGGCTAATGATGGATATGCACTATCCCAAAGCATATTTTGATTTGCATCAGGCAGAGCATAAGAGCTATATATTTGAGGTGGCAATGTTTAACACAAACTTTATGCAACCTGATCATACCGAACCTCGGGAGGTTATCAATTTCCTTAAATCATGGTGGAGCAATCATATCCTGCGTACCGATATGCACTTCAGCCTGTTTATCCGAAAAATTTTATCCCCTTGATTTCTTACTTTAAAGGTTAGCGTATTCTTATAATTTAATTCTGATATCTTATGGCATTTTTTACTTGGCAAAGCAAATTTGATTTCGATATAGAGAGTATCGATACCGACCACAAGAAGTTGGTTAGCCTAATAGATGATTTATACACAGCTATGAGTCAGGGAAAGGCAAAGACAATTATCCGAGGTGTTGTTAAGGAGCTAATAGACTACACCCGGGTACACTTTAGGCGCGAGGAGTTTTACATGAAGAGTACCGGATATAGCGACTACGAGAACCACAAAAAAGCGCATGATACTTTTGTTGATCAGGTGCGCCTTTATCAGCAGAAGTTAGACCAGGGGAAGGACAACATTTCTATCGACGTGCTAACCTTCCTTAGAGAGTGGCTATCGGAGCATATTCTAAATACCGATAAGAAGTATATACCACACCTAAAAAATTATGGGATAAAGTAAACCCCTTACGGGAGTCGAATATGAAGAGGATTCTTGTTGTTGAGGATGATCCGGTAATGTGCGAAATCATTAGAGATATTCTTCAGCTCAAAGGGCTAGAGGTTGAGGCTGTGAATGGGGTGTAGAGGCCATTAATAGGATTGCAAGCAACGGCTACGATTTGGTAATAACCGATATACTCATGCCAAACAGGGATGGTTACGAGGTAATCCAAGCAGCCGCTGCAGCTTGTCCCTCAACCAAAATACTTGCAATCTCTGGAGGGGGGTCTGTTTCGTCCGAAGCCTATTTGGCTATGGCCAAGGATGCTGGTGTCCATTTGATTCTTAGCAAACCTTTTGATATTGACGAGCTGCTGATGATTGTCCGAAACGCTTTGGGAACCCCAATGGGTATTGTTAAATAAAAAAGGGAGCATTGGCTCCCTTTCTTATTAACTATTGGTCAAAGCATTATTGGCACTTCAGCACCTCTTGCATTTGGTATTCTGCGGCTGCTCTATACGAACCCGACAATGCATTGCTAAAGGCTTCGCACGCCTGGGCTGTATCCCCTTGATTTTGAAATGCAACGCCGATGTTATAGTAAACACCAGCCTCTTCTATGCTGCCATTTGCTTTATCTAGGGCTAGTTTACCGTATTCAATTACTTTTTCCCAGTTCTTCAGCTCGTTGTAATTTACTGCAATGGCGTAAAGAAGGGTAGCGTCAGTATCGTCAAACTCAAGGGCCCTTTCAAGAAACTCAATCGCCTCTTCAAACCTCTTTGCCTTTTGCGCTTCGTCACCAACGCGAAGCAGGTACCCTTTGGCTTTTCTCTGGGCATCCTCAGCTCTCTTCCTGTCGTTTGCAGCATTCGAAACCTCTATGGTTTGCTTTAGGTAATCAAGCATCCCATCAAAGTTCTCTTGCTTTTCGTGCGATAGGGCAATGCCAAGGTATGGGTCGGGGTAGTCGGCTTTTACCTCTATGGCCTTTTTGTAGTAATCAATGGCTTTCTCAAAGTTCTCCTCGCGATACTCAGTATTTCCCATTTGGTTGTATAGCTGAGGTATAATCCTTTCAACTCTTCCCAAGGTATTTCTGTCTGCATACATCTTTGCAGTTTCTTGTGCCTTTTCCAGCTGATCAAGAGCCCCGTACATATCCTTGGCTCTATATAGGTTCATGGCGTGCTGAAGGTGTGCGGTGGGAATCAAATCCTCAGCCAACCTCTTGGTCTCTTCGCCCTCGTACTCCAGATCTTCGCTAATTTCAAGGGCACGATACAGATGCTCTATCGCTTGCTCTGGTTTCTTTTCGTTTATAAGCGTTGCTCCAGTGTTGTATGCCTCGGTAGCCTCTTTTAAGGTTTGGGCCGACAAGCAGTGGGGAGCCACCGCAAAAGTAAGTACTACAAATAATTTGTTTAGCCAGTTAGTTTTCATATTTTAAAAATTTATTGGTTATTTCAAGTTTTATAAACGCATAAAAATAGTAAGTTACATTTTTTTTAGGGCCACAATATATAAATTTAGAATCACTTTAAATTAAACCGCAGCCTTAAAGTCAATATTTTTTTGGGTTATCGTTTCTTTGCAAAGAATTCCTTAACAATTTGTTCCGCCTCTTTTTCTAGTATCCCTGTGGTAATCTTGGTCTTTGGATGAAGCATCTGTCCCGATACAGTTGTGTAGCCCCGCTTAGGATCCCCCACCCCATAAACTAAACACTCAAGCTGACTCCAGTACAGCGCGCCTGCGCACATTGGGCATGGCTCCACCGTAACGTATAAAGTGCAACTATTTAAATACTTCCCCCCTAGGTATGCTGTTGCCGCAGTTATGGCCTGCATTTCGGCATGGGCTGTGGGGTCGTTCAGCGTTTCGGTTAGGTTATGGGCTCGAGCAATAATTTGCCCTTGACAAACCACAACTGCACCAATGGGGACCTCATCTTTCTGTTCCGCCTTCCGTGCCTCCTTTAAGGCCTCCTGCATATATTTCTCGTGAATATTCATATGTACATAAATAGCAACAATTACCTGTTTGGCAAAAAAGATGCCACTAATTGTAAGCCTTGCGAATTCTTTATACCTTCGCAATCTGAAAAAAAAGAATCAAAAGATGTATAGAACGCACACCTGCGGACAGTTACGCGCCGCAAATATTGGACAAAAAGTGACCCTTAGTGGTTGGGTACAACGCATTCGAAATCTAGGGGGAATGACCTTTATCGACTTACGTGACAGGTATGGAATTACCCAACTTGTTGCCGATGAGAATACCGATGCGAAAGCTATGCAGATTGTTGAGGATTTGGGGAGAGAATACGTTATTCGTTGCCAAGGAACAGTTATCGAGAGGTCGAGCAAAAATGCAAAAATCCCTACAGGTGAAATCGAGGTTAAGATTGAGTCCATCCGAATCCTTAACCGGTCGGAGATTCCTCCATTTACCATTGAGGATGAAACCGATGGAGGCGAAGAGCTGAGGATGAAGTATAGGTATCTTGATATCCGAAGGAACCCGGTGAAGAATGCTTTGCTCTTGAGGCATAGGGTGGGGCAGTCTGTTCGAAGGTATCTCGACTCAATTGATTTTGTTGAGATAGAAACCCCTTTTCTAATAAAATCGACACCCGAGGGTGCCCGCGATTTTGTTGTGCCATCGCGGATGAATCCTGGCGAGTTTTACGCATTACCTCAGTCGCCCCAAACTTTTAAGCAGCTGCTCATGGTGGCGGGTATGGATAGGTACTTCCAGATAGTGAAGTGCTTTCGCGACGAGGACTTGAGAGCCGACCGCCAGCCCGAGTTTACCCAAATTGACTGCGAAATGGCCTTTGTTGAGCAGGAGGATGTCCTCAAAACCTTTGAGGGTATGATCGTTTCGGTTTTCAAAGATATTCTAGGGGTTGAGTTTAACAAACCGTTTCAGCGCATGACATATAACGATGCCATGTCGTTGTACGGTTGCGATAAACCCGACCTGAGATTTGGAATGGAGATACGTAACCTAAGCCAAATAGTAAAGGGCAAAGGCTTCGTAGTGTTCGATAATGCGGAGTATGTGGGTGGAGTTGTGGTACCTGGTGCTGCCGATTACTCTCGCAAGCAGCTCGATGAGATCACAAAGTTTGTGCAGCGACCTCAGATTGGTGCCAAGGGTTTGGTGTACGTTAAGCTAGGAGCAAATGGGGATACAAAATCATCGGTCGACAAGTTCTTTACTCCCGATGATTTGGCCCAATGGGCAACCCATATGGGAGCCACCGAGGGCGATCTGTTGCTGATTATGGCTGGTGATCGTATCCATACGCTCGAAGGGCTAGGCCAGCTAAGGCTCGAAATGGGATCAAGGTTAAGCTTACGACCTACCAATGTATTTGCTCCTCTTTGGGTAGTCGATTTCCCCTTGCTTGAGTGGGATGAGGAGACCAAGCGATTTTACGCTAAGCATCATCCTTTCACCTCTCCAGTTACTTCAGATATCCACTTGTTTGACTCCGATCCCTCAGCCATACGTGCCAATGCCTACGATTTGGTAATCAACGGCGTTGAGATTGGTGGAGGTTCGATTCGTATTTTCGACAGGGATCTGCAGCATAGGATGTTTAAAGTGTTAGGGTTTTCCGAAGAGGAGGCTGAAGCCCAGTTTGGATTTCTTCTAAACGCATTCAAATACGGTGCCCCCCCCCATGGTGGAGTAGCTTTTGGGTTCGATAGGCTTTGCTCTATCATGGGAGGATCGGAATCGATTCGCGATTACATAGCATTCCCTAAGAATAACTCGGGGAGAGATGTGATGATCGACTCGCCTTCTCCAATATCTAATGAGCAGCTGGATGAGCTACAAATAAAGATGAACCCAGCAAAATAAAAAAAGATATATGATTATCCGCCATAATGCCTATGACAAATGAGCTGATTAAAATGACACATCATTGCGAACGGCCTTTGTGAAGCAATCTTTTTATTAACAGGATTTTATAGATTGCTTCAACCCTCAAAGCACGAGGGTTTGACTTTGTCGAGCACTTCGTAGTTCGCAACGACGCGAAGGCTTTAGGCATCATAACGGATAATCATTAAAAGATAATCACAAATATGCAAATGGGGCTAGCCAAAGGCTATCCCCATTTGCGCTTTTTCTGGCACACATTATATAGATTTGAACGATATGAAAAAATAATATTTTCAATTTTATGTTGAAAAAGAAATAATAGTATTACATTTAAAACCAGTTTTTTATTAAATATTTTTAATCTAAATAGCCATAGCATGAAAAAATTATCTCTTACAAACACTGAGTTTAACCATCTGCGCGAGATATACTTAAGCGAGCTAGAGAAAGCGCTTAAGCGTGTCGAACATCTTTCTGCAATACTTAAAAAGATAGATGCCGATTTTGATCCGCCCAAGGAGGAGGAGCTTGCAGCGCAATACCAGAAGTTAAAGTCAACAAAACCAGCTGCCGAAAAAGCGGCAGCCGCACCCAAAAGAAAAAATACAACAAAAGGTAGTGGCAAAAGAAAAGCCACAACAAGAATAAGGAAACCAATTGTCGACAAGGGACGAGGGAAGGATAAGGTTAAGTGGAACGATTTTGTTTTAAGAGCTATAAGCGATAAGAAGTCGCCCTCATTATCGTCTGAAATTTACGACCTAGCGCTAAAGGAGTTTAAGGTTTCCCAAGACGATGCCCCCAAGGTAAAGAGGGTAATTTCTGGCGCCCTATCCAAATTGGTTACCATGGAGAAGAAGTTGCAAACGCAGAAACTTCCCAACTCACGCGAGAAATGGTATGGTCTGCCCGAATGGTTTGACGAGAAGGGTGAGCTTAAGCCCGAGTTTGCTGTTGGGGAGAGTAAGTAAATAGAATTGCATAAAGTCAAAAACGTAGGATCTCTTCCTGCGTTTTTTTTTGCCTATCGCGATGCTGCCACAAGCTCTTCGAGTAGATGGGGGTTCTTTTCGATAGAGTTGCCAACCACCACCATCGATGCACCAGCCAACCGGATAGCCTTAACCTGCTTTGGCGTTTTAATGCCTCCACCAACTATAACCGGAATGCTAACATTATTGCATACGGTTTTAATAACAGCCTCGGGGATAGTGTCTTGAGCACCACTACCGCCTTCGAGGTAAATGGTTTTCAACCCCAGCTGCTCACCAGCCAAAGCCGTTGCAAGAGCAATATCAGGTTTTGATCGGGGGATTGGCGATGTGTTGCTCATGTACTGGGCCGATGAGGTTTGACCAGAATCGATTAGCATATAGCCGGTAGGAATAACCTCCATACGGCTTTCCTTAATGGCCTGCGAGGCTATAACATGGTTACCAATGAGGTACTCGGGATTACGACCCGATATGAGCGATAGCAGCAGAATGGCATCGGCAGTTGGGGTAAACTGAAAAACGCTACCCGGGAAAAGCACCGTGGGTATGTTGCCATTGCTCTTGATAACTGCAATGGTTTCGTCCATGCCACGTTTCACTAAGCTTCCCCCTACCAGAATTAAATCAACACCAAGATTCCCGGCCTTTGTAACCAAATCGGAGAGGTTGTCTCTTTGCTTGTCGGGGTCAATAAGTAATGCAAATGTTCCCCTACCGCTTTTGATGGTGGAGTATACCATAATTTACCAAACTAAGGTTTTAGGATTGCAGCATACCCATACCACATTAAAGTGCTCCAAGTATTGATAATTGAGCTGAAAGTGCTGAATGGTATTCCCAAGCCGTACCGAAGCTTCAAGTACTCCTTCGTCCGAGAGGTTTTCGATTGGCTTGAGCTCCATATCCAATCCTCCTAGCCCTGTCATTCCGGGTAGTTTATAAATGGCTTCCTTGGCACTCCATATCAGGGCAAGCCTTCTGTTGTCATCACTATCAACCCACTTTTTCTCTTTTTTTGAGAGATACTTATCACTTACCTGAGCAAAGGGTCGGGCAAACGATTCAATGTCGATGCCAACATGGTATTTATCGCTCATGATAACGGCAACAAAAGGGTATGAGTGGGTTATGGAGATATGTGACCGAGAATGAGCAAGGAAAGGCCTTCGCGTGGGGTGATACATCACGTGCCCTTCGTACCCGAACTCTCTTAGGAGCGATCGTGCAGCCAACCATTCGAGCCTGCGCCTATCGTTGGTTATTCGTGCAAGCCCCGGGAAGTAATCTCCTCCTACCCTCTGTTTCAAGGTTTCCTCATCTTCCTCAACTCGCCAAACGCCAAGAATAAAGTCTTGGGTTCTATGTAGGTGTTTGATAGCCATGGCAAGTTTCTATTGGTTCCACTTTAGGGTTTCCATTATGTGTATTACATCTTTACCAAAAAAATCTATAGCAGGGGAGAGTGAATCCTTGTTTGGGTTTACCGAGAAGTACAGCGCTCCTCTTAGGAAATGGTTTGCCGAATCGGTTGCGTAGAATTGCCATGAGCTTGCGGTGTTACCCTTCAGGTTGTAAAGCATACCGTATACCCGATTCTCGTGATCTTCAAAAAACTTTTCGCTAATAGCCTCGGCTTTTAGCGCATGCTTGTATGCCAGCGTTCGGGAGTCTTCTGTAAGCGAGTCGAGCCGATTATGGGCATCCTTATAGCTGATATGAATGCGGGCTTTGTACTGAGGGAAATCGATATTTACCCAGTAATCTTCCGCAATCTTCGAGTCGTCCTCAACTAGCGTGCCGTAGGTTGGGTAGCTGAAACGGTAGGGGTAGTGAGCCGAGTCAAGGAGTTGATACTCCTTCTCGGGAAAATCAATGCGGTAATACCCTCTGGGCTTGGGGGTTGACACATCGCCACATGCCTGTGCAAGTATTGTCCATACGACTACTAAAACTATTGTTGTTCTACTTCTCATGTTTTTCTGATTGCATTGCCAAGGTAACCTTTATTCTACGAATCCGCTTATTGTCAACCGAGTCGATGGTGAACTTGAAGTACTTGTGCTTTATCGTGTCGTTCTTGTTGGGGAGATGTCCAACCATCTCCAGGATAACACCTGCAAGGGTTTCGGCTTCACCCCTTACATCATCAAATATCGAATCGTTTACGTTAAGCACCTTGGCAAAATCGTTTAGTAAGATTTTCCCCTCGAACAGGTAGTTGTTATCGTCAATCTTTGTGTAAAGCGAGACCTCTTCGTCCGATTCGTCCGATATCTCCCCAACAATCTCCTCAAGGATATCCTCAAGAGAAACGATTCCACATGTTCCGCCATACTCATCAACCACAATGGCCAGGTGTATGCGGTTGGCCTGGAATTCCGAGAGCAAAACGTTAATCTTTTTGCTCTCGGGGATGAAGTAGGGCTCTCGGAGCAGTGCTTGCCAGTTAAAGTCGTCTGGCTCATCGATGTGGGGAAGCATATCTTTAACGTAAAGCACTCCTCGTATCTCATCGAATGAGTGTTCGTACACTGGTATACGGCTATAGCCCGACTCAACTACAACCGATTTTAGCTTATTGAAACCCGTGGAAATATCGAGGGCAACAACATCGAGCCGTGGTTTCATGATCTCCCTTACCTCGGTGTGCCCAAAGGTTACAATGCCCTCAAGTATTTTTTTCTCCTCGGGGTGATGGCCAGATGTTATCTCCAGGGCGTCGCTTAGCTCATCAATTGAGATGTTTCGCTTTTGGGAGAATCGCTTGTTCATTTGCGCTGTTGAGGAAACCAGCAGGTAGTTAAAGGGCTTAAACACTTTGGTGATGACAAAAAGGGGAAAGGCCATAAACCGTGCGAAGGATAGCGCTTTGCTGGTTGCCAAAATTTTTGGTATAATCTCTCCAAACAGCAGAAGGATAAAAGTAATAACCACCACCTGGACAACAAATCCAATAATAGGCGAATGGCTAAAATCTATGGTGGCATTGGTTATGAATGCCGATAGGATTACAATTCCTACGTTGATGAAATTATTAGCAATTAAGATGGATGCAAGCAGCTGCTCTGGCTCGGCAAGCAGCCTAAGTATCACTGCATTGGTTTTAGTAGGATTATCCTCTAAGTATTTTAAATTTACAGGGCTTAAGGAGAAGAATGCCGATTCCGACCCCGATACTAAACTTGATAATACTAGCAGGATCAACAGCACTACTATGCCAAAAACTATTCCCCAAGTGATAGGATGAAACGAGATGTCGGCCAAAAAAATAGTGTTGGCAATTAGATGTTCGCCAGGTTCCAAAATGCATTTTTTTTGTTAAACACTAAGCCTCCGTGCTTTAGAAAGGGAGGTCATCCTCGGGTTCAGGCATCGGGGGCTCTGACTTAGTTTCTGTTCTGGGGGCGTTGGTCTCGGCGTTGCTGGTTGCAGGGCTTGTGCCCTCGCCTGTTGACGGCCCTAAAAACCTAAAGTTTGTACAGTGCACCTCGGTGAAATACTTTTTCACACCGGTTTCCTTATCGTCGTAAGAACTTGTGCGAAGCCTACCCTCTACATATAGTAGCTTGCCCGATTTCACATACTTCTCCACAATCTCAGCCTGATTTCGCCAAACCACAATGTTGTGCCACTCGGTTTGGGTAACCTTCTGACCGTTCTTGTCGGTATAGGTTTCGTTGGTAGCCAAGGGGAAACGCGCTACGGCAATGCCACCCTCTAGGTGTCTTACGTCAGGATCCTTACCTACATTGCCCACCAGAATTACTTTGTTTACGCTCATAGCTAATTTAATTTAGGGTTTGTACAACATACAAATATAAGCATAACAATTAAAATCTAGCATACCCAAAAGGTTAATATACAAGCTGGGCTTGTGCCAAATCTTATCTGTTCTGCTATTTTTTTCGCCACCCTACTTCGTAGTAGTTTGGCTTTTCTTCAATGGCTTTTCTCAAAAAATCCTGTGGATAGCCAATACCTTTTGGCCATGAATCTATTTTCATATCTTCCCTGATGTACCTATCGTTGTATTTAACCAGCAGGTACTTTGCTAGGTCCCGCCATTGCTCAACAACGTGCTCGGCATTGTCGGCGCTAAACGAGGTGAGGTACTCCTCCATCGCCGATTTGTTGGTCTCGTGTAGCACTTCGGCAGCTTTGTCGATGGCTGGCACCATGGCAAATATACGATCCTCGAGCTGGCGCTGCACCTCAAGGATATCATCAATAACAATGTTGTACATTCCGTACGAAATATTATTTACAGTGGAGAACACCCAAAAAGCTGATTCCCAAGAGAACTCAATGGGGCTGCCACCCCTGAGCGAAGGGGGAACTGTTTTGGTTGCCATATAGAATGGCATCCAAACGGTGGAGTAGGTGTCGTCAATCGAGTACCATGCTATTCCGCCTATGGCATCGGGCAACCAGCTACGTGCCTGGGTGATGTACGAGAAAGCTGTTTGGGTTTGCGATACGGTGCGCTCCCAAGCGTATTGGGTCGAATCGCCATCAAGTGAAAAGGTTAGTGGGCGCCAGCGATATGGATTGCCAAATGGGCCAGCTGCAAACCCCTCGCCGGTGTAGTATGGCGTGTTATGGAAATGGTCGCGATGGAATGCAATTACATCCTGAACGCTAAGCTTCTTGTCGGGCTTAATGAATAAGGGGTAGGGCTCTGCTCCTTCAACGCATCGCCAGTAGTCGGACGAGTATTCAGCCGATGGAGCAGCCCTGTTGAAGATGCTCCAAACACGACCTTCACACATTAGTAGGGAACGCGGAGTAACGGGGGCGTAGGCATCAACAAAGCTAAAGTCTTTATCCTTACCCTTGAACCAACCCATTTGGCGTGCAAAATCAACCACATCATCGGCCCACATCCAGCTGTCTTTATCTTTCCAATCAATCTTTCTAATCCTGGCCTGGTTTGCATGAGCAGCGATGTAGCCATCGGGTACTCTGGCGGCTACCCAAACAGCACCCTTGCCGTGCTCGCCCTTCCCAATAAACTCGAGCACCCAGGCCTCATCCTTATCGGCAATGGTGAACGACTCACCAGTATCGCTATAGCCATACTCCTTAACGAGTTCATCCATAATTCGAATGGCATCGCGAGCAGAGCTAGCCCTTTGTAGCGTTATGTAGATTAGGTTGCCGTAGTCGAAAAATCCATTGCCACCATGAAGTTCCCTTCGTCCGGTGAAGGTGGTTTCGCCTATGGAAACCTGTTTCTCGTTCATGTTACCCACCACCTTATAGGTTCGTGGTACCTGCTTAATGGTGCCAATGTATTTGCCCTCGCGGAAGCTGTATAGATTTAGCGAGTCGCCCTCGGCATATTCGCCCCCGGGATAGAAATGTAGTGGTGTCATAAAACCAACCACATCGTAGGTCCAGCTGGTTATTACACTACCATCGGCACTGGCGCCCTTCGAAACGAGAACGCTTGTGCATCCATTGGTAGGCATAGGAGCTATTAGTAATAAAGAGGTTATTGACACAAATAGTTTGGCAAGCAAAGTTTTCATAGCTTAATTTTTAATTGAGAAAGCTACAAATATAAGTCCTTGCTTTTTGCTAAAAAAGGATTATCGCATTCAATTTAGGCAGAGGAATACATATGTATTTATTTTTCACGTTACTAGGGTTTGTTATGGAAGTACTTGGCAGCGGGTTCAGCGGCCAAAAAGTTTTCGATAAGCTTTGGGGTGGAGTAGTGGCTAACCTCGGTGGCTGGCACCATGGTGCACTCTTTGGCTAGCTTTTCTGATACAGCATCGATTTTAATTATTACAAATCGTGTGTGCAGGGTTTGGTGGCTAAGCAGGTGCTTAACCTCATCGGATATGTATACAATGGTATATCCTTTTTTGCCAACCCACTCCTTCAATGCTTTTTGTTTATGTAGCTGATTGGGCGCGATTGCTTTCTCTGTTTCAATAAGTGGGAATTCGTAAAGCGAGTGCCAAATATCCTTCGATTTGCGTTTAGATATAAAGGTGTTGTATCCGAACTGTATAAGAAGGTATGTGAAGTACCTGTTGCGAGGCACTAGCTTTTTACTCTTAACAGGCAGCGAATCAATCATATTGTTTCGGTAGGCATAGCAGTAATCCTTAAAAGGGCAATCGCTACACTTTGGGCTTTGGGGCACACATTGTAATGCACCAAAGTCGAGTAGTGCTTGGTTAAAGGTGTCGGGTGCCTCCATGTCCATTAAGTCCATAACAATTTGATGAAAATCCCTTTTCCCTTGCGCCGTGGTGGGTAGGCTAAATACTCCAAATACTCTTGCAATGATGCGGTACACATTGCCATCTATAGCTGGAACGGCTTTTTTAAAAGCGAATGATGCTATAGCCCCCGCAGAGTAATCGCCAATCCCTTTAATTTTGATTAGCTCACCATACTCATGGGGTATGTTCCCATTGTGTTGATTTACAATTAGCTTGGCAGCGTTATGCAGGTTTCGCGCACGAGTGTAGTACCCCAATCCTTGCCACACTTTTAGCACTGTATCCTCGTTGGCATTGGCCAAATCATAAATGGTAGGGAAATGGCGTGTAAACTTCTGGTAGTAAGTTAGTCCCTGAGCAACTCGGGTTTGCTGTAAAATGACCTCCGATATCCAAATAAAGTAGGGATTACTAGTGTTACGCCACGGTAAATCGCGTCGATTTTGCTCGTACCAGCTAGTAAGTATGCTTTTAAAATCCATTAAATCAATTATTAATGAGCGTTATTTCCACAAAAATAATTGTAAAGTTTTTTATTTATCAATTTAAAAGACTTATATTTGCAGTCCGATTTGAGATTTCTAACCTTAATTTATTGATAATTAAAGATTTTTTAAAATGACAAAAGCAGATATCGTAAACGAGATTTCCAAGAATACTGGAATCGAAAAGGTAACTGTTCAAAAGACAGTTGAGGCCTTTATGGAAACAGTTAAGGATTCTCTAGTAAAGGAGAAGAATGTTTACCTAAGAGGTTTTGGTAGCTTTATCGTTAAGAAGCGTGCGCAGAAAACTGCCCGTAACATTTCAAAAAATACTACCATCATTATACCCGAGCATTTCATACCCGCTTTCAAGCCCGCAAAAACTTTTGTGAACAAGGTGAAGTCTCACGTTAAGTAAATTTTTTTATCAACCTAAGATTAAAATACCATGCCAAGCGGAAAGAAGAGAAAGAGGCATAAGATGGCAACACACAAGCGGAAGAAACGCTTGCGCAAAAACCGTCATAAGAAGAAGAAATAGTGCTGAGCAACTATTTTAGCGAGCCTATTTAACCTAACTATCCAACCTAAGGAGTCGTAGTGCTCTTTAGGTTGGTATTGTTTATAACACCTTACCGAAACTCTCAAATATTTTTCACAGTGAATACAGAGCTGATTATTGATGTACGATCATCTGAAGTTGCCATCGCTCTGCTTGAGGACAAACAGCTCGTAGAGCTAAATAAGGAGAAAAGCAACGTTCAGTTTTCGGTTGGCGACATCTATTTGGGTAAGGTCAAGAAAATAATGCCTGGGCTAAATGCAGCGTTTGTAGATGTAGGGTACGAGAAGGATGCCTTCCTTCACTACCTCGATCTAGGGCCGCACTTCAGGTCATTTAACAAGCTGGTTCAAACAGCAAACTCCAAGAAGGGGAAAGTTACCCCAATTTCCAAAACAAAATTAGAGCCCGAGATTGACAAGGAAGGTAAGATTTCCAGCGTGCTAACCTCCGGGCAAACGGTACTGGTTCAGATTGCCAAGGAGCCCATCTCAACCAAAGGGCCACGACTTAGCTCCGAAATTTCTATTGCCGGTAGAAATATCGTGCTGCTACCATTCTCCGATAAGGTTTCCATATCGCAAAAGATTACCTCACCCGAGGAACGCAAGCGCCTTAAGCGGCTTTTGGAGAGTATTATGCCCAAAAACTTTGGGGTTATTGTCCGTACCGCTGCCGAGGGAAAAAAGGTTGCAATTCTTGACGCTGAGCTCCGAAGCCTTATAAAGAAGTGGGACACGGCATTTGATAAAATTAAATCAACCCCCGTTCCCGGTATTCTACTCAGCGAGCTTAAGCGCACCTCAGCAATAATTCGCGATATGCTTAACGTTTCGTTCAATAGCATTTACGTGAACGACGAGGGGATATACAACGATATTAAAGAGTACATTGGCACCATCGCTCCAGAGAAGGAGAAGATTGTTAAGCTTTACAACGGTAAAGTACCCATTTTCGAAAACTTTGGAGTTGAAAAGCAGATAAAAGGGCTGTTCGGCAAAACCGTTTCATTTAAAAGCGGAGCCTATCTTATTATTGAGCATACCGAAGCCCTGCACGTTATTGATGTGAACAGCGGCAATCGCTCAAAGGCAGGCAACGACCAAGAAACCAATGCCCTTGAGGTTAACCTTGCCGCTGCCGAGGAGGTCACCCGGCAGCTTAGGTTAAGGGATATGGGCGGTATCATTGTGGTCGACTTTATCGATATGCACCAGAACGAGAACCGGCAAATGCTATTCGATAGGATGAAGGAGCTTATGGGTAGGGATAGAACCAAGCACAATATCTTGCCCCTAAGTAAGTTTGGCCTGATGCAAATTACAAGGCAGCGGGTAAGGCCCGAAATGCATGTTGAAACATTGGAGAAATGCCCCACATGCAAAGGTACCGGAGAGGTGTCTCCAACCGTTCTGCTCGACGAGCTGATTGAGAATAAGCTGGCTTTTCTGGTGAACGAGAAGGAGATCAAAAGTCTCGTCCTTAAAACTCACCCCTACCTTGCGGCGTTTCTTACCAAAGGGTTACTAAGTAAGCGTTTTAAATGGGCACGAAAATATAAGTGCACGCTAAAAGTTGTGCCCATATCATCCTACACATTCTTGGAGTATCATTTTCTTGATCAACACGACAACGAAATAGATTTGTAAAACCAACCGTGAGGCCGCTGCTAGCTACAGCGGCCTTTTTTTTCCCTTCTAGCCGAGCATTTCCCTATTTGCCGTTTTAAAATGGTTTAATACTTTTGCTTGAACTTTTAATTACCATGTTTGTTACGGCTTAATGTGCTAACTAATTAAATGTAAAATCGATGAAGAAATCACTTTCGTTTATTGTTTTCATGGCCATCACATTGGCTGCAAATTTTGCCTTTGCGCAAATAGAGGATCCCGTGAGCTGGAAATTCTCATCAAACCAAGTAGATGGCCAAACCTATGAGATAGTGTTTGAGGCCACAGTTGATATGGGGTGGCATCTTTACTCATCGAATCTTCCCGATGGTGGCCCAATTCCAACTACCTTCATTTTTACTGAAAGTGATAAGTTTGATTTGGTGGGTGAGCTCAAGACCTTATCCAAAGCTAAAGTGGAGTTCGACGAGATATTTGGAATGGAGTTAGCCTACTTCGATGCTTACGCACAGTTTGTGCAAACCATTGAGCTGAAAGAAGGTGTTTCTGGAACCAGTATTGTGGGTGAGATAGAGTATCAGGTATGCTATGAGGATAAGTGCATTTTTCTTACCAAGGATTTTTCGCTGGTAGTTGGCGACGCCCCAAAAACTTCGCAGCAGCCAACGGCAGTGTCTATGTCGGACGCTTCTGAAGCACCTACTTCGGAAAGTGCCGATTCATCGCTTCTAATCTTCTTTTTCATATCGTTTGCTGCAGGTCTGGCAGGGCTTTTAACACCATGCGTTTTCCCAATGATCCCTATGACCGTATCGTTCTTCATGAACAAGCAGAAGAACAGGTTCAACGCAATACTTAATGCCTTTGTCTTTGGTGTCAGCATCATCGTGATATACTCATCCATTGGCCTGTTGGTTTCGCTAACCAGCGTGGGGGCAGGTTTTGCCAATCAGCTGGTATCGCATTGGGTTCCCAACCTTATATTCTTTATCCTATTCATGGTATTTGCCGCCTCGTTTTTTGGGCTATTTGAGATTATGCTACCCAGTAGCTTATCAACTAAAACCGATAGCCAAGCGGAGAAAGGAGGATTCATCGGTTCGTTTTTCATGGCCTTAACCCTTGTTATTGTTAGCCTTTCATGCGTTGGCCCTATTGTAGGTGCCATACTGGTTGAGTCGGCTGCTGGCCTAGGTTTGAAACCCATTGTGGGTATGTTTGGGTTCTCGCTGGCATTTGCCATTCCTTTCACCCTGTTCGCTATATTCCCATCATGGCTAAACAAGCTGCCCAAATCGGGCGGTTGGCTCAACTCGGTTAAGATTGTCCTTGGCTTCATCGTGCTAGCGTTTGGTATGAAGTTCCTTTCGACCATCGACTTAACCTACCACTTGGGGATTCTTGGGCGTGAGGTTTACCTTGCCATCTGGATTGTTATCTTCTCTATGCTTGGGCTTTACCTACTTGGCAAAATCAAGTTTAAGCTCGATTCAAAGGTTGAGCATATAGGTTTCTTCCGTATGCTGCTTGCTATCGCATCGTTCTCATTTGTAGTATACCTGTTGCCCGGAATGTTTGGTGCGCCACTTTCGGGATTGTCGGGGCTTATCCCTCCTAAAACAACACAGAGTTTCGACCTTGAGCGGATGATTGGTCAGCAAAGAGTTGCTACGGTACAGGATAAATCGACCATTTGTGAGGAACCTAAGTATGCTGATATTCTGCACCTGCCCCACGGCCTACAGGGTTACTTCGATTACGATCAGGCCCTAGCCTGTGCAAGGGAACAGAACAAACCCCTGTTTGTTGATTTTGTTGGCCATGCATGCTCAAACTGTAAGGTAATGGAGCAAAGGGTGTGGAGCGACCCAAGGGTACTACAACGCTTACAAAACGAGTTTGTAGTGGTAGCGCTATATGTTGATGAGCGCACCAAGCTACCCGAGGACGAGTGGGCAACATCAACGGTTGACGGAAAGGTGAAGAGTACAGTTGGGCGAAAGAATGCCGATTTTCAGATATCGCGCTTCAACGTGAATAGCCAACCATACTACGTACTTCTTGGTAATGATGAGGAGCTACTAACAGCGCCTTATGGCTTTAACACCAATGTGGAAGAGTTTATAAAGTTTTTGGACAAAGGTATCGAGCAGTTCAAATCTACTGGGACAATTGGAAGTATTCAACCAATCCAAATAGGTGGATAAAAAGTTTGCATAGCACATATGGAAGAGCGTCGGTTTACACTGACGCTCTTTTTATTTATATCAGCTTCAAATTAAACCCAGATTAGACATTAGAAGTTCTGTAAACTAATGACATATATGGGTTTAGCCCTCCCGATGAATCGGGACAAGCTGATTTAGAAAAAATAAATTTGCAATCAGTAGTGTCCGGTAAACCTTTTAAAGATTTAGCTTCGCTGCTACTTCGTGGTCTCCCTTCCTGCCTGACTGCGTCATTCAGGCAGGCGGTCGAAATGACAGGCT
>Ga0334887_1002542_pt1 | contig 20081 bp, 12 predicted proteins | sample GraSluR1_MG_10_FD_207217 | JGI IMG/M metagenome (GOLD analysis project Ga0334887, IMG submission 207217) | Sludge microbial communities from methane-producing bioreactor in Wageningen University, Netherlands - Granular Sludge_18_07-R1 | ecosystem: Engineered > Bioreactor > Anaerobic >...
CCCGTCGTTGCGGATTGCGGGACAGCTCGTTGAGCATCGGCACCCCGGCAATGGTGGCGCTGGACAGCGCCGGCAGCTCGGAGTCGCCGTGCTCGCCGATGACGTTGGCGTGCACACTCATCGGCGCGACGTCGTACAGCTTGCCGAGGAAGTAGCGGAAGCGGGCCGAGTCCAGCGCTGTCCCCGACCCGATCACCTGACTGCTCGGCAGGCCGGACTTGCGCCAGGTCGCGTACGCCATGATGTCGACGGGGTTGGTGGCGATGACGAAGATCCCGTGGAAGCCGTTGTTCACCGCGGCGGGGATGATGGTGTCGAAGATCCGCAGGTTCTTGTCCACCAGGTCGAGCCGGGTCTCCCCGGGCTTCTGCGCGGCACCGGCGGTGATCACCATCACGGCCGCATCCGCCGCGTCCCGCTCGTACGAACCGAGCCGTACGTTGATGGGCGAGGGTGCCCAGACCACGCCGTGGTTGAGGTCGTCGACCTCGCCACGGGTCTTCCGCTCGTCGATGTCGATGATCGACAGGTCGTGGGTGATGCCCTGGTTGACCAGGGCGTACGCGTAGGCGGCGCCGACGTCACCGGCACCGACGAGGACGATCTTGTTTCCGACCGTGGGCGTCATGGGAGTACCTCCTGGGTCACATTCTGGCAGGAGACGGGCGGGTCGACGACATCGGTCGATCGGTCCGGCGGGCGAGCGCATCCGCCAGCGCGATGGCCAGGGTGGCACAGAAGACGCCGATCACCAGGCCGTAGCCCAACCGGAAGGCGTGCGCCGCTCCCGACGGCAGGTGGTGGAAGTAGAGGCCGGTGACGGCCGCTGCACCCATCGCGGTGCCGATCCGCTGCCCGGTCTGCATCACACCGCCCGCGGTGCCGCCGTGCTCGACCGGCACCTCGGCCAGGGTGAGGGCCTGGTTGGGGCTCGTCACCATGCCGTTGCCGAAGCCGATCAGCGCCAACGAGGCCGCCAGCGCCCACAGCCCGACCCGGCCGTCGGCGACCGGTTCGGTGACGGCGACCGCGGCCACCAGCCCGAGGATCGAGAAGACCAGCCCGGCAACGACGATCCAGCGCCCGATCCGCATCACCATCCGGCCGGCGATCTGCGCCGAGACGGCCAGCAGCAACGAGGCCGGCAGGGAGATCAGCCCGGCCTGCAGGGCCGTGCCACCCATTCCCTGCTGGACGAACTGGGCCTGCAGCACCCACACACTCGTCGTCCCGCAGAAGAACACCGCAATCATGAGGCTGCCCCGGCTGAACGTGCCGATCCGGAACAGGTCCAGGTCGACCATCGGTTCCCGCCCACGGGCGGCGTAGGAGCGTTCCCAGGCGAACCAGCCCAGCGCCAGGGCGACCCCGACCGGCTCCAGCACCCAGGTGACGGGCCGGTCACCGGCCAACATGAACGGCAGCATGAGGCAGACCACCGCCGCCCCCAGGAGGCCGGCGCCGAAGGGGTCGAAGTCGGCCCGGTCCGGCCGGGATCCCGAACTGCGGGGCAGCCACAGGCGCGCGAGGACGACAACGGCGACCCCGACCGGGATGTTCAGGCCGAGGGTGGCCCGCCAGCCCAGCGTCTCCGGCAGCGAGGCCAGCAGCAGCCCACCGACGAGCGGACCGATCGCGCTGGCCAGCCCGACCGTGCCGCCGAACAGGCCGAACGCGCGGGCCCGCTCGGCCCCCTGGTAGTACTGCTGGATCAGGCCCGAGATCTGCGGGTTGAAGATTCCGGCGCCGACGCCCATGACGATCCGCGCACCGTTGAGGACCAGCGAGGTCGGCGCGGCAGCGGCCAGCACGGCGCCCAGGGTGAAGACGGCGACTCCGAGCACGAACAGCCGTTCCCGGCCCATCATGTCGCCGGCGCGTCCGGCCCCGACGAGGACGAGCCCGAACGCCAGGGCATACCCCGACAGGACCCACTGCAGCGCCGGCTCCGAGGCGCCCAGGCCCCGTTCGATGGACGGCAGGGTGACGTTGACGATGCTGACGGTCAGCAGCGACAGGAAGAGAGCGGCGAGCAGGACGAGGAGACTCTTGCGGTTAGCGGACGGCATCCGCCACCGCACGCAGACTTGCCGCCCGGCGGCGCAGGAGTACCGCGCGATCGGTGTCGTGACCCGCGACCGCCTCGGCGAGATCGGCGACCGGATCCGGATCGAAGGGCCGCAGGACGGTCAGTGCCTCGAGCAGGTCAGTGGCCTCGGTGGTCTGCCCGTCGGCCAACAGGTCGCGGGCCCGGGCGTGCTCGGCGACGATGGTGCCCGGATCGGCCGGCACGTACCGGTCCCAGACCCGCTGTCCTTCCGGGTCGGTCGGCTCGCGGGCCGGCACCAGAGCGGCCAGCTCGCTCGGCTCGGGCGCCCGCCAGTCGAGGAAGGCGCCCATGTCCTCGTCGACCAGGTCGACCAGCCGGCGGGTGGCGCGGGCCCGGAAGCCGATCGCCGAGCCGATCAGTTCGGCCCCCTCCCACCACCCGATCCGTGCCGGGACCGGGTCGGCTCCCGAACCGAACACCCGCGCCGTCATGGCCCGCGCGGTCGCCGGGGCCAGGACCGCGCGGATCACCGCCGGAACCGGGATGCGGCGGCGGTCCAGGTCCATCCACAGGATGTAGAACTCGTCATGCTCGGCGGACCGTTCGTCCGGTGGTCGGAGCACGTAGTAGCGGAACTGCAGCAGCACCGTCGAGGGGCTGCGCCGGACCAGTGGGACGTGCCGCTCGTCGAGCAGGGCGCGTGCGGCATCGGCAGTCATGAGGTCCATTATCCCCGGGGAATGCCCGCACGGGCGGGCCGGGTCAGTCGGCCCCGAGCAGGTTCTGCCGCAGCCGGCCGACCACGTCCGGGTCGACCCCCACCGAGTTGAGGTAGCCGGCGATGCCGCCGGGCCGGGCGGCCAGCCAGTCCACGGTTTCACGCAGGACGGGCTCGGGGCTTCGGGTCAGCACCTCGACCAGCGGCTCCGCCATCGGGATGCCGTACGCCGCGACCCGGGCCAGCATCTGCTCGCTCCAGGCGCCGGCGAGATTGGCCTCCGTGGCGGCATAGTCCTGCGCAACCCAGGAGTAGTCGATCCCGACGGCGAGCAGCGTGAGGGCCACCACGAGCCCGGTCCGGTCCTTGCCTGCGGTGCAGTGGACGACCAGCGGCCCGGTCGACTCGGCGATCGCCCGGATCGCGGCGCCGACCTGGGCACCGTACGTGTCGAGGACGGACCGGTAGACGCGACGCAGGTCGACGTCGTCGGGCCGGAACGAGTTGGCGGAGAGGATCGGCAGGGCGATCACCTCGGCGGCCAGACCGTCGAGGAGGTCCGGGGCCTGGACACGCTCCTCGGGCGAGCGCAGGTCGATCACCCGGGAGATGCCCAGGTCGGCGAGCGTCCGGCGCCCCTCTGCGGTCAACCCGCCCAACGCATCGGATCGGTAGAGCAACCCGGACCGCAGCGAACGCCCGTCGGCCGTGACCCCGGTCACGGCGCGGAAATTGAAGGTGATGGGAACCCGCAACACAGCAGCCATCCGGGACTCCGTTCGACACGTGGCACCGAGAGCGGCCCGGCGACCGACCGAGGAGAAGTGGGCCTAGCTGGACTTGAACCAGCGACCTCTGTCTTATCAGGACAGCGCTCTAACCACCTGAGCTATAGGCCCGTCGACGCCGCGCGCCGAGGATTGACTGTACCGCACCGCCGACAGGCTGCCAAATCGACGATCGACGCCTCAGTCCCCCGCCACCTCAGTCCCCCACCGCCTCAGTCCCCCACCTCCTCAGTCCTCCGCCAGGGTGACGTCCAGCCCGCCGATCAGCCGGGCCGACGTGTTGTAGAGGAACGCCAGCAGGGTGGACAAGGCGGTGAGGATGACCACATTGAGGACCGACAGCAGGATGGTCAGTCCGACGACCTTGCTCAGCCCGAAGAAGTCCTGGATCCGGAACTGCTGGTCGTCGCCCGGCGAGAGCAGCACGCTGGACACCATCTGGTTGATCATGTCGAACACCCCGGAGGTGGCCAGCACCCCCCAGGTGAGCAGGACGAGCACCACGGTGGCGATCCCGAAGGCGACGGAGAAGACGAAGCTGGTCTTCATCATCGACCATGGATCCACGTGGCTGAGCCGCAACCGCGCCTTCCGGGTGCGGTGCGCCCCGGACGGACGTCGCTCCGGCTGCTGCAGTGGCGACGCCGCTGCGACCGGGGCGGCGATTCGGCGGGTCGGCTGCTCCTGCATCGGCTTGACGACCGCGTCGGGGACGCCGTTCGACCCGTAGAACTCCTCGGTCGAGCGCAACACTGTCTCGTCGACGTCCCCCTGGGGGCGGCTGTTGTTACTCACTGGTGGCGTCCTCCTGCCGGGCCGTGTCCTCGACCCGTTCGGGGTTCAGGGCGATGATCGAGACGGCGTCCGGTGCGGTGACGCCGACGAACCTCACCCCCATGGTGTCACGCGAGGTGACAGCCACCTCGGCCACGGCGCTCCGGGTCACCTGTCCGGAGGTCTTGATCGCGATGACCTCGTCATTCTCCTGCACGATCAGGCCGCCCACCAGATCCCCCCGATCGGCGCTCATCCGCATGGCCTTGATCCCCAGCCCCCCGCGACCCTGCAGCCGGTAGTCGCTGACCGGGGTCCGCTTGGCATACCCACCGTCGGTGGCCGTGAAAACGTACCGATCGTCCTCCGGCAGATCGTGCCGGATGATGGACATCGACAGCAGCTCGTCACCGTCGCGGAACTTCATCCCGGTCACACCCGAGGTCGCCCGACCCATCGGCCGCAGTTGGTCGTCGGCGGCGTGGAACCGGATCGCCTGCCCCTTGCGGGAGATCAGCAGGACGTCGTCGTCACTGCTGCACACCTCGGCGCCGATCAGTTCGTCGTCGGCCTCGCGGAAGCTGATCGCGATGATGCCGGCCTGGCGCGGCGAGTCGTACGCCGACAGGGCCGTCTTCTTGACCAGCCCTCTGCGGGTCGCCAGCAGCAGGTAGTCCGCGTCGGCGTACGTCCGCAGGGTGAGCACCTGGGCGATCTCCTCGCCGGGCAGAAAGCTGAGCAGCCCGGCGACGTGCCCGCCGCGGGCGTCCCGGTTGGCCTCCGGCAGTTGCCAGACCTTGGCCCGGTAGACCCGTCCGGCGGTGGTGAAGAACAGCAGCCAGTGGTGGTTGGTGGTGGCGAAGAGGTGCGCCACCTCGTCATCGGCCTTCAGGGCGGCACCGCGCACGCCCTTGCCGCCGCGGCGCTGGACCCGGTACTGGTCGGAACGGGTCCGCTTGGCATACCCGCCGTGGGTGATGGTGACGATGACGTCCTCGTCGGGGATGAGGTCCTCGTCGGACAGATCCCCGTCCGCGGACACGATCCTGGTCCGCCGCTCGTCGCCGTACTTGTCGACGATCTCGCTGAGTTCGGACGCGATGATCCCGCGCTGCCGGTCCTCGCTGGCGAGGATGTCGTGCAGGTCGGCGATCAGCGCCTCGATCTCGGTCAGGGTGTCGACGATCTTCTGCCGCTCCAGGGCGGCCAGCCGGCGCAGCTGCATCTCGAGGATGGCGGTGGCCTGGACGTCGTCGATCTCCAGCAGGCTCTTCAGGCCCTCACGGGCCTCCTCGGCGGTGCTCGAGGCCCTGATCAGGGCGATCACCTCGTCGAGCATGTCGAGGGCCTTGACCAGCGCACGGTAGATGTGGGCCCGCTGTTCCGCCTCGCGCAGCCGGTACTCGGTGCGCCGACGGATCACCTCGATCTGGTGGGCGATCCAGTAGGCGATGAACTGGTCCAACCGCAACGTACGGGGCACCGAGTCGACCAGCGCGACCATGTTGCAGCCGAAGGTGTCCTGGAGCTGGGTGTGCTTGTAGAGCTGGTTCATCACCACCCGCGGCTGCGCGTCGCGCTTGAGGACGATGACGAGGCGCTGGCCGGTGCGGGCAGAGGAGTCGTCGCGGATGTCGGCGATCCCGGTCAGCCGACCGTTGTTGACCAACTCGGCGATCTTGAGCGCCAGGTTGTCCGGGTTGCACATGTAGGGCAGCTCGGTGACCACCAGGTTGGTGCGACCCTTGTTGTCCTCCTCGATGTCGACCACCGCCCGCATGGTGATCGAGCCGCGGCCGGTCCGGTAGGCCTCCTCGATCCCCTTGCGGCCGACGATCAGCGCGCCGAGCGGGAAGTCGGGGCCCTTGATCCGCTCCATGCACGCCTCGAGCAGCTCCTCCTCGCTCGCCTCGGGATGCTGCAGGGCCCACTGCACTGCGTCGTTGACCTCGCGCATGTTGTGGGTCGGGATGTTGGTGGCCATGCCGACCGCGATGCCGGTGGAACCGTTGACCAGCAGGTTGGGGAACCGGGCCGGCAGGACGACCGGCTCGGTCTCCCGGTTGTCGTAGTTGGGCTGGAAGTCGACGGTCTCCTCGGTGATGTCGCGGACCATCTCCATGGCCAGCGGCGCCATCTTGCACTCGGTGTAGCGCATCGCCGCGGCCGGGTCATTGCCCGGGGACCCGAAGTTACCCTGCCCCGACACCAGCGGATAGCGCATCACCCACGGCTGGGCGAGTCGGACCAGGGTGTCGTAGATGGCCGAGTCCCCGTGCGGGTGGTAGAGGCCCATCACCTCGCCCACGACGCGCGAACACTTGTTCCAGCCGCGGTCGGGCCGGTAGCCGCCGTCGTACATGGCGTAGATGACCCGCCGATGCACCGGCTTGAGCCCGTCGCGGACGTCGGGCAGGGCGCGCCCGACGATGACCGACATCGCATAGTCGAGGTAGGACTGCTGGATCTCGCTCTCCAGGTCCACCGGCTCGATCTGGTCGTGCCGGGTCTCCACCGTCAGGCCCTGCTCGTCGGCCGCGGCCTGCTCGTCGCGCTCCTCGCCGGCGTTTCCCTCGGGGGGCAACTCACTCATCTGTACTCACCTGTTCATGTCGGTCGGGCCGTGGCCGTCGGATCCGGGATGGGCCATCGGATATCGGGCCTGTCGCGGTAGCGAGCTAGATATCGAGATCCTAGATATCGAGATAGCGGACGTCCTTGGCATTGCGCTGGATGAAGGCGCGCCGCTCGGCGACGTCCTCGCCCATCAGGATGGTGAACATCGCATCGGCCGCGGCGGCGTCCTCCAGGGTCACCTGGAGCAGGATCCGGTTGGCGGGATCCATCGTGGTGGTCCACAGGTCCTCGGGGTCCATCTCGCCCAGGCCCTTGTAGCGCTGGATCGGGTTGACCTGCGGCAACTTCTTGCCGGCGGCCAGGCCTGCGTCGCGCAGCGCGTCGCGTTCCTCGTCGGAGTACGCCAACTCGTGCGGCGCGTTGGTCCAGCGCAGCCGGAACAGCGGCGGCTGGGCGAGGTAGACGTGTCCGGCCGCGATCAGCGGCTTCATGAACCGGAACAGCAGGGTCAGCAGCAGCGTGCGGATGTGTGCGCCGTCGACGTCGGCGTCGGCCATCAGGACGATCTTGTGGTAGCGCAGCTTGGCGATGTCGAATTCCTCGTGGACGCCGGTGCCGAGCGCGTTGATGATCGCCTCGACCTCCTTGTTCTGCAGGATCTTGTCGATCCTGGCCTTCTCCACGTTGAGGATCTTGCCGCGGATCGGCAGGATCGCCTGGGTCCGCGGATCCCGGCCGCCCTTGGCCGAGCCGCCGGCCGAGTCACCCTCGACGATGAAGACCTCGCACTCCTCGGGGTTGGTCGAGGAGCAGTCGGCCAGCTTGCCGGGCAGCCCGCCGCCGCCGAGCAGCCCCTTACGGTTGCGCGCCAGGTCACGGGCCTTGCGGGCCGCGATCCGGGCCGACGCCGCCGCCTGGGCCTTGCGGACGATGTCCTTGCCCTCGCCGGGATTCTGCTCGAACCAGTCGCCGAGCTTGTCGTTGACGACCTTCTGGACGAAGGAACGGGCCTCCGTGTTGCCCAGCCGGGTCTTCGTCTGCCCCTCGAACTGCGGCTCTCCGAGCTTGATCGAGATGACCGCGGTGAGCCCCTCGCGGATGTCGTCGCCCGACACCCGGTCCTCCCGCTTGCGGATCATCCCCCACTGCTCGCCCCACTTGTTGACCGTGTTGGTCAGCGCCGAACGGAAGCCCTCCTCGTGGGTGCCGCCCTCGTGGGTGTTGATGGTGTTGGCGAAGGTGTGCACCGACTCGGTGTAGGAGGAATTCCACTGCATGGCGACCTCCAGGCCCAGCGTGTGCTCGGCGTCATGGGCCTCCACCGCGATCACCGAGGGATTGATGACCTCCTTGCTGCCGGTGAGGTACTTCACGTAGTCGATCAGGCCGTCGTCGTACCGGAACGTCTCCTGCCGCACCGGCGCCAACTCGGTGGCGGCCGGCGGGGCCGGGGTCGTCGCGAGGGCCGGCTCGGTGCTCGCCGCCGGGGCCTCGTCGCCGGTGTCGGGTTCCTCACCCGCCTCCTGGGGTCGCTCGTCGACGATGGTGATCGTCAGGCCCTTGTTGAGGAAGGCCATCTCCCGCATCCGGGTGACCAACGTCTCGTACGAGTAGTTCGTTGTCTCGAAGATCTCGTCGGAGGCCCAGAAGGTGACCGTCGTGCCGGTCTCGGTGGTCGGCTCCAGCTTCTCCAGTGGGCCCTGGGGAACGCCGTAGCGGAACTCCTGGCGCCAGTGGAAGCCGTCCGTGCGCACGTCCACGACGAGCCGGGTGGACAACGCGTTGACGACCGACACGCCGACGCCGTGCAGGCCGCCGGAGACCTTGTAGCCGCCGTTGCCGAATTTTCCGCCGGCGTGCAGCATGGTCAGCACGACGGTGACCGCCGGGATGCCCTCCTTCGGGTGGATCCCGACAGGGATCCCGCGGCCGTTGTCGATGACCCGGATGCCGCCGTCGGGCAGCAGCTCGACGCGGATCGTGTCACAGTAGCCGGCCAGGGCCTCGTCGACCGAGTTGTCGACCACCTCGTACACCAGGTGATGCAGACCCCGCTCGCCCGTGGAGCCGATGTACATGCCCGGACGCTTGCGAACAGCCTCCAGGCCCTCCAGGACGCTGATGGAGCTGGCGTCGTAGCTGTCGGGTGCGACGTGAGTGGCATCCAGGGCAGGATCGATCTGCGTCACCAGGGGGGCTCCTTCGAATGGTCACGAACGAACTCATCCTACCCCGCCGGGTGCACAGGGCACATCGGACACCCCGTCTGAGCGCCTCCATCGGCCTCCAGAGTCCCGCATGCGCGTCCCGGGAGGGAGACCACACAACCGACCTCCGGATCCGTTGAATCGCTGCCCAAGCCCCTGATTCCGGTCGCGGCCCGGCCCCCGATCCCGTACCGGTCGACACCCGACCCGCACCCTCAAGCCGTACCGGTCGATGCCCGACCCGCCCCTCGAACCGTACCGGTCGAAATTGCGTGGTCTACGACGCAATTTCCACCGATCCTTGCTCCAGGGGTACGACGGCTCCCAGGGATACGACGGCTCCCAGGGATACGTACCCCGGGCTCAGCCGTACGTGTCGCGGGGACCCCGGCCCCGGACCCGACGCCGCCCGTGGCTCCACGACGGGGCGTCGGGCCCCTTGACCACCACCCGGGTGATCACGCTGTCGCCGAGCTGGTCGTTGATCCTGGCCATCACGGCCGGCGCGATGGTGCGCATCTGGACGGCCCAGGCGGTCGAGGAGGTGCGTACGGTGAGCACCCCGTCGGCGTACGTCTCGGCCTTGCAGTGCGCGGCGTTGTCGCGGCCGATGAGGTCCGGCCACCGGGCGATCATCAGGTGGATGTCGAGGTCGGTCCGCCACCCGCGCTCCTCGACCAGCCGATCCAGCACCGATCCGATCGTCTGCGGGTCGCGGTCGTCGGGGTGGGCACCGCTGGACCGGGGTTCGACGCCGCGGGTCCGACGCCGGCGGGTCTTGCCGGGCCGGCGGGCGGTGGCGTTGACCTGGCGGGTGATCCGGCGCGCCAGGTCGAGCCCGGTCGGGGACCAGTCCTCGGGGACCGAGCCGGGCTCCGGCTCATCGTCCGGCCGGTCGGGGGAGTCAGGCATCGGGGGTCACCGCACCGTCGGCCACCCGCAGCCGCAGACCCTCCAGGCCCGCGGGAAGGTCCTCGGGCACGGCCGCGGTCACCAGCACCTGGTCGGCGATGGCCACCCCCTGCGCCAGGCGCGCCCGCCGGGTCGCGTCGAGTTCGGCGAAGACGTCGTCGAGGATGAGCACCGGTTCGATCCCGTCGGCGCGCAGCATCTGGAACCCGCCGAGCTTGAGAGCCAGGGCGTACGACCAGGACTCGCCGTGACTCGCATATCCCTTGGCCGGCAGGTCGCCCAGTCTCAGCTCGATGTCGTCGCGGTGCGGTCCCACCAGGGTGACGCCGCGGGCGACCTCCTCGTCGTGGCGCCGGTCCATGTCCGCCACCAGCGCCCCGGCCAGCGCCGCCCGGTCACGGCCGTCGAGCTCGGTGCCGCTGCGGTAGCGGGCGGTGGCGACGTTGTTCACCGGGGCGATCCCGGCGTACGCATGCGCCATGTGGGGCGCCAGCGCTTCGAGGGTGTCGATCCGCGCCGACAGGATCTCCGCACCCAGGTCGGCGAGCTGGTCCGACCAGATCCGCAGGGTGTCGTCGGCGTACGGGTCGGCAGGCCCGGACGGGTCCCGGCCCGGACGTCGCCCCGGACGACCCGACAGGGACCGCAGCAGGCTGTTGCGTTGGCGTAGCACCTTGTCGTAGTCGGCCCGGACGCCGGCCATCCGCGGCCACCGGGTGACCACCAGCGCATCGAGGAAGTGCCGCCGGGCGGCCGGATCGCCCTTGACGATCTGCAGGTCCTCCGGCGAGAACAGCACGGTCCGAAGGATCCCCAGCAGGTCGCGGGGGCGGGTCAGGGGCGCCCGGTTCAGGCGGGCCTTGTTGGCCCGGCCCGGGGTGATCCCGACCTCCAGGACGAGCGCCCGGGCGTCCTGGCGGCCGGCACGCACGCGGGCCCGGACCAGCGCCCGCTCGGCGCCGTGCCGGACCAGGGGCAGGTCCCCGGAGACGCGGTGGCTGCCGAGGGTGGCCAGGTAGTCGACGGCCTCCACGAGGTTGGTCTTGCCCTGTCCGTTCGCACCGACGAAGGTCACCACGCCGGGGGCGAGTGACAGGTCCAGAGCGGCCCAGGAGCGGAAGTCGGCCAGCTCGAGGTGGTCGACGAACACCTCGCTCGGGTCTCCTCAGTCGGGCAGTCGCATGAGCATGATGACGTGCCGGTAGTCCAGCAGCGGCTCACCGTCGAGGGCGGCGATGCCGGTGAGCAGGCACGGCTTGCCGGGCTGGGTGAAGGCGAGGTTGACGTACGCGGCGTCCAGCGCGCCGAGGGCGTCCAGCAGGTACTGCGGGTTGAACCCCGCGGCGTTCATCTCGCTCTCCGGCGGGTCGAGCACGGCCTCGACCTGCTCGGAGGCCTGGGCATGATCGCCGCTGGCGGCCTGCAGGGTGACCGCGTTCTCGCCCATCACCATGCGCAGCGGGGAGTTGCGCTCGGCCACCAGGGCGACCCGCTTGGCGGCGTCGACCAGGTCGCTGGTGGCGGCCCGTACGGTCAGCGTCGGGGTGATGTCCATCAGGTGACGGACCTTCGGGAACTCGCCGTCGAGCAGACGGGTGGTGATCCGCCGCTTCGTGCCGTGCGCCTCACCAGCCAGGCCGATGATCCCCTCGCCGCTGCCCGGCTGGGACAGGGAGATGGACACGTTCTCGCCGCCGGCCATCGACTTGGCGGCCTCCGCCAGGACCCGGGCCGGCACCAGGGCGGCGCCGCTGAAGTCCTCCCGGACCGGGGCCCAGGTGAGCTCCTTGAGGGCCATCCGGTAGCGGTCGGTGGCGAGCATCGACAACGTCGTGCCCTCGATCTCCACCCGGACGCCGGTGAAGATCGGCAGCAACTCGTCACGGCCGGCGGCCACGGCGACCTGGGAGACGGCCTCGGCGAGGTCCGTGCTGGCCACGGTACCGGTTTCGGTCGGCATCGCCGGCAGCACCGGATAGTCCTCGGTGGGCAGCAGCTGCAAGGTGAAGTGCGCGCTGCCACAGGTCAGATCGAGGGTCGTGTCGGCGCTGTCGATGGCGACCAGCGCGTGCGGCAGGGAGCGGGTGATGTCGGCGAGCAGCCGGCCGGACACCAGGACCGTACCCTCGTCGTGGACGGTCGCGGGCAGCTCCACCCGGGCCGACGTCTCGTAGTCGAAGCTGGAGAGCACGAGGAACTCGCCCTCGGCCCGGATGAGTAGACCCGCCAGCACCGGGATCGACGGGCGAGTGGGCAGACTACGCGCGACCCAGGCCACGGACTCCGCCAGCACGTCGCGGTCGACTTCAAACTTCACGGTGGGTCCTCTCGGTGACGACACGGGCCGGGGTCGCCCCGGCCCATCGATCATATCGGCACCGGCCCGCAGGAACCCCGTACGACGACCTCCGATCTTCTTCTCTGTTCCTCTGTCGTCATAGTCATAGGTGCTGTGCACACTGTGGAGATCGACCGAGATGGCTTGTCGGGCCGGAAAAGAGCGTCCACAGGGGCGGTGCAGGACCGGAAATCACACGGGGAGGATTTGTGGAGTCCGGCCGGGAGCTCCGGGATTGTCACCAACGAGGTCCACTGATGGGAAGCGAGTGTGCACAATTGTCCACAGCCGCATCCACAGGTGTTGACAAGCGCAGGATCGGGCGAGTGGTCGGGGCCGACCGGGACCGTACGGCGGGGGTCATCCCGCCACCCTTGACTTAATAGAACACCCGTTCGATCATGGAAGGGTGTTCTCCCGTCCCGCCGCCGCAACTTCTCCACCCCCGGAGCTGATGCGGCAACTGCATGCGCAGGCGAGTGGGCAGACCGGTCGCGGCCGGCAGCGGGTGGTTGCCGTTGACCCCGAACTGGCCGGCCTGCTGCCGGATGCCGGTCTGCGAGCAGGGGCCGCCTACACCCTGGACACGGCCGGCTCCCTGTTGCTGGCCTTGCTGGCCGAGCCCTCCCGGGCCGGGGTCTGGTGTGGGCTGGTGGGCCTGCCCGAGGTGGGCATGGAGGCGGCTGATCAGGCCGGTGTGGCGCTGGATCGGCTGGCGCTGGTCAGACGGCCGGGTGACCGGTGGCTGGCGGTGGTCGCCGCACTGGCCGAGGTGTTGGGTGTGATCGCCGTCCGGCCCGGCAGTGCGGTCCGGCCGGCGGATGCGGCCCGACTGGCGGCCCGACTGTGGGACCGGGACGCGACACTGCTGGTGGTCGGGGAATGGCCACGGGCCGAGGCGACCCTGCGGGTGGAGGCACCGCGCTGGTCCGGTGTGGAGGTCGGCCACGGCTACCTGACCGGGCGGGAGATCACGCTGACCGTCTCGTCCCGGCGCCTCCCGCGGCCGCGCAGCACCCGGCTGCTGCTGCCCGGCCCCGACGGGCGGCTGGGGGTGCCCGGCCCAGGTCGTCTGCACGGATCCGCGCCGGTGATCCCTATGGGCGAACGGCAGCAGGCGGTGGGGTGATGGCCGGGTCGGGGACGGGAGCGGACCGGCCGGTGCGTTGCTGTGTGCTGTGGTTCCCCGAGTGGCCGGTGACCGCCTGGGCACGGGCCGAGGGTGAGGACGCCGACACCCCGGTGGCTGTCGTCGAGGGCAATCAGGTGGTCTCCTGCTCGGCTGTCGCCCATGCCGAGGGAGTGCACCGCGGCCAGCGGAGACGGGAGGCGCAGGCCTGTTGCCCGGCGTTGCGGGTGGTGCCCGCAGACACCGCCCGGGACCACCGGCTGTTCGGGCCGCTGGTGGATCGGCTGGAGGAGGTCGTCCCGGGCATCCAGGTGATCCGTCCGGGGCTCGTCGCGCTCCGGATGCGGGGTCCGGCCCGGTACTACGGGGGCGAGCAGGAGGCGGTGACCGCTCTGCTCGGCGCGCTGGTGGAGGTCGGGATGGCCGGGGTGCAGGTGGGGATCGCCGACGGGGTGTTCACCGCCGAGCAGGCCGCCTACGACCCCGAGCCGGTCCGCATCGTGCCCCCGGGCGGGGCGGGTGACTTCCTGGCCCCCCTGCCGGTGAACCGACTCGGGGACGTCGAGCTGGCCGGCCTGTTGCCGAGGCTCGGCGTCCACCGGTTGGGGGAGTTCGCCGCGCTCGACGACCGGTCGGTGCGGGACCGCTTCGGTGAGCGCGGTATCCGCCTGCACGCCCTGGCCGCCGGGCGGGACCCCCGCGGGGTGCAACCGCGCACCCCGCCGCCCGACCTGGCCCGGCAGATCGAGTTCTCCCCGCCGCTGGAGCTGGTCGACCAGGTCGCCTTCGCCGTCCGGGCGACCGCTGAGGAGTTCGTCGCCGGCCTGTCGGAGCAGCGCCTGGTGTGCACCGAACTGCGGGTGGCATTGACGGCCGAGGAGGGCGAGCGGTCCGAGCGGGTGTGGCTGCATCCTGGCGCGTTCGACCCGGCGGCGGTGGTCGACCGGGTGCGCTGGCAGGTGCAGGCCGCCGCCGGCGGGATCGGCAGCCGCTTGGTGGGAGTGCGGCTGGAACCGGTCGCCGTGGATGCCCTCGCCCACCACGCCCCGGGGCTGTTCGGCACCGGCCCGGACGAGCGGGTGCACCATGCCCTGTCCCGGGTTCAGGCGATGCTGCTGGAGACGGACGGGCTTGGCGCGGACGGAGTGGTCACCGCGGCGATCGGCGGCGGTCGCCGGCTCGCCGATCGCCAGGTGTTCGTCCCGTGGGGGGACCGGGTCGTGCTGCCGCTGCCGCCGGACCGCCCCTGGCCCGGTCACCTCCCGGCCCCCCTGCCGGCGACCGTGTTCGAGGACCCTCCGGCCATGGCCGTCCTGGCCGCGGACGGGTCCGTGGTCGGCGTGGACGAGCGCGGCGCCCTCTCGGCCTCGCCCGCCGTGCTGGTCGATGTCGGTCGGCGGCGGGCGATTCCCGAACCTGCCCGGCGGGCGATCCTCGCCTGGGCGGGCCCCTGGCCGGTGGACGAACATGCGTGGGATCCCACTCGCCGGCGCTGGGTCCACCGCTTCCAGGTGGTCGACGAGACCCGGACCGCCTGGCTGTTGGTGTGTGACGGCACCGGGCAGTGGTGGGCCGAGGGGAGGTACGACTGATGGGTTTCCAGAATCCACCGATCCGGTGGTCGGAGCTCGAACGGACGCTGAGCGATCGCCGTCCGGCCTCCCCTCCCCCGCATCCGCCGGCCGGGGTGGAGGTCCCGTCCTCCCACAAACGTCCCCCGTACCGTCCGCCGGTGGTCGACCGGCCGACGGATGCCGTCCCGTACGCCGAACTGCACGCGCATTCGTCGTTCTCCTTCCTCGACGGGGCCTCCTCCCCGGCCGACCTGGTCGTCGAGGCCGAGCGGCTCGGGCTGCACGCGCTGGCCCTGACCGACCACGACGGGCTCTACGGGGCAGCACGGTTCGCCGAGGCGGCCGAGACCACCGGGGTGAAGACCGTCTTCGGCGCCGAGCTCTCCCTGGACCTGCCGGCCCCGCAGGCCGGGTGTCCCGACCCGGTCGGCACCCATCTGCTGGTACTGGCAGGCGGCGAGTCGGGCTACCACCGGCTGGCCGGGGCAATCACCGCCGCCCAGCTCGCCGGGGCCGAGAAGGGCCGGCCGGTGTACGACCCGGCCGAGCTGGCCGCCGCCGGCGGCGGGCACTGGGCGGTGCTCACCGGCTGCCGCAAGGGCGCCGTACGCCAAGGATTGCTCACCGGCGGCGCAGAGGCGGCCGGCCGGGAACTGGACGCTTTGGTCGACCTGTTCGGCCGCGACCGGGTGTACGTGGAGCTGACCGACCACGGCCACCCGCTGGACTCGACCCACAACGACGCGCTGGCCACGCTCGCCTCCGCCCGCGGGTTGCCGACCGTGGCGACGGGCAATGTGCACTACGCCACCCCCGACCGGCACCTGCTCGCCCAGACCGTCGCCGCGATCCGGGCGAACCGGAGCCTGGAGGACCTGGACGGCTGGCTGCCGGTGACCGGGATGGCCTTCTTGCGCTCCGGGGCCGAGATGAGCCGACTGTTCGCCCGCTATCCCGGGGCAGTGGAACGCACCGTGGAGCTCGCCGACGAGCTGGCCTTCCCGCTGCGCGGGACCAAGCCTGCGCTGCCGAAGCAGGAGGTGCCCGAAGGACACACCCCGATGTCGTGGCTGCGGGAGTTGGTCCGGCGGGCCATCCCGGAGAAGTACCCCAGGTTGGACGACGCCGGCCGGGCGAGGATCGAGCGGGAACTGGCGGTGATCGAGACCAAGGACTTCCCCGGCTACTTCCTGATCGTGCACGACATCGTCGCCGAGGCCCGTCGTCGCGGCATCCTGTGCCAGGGTCGCGGGTCGGCCGCCAATTCCGCGGTCTGCTACCTGCTGGACATCACCGCGGTGGACTCGATCCGCTACGACCTGCCCTTCGAGCGCTTCCTGTCGGCGCTGCGGGAGGAGGAGCCCGACATCGACGTGGACTTCGACTCCGACCGGCGCGAGGAGATCATCCAGTGGGTGTTCGACCGCTACGGGCGCCGGCGCGCCGCCCAGGTCTGCAACGTCATCCAGTACCGCCCGAAGAACGCCGTACGGGACGTCGCCAAGGCCCTTGGGTACTCGCCCGGCCAGCAGGACGCCTTCGCCCGCCAGGTCGAGCACTGGTCGCTGCCGGAGCCCGCGGGTCCCCCCACCGGATCGTCAGGTCCGTCCGCCGACCAGTCGCACACCATCCCGCCGGCCGTGCTCGACCTCGCCGCTCAACTCCTCAAGGCCCCCCGGCACCTGGGCATTCACTCCGGCGGGATGGTGCTCACCGAGCGTCCGGTGGGTGAGGTGGTGCCCATCGAGCATGCCCGGATGGCCGACCGGACGGTGATCCAGTGGGACAAGGACGACGCCGCCGGGATGGGGCTGGTGAAGTTCGACCTGCTCGGCCTGGGCATGCTCGCCGCGCTGCAGCACTGCTTCACCGTGATCGGCGGCAGCACCGGGGAGACCTGGAGCCTGGCCGGCATCCCCAAGGAGGAGCAGGCCGTCTACGACATGCTCTGCCGCGCCGACGCCGTCGGGGTGTTCCAGGTGGAATCCCGCGCCCAGTTGGGGCTGTTGCCCCGGCTGCGTCCCCGGCGGTTCTACGACCTGGTGATCGAGATCGCCCTGATCCGCCCCGGGCCCATCCAGGGCGGGGCGGTGCACCCGTTCGTCCGTCGCAAGCTCGGCCGGGAGCCGGTCAGCTATTCCCATCCCAAGCTCGAACCGGTCCTGAGACGCACCCTCGGCGTGCCGATCTTCCAGGAACAGCTCATGCAGATGGCGATGGCCGTCGGGGACTGCAGCGGCGAGGACGCCGACCTGCTGCGTCGGGCGATGGGCTCCAAGCGGGGGGTCGAACGGATCGAGTCGTTGGAGAAGAAGCTCTACGCCGGCATGGCGCGCAACGGGCTGACCGGAGAGGACGCCGATCACCTCTACGGCCAGATCAGGGCGTTCGCGAACTTCGGTTTCGCCGAGTCCCATTCGCTGAGCTTCGCCCTGCTGGTGTACGCCAGTTCCTGGCTGAAGCTGCACTATCCGGCCGCCTTCCTGGCCGGGCTGCTGCGCGCCCAGCCGATGGGGTTCTATTCGGCCGCCACTCTGGCGGCGGATGCCCGCCGGCACGGTGTGGAGGTACGCCGGCCCGATATCCAGCGCTCGGGGGTCGACGCGGACGTGGAGCCCCTCGCGGCCGGGCCTGCCGCGGCCGGGTCCGCCGCGGCCGGGCCCGCTCGGGGAGGCGGCCCCGTGGGTGTTCCCACCGGAATGGACTCCTGCCTCGACCCCGAGCAGCCACCGGTGGGACCGTTCGACCCGGCCGCCCCGGACGTCGGTGCCCGACACCGCCGGGACGGCAACGTCGCCGTCCGGCTCGGCCTGGCCGGGGTCCGGGGAATCGGACGGAAGGTGGCCGAACGACTCGTCGCCGAGCGGGAGGCCGACGGACCGTACGCCTCCCTGGAGGACGTCGCCCGGCGAGCCGGACTGGACGAGGAGCAGCTGTCGGCGCTGGCCGTCGGTGGCGCCTTCGACGGCCTCGGACTGACTCGTCGGCAGGCCCTGTGGCGGGCCGGCACCGCCGCGCTGGACCAGGCCGAGAGCCTGCCGGGGCTGGTGACGCCGTTGCAGCCTCCGCTGTTCGAGGCGCCGACCGACTTCGAGGTGCTCGCCGACGATCTGTGGGCAACCGGGATCGCGACGTCCGACCACCTGCTCGCCCATCTCCGCCGACGGCTCGACGAGCGTGGTGTGCTGAGCTCGGCCGACCTGCGGACCACCGAACCCGGCCGCCGGATCCGCGTTGCCGGGCTGGTCACCCACCGGCAGCGGCCGTCGACCGCCTCGGGGGTCACCTTCGTCAACCTGGAGGACGAACACGGCATGATCAACGTCATCTGCTCCGCCGGGTTCTGGACGCGGTACCGGCGGGTCCTCCGCGAGGCCCCGGGTCTGATCGTCCGTGGCATCCTCGAACGATCTCCCGAGGGCGTCACCAATGTGCTCGCCGACCATGTGGAGGCCCTGCCGGTGACGGTCCGGCACGCCTCACGCGATTTCCGGTGACCGGGTCGATCCCCCGGGGCTCTCCGGCGGTCCGGTCAGCCCTGGGCGGCCTTCTGGCGGATCCGGTTGGTCAGCTCGCTGACCTGGGTGTAGACCTCGCGGCGCTCGGAGAGCAGCTGGCGGATCTTGCGATCGGCGTGCATCACCGTCGTGTGGTCACGGCCGCCGAACTGCTGGCCGATCTTGGGCAGCGACAGGTCGGTCAGTTCGCGGCACAGGTACATGGCGATCTGGCGGGCGGTGACGATGTTCTGGGTCCGGGAGGTCGAGCACATCTCCTCGACGGTCAATCCGAAGTAACTCGCCGTCTGGGCCATGATCAGCCCTGCGGTGATCTCCGTGTCGACCCCGGCCGGGATGAGGTCCTGCAACACCACCTGCGCCAGCGCCAGGTCGACCGGCTGCCCGTTGAGGGAGGCGAACGCCGCGACCCGGATGAGCGCACCCTCCAACTCGCGGATATTCGTCTGGATCTTGTCCGCGATGAACTGCAGCACATCGGGGTCGACGCTGAGCCGCTCCTGCTCGGCCTTCTTGTACAGGATCGCGATCCGGGTCTCCAGGTCAGGCGCATGCACGTCGGCGATCAGGCCGGACTGGAACCGGGATCGCAGCCGCGGCTCCAGCGCCTCCAGCAGCTTCGGCGGCCGATCGGAGGTCATCACGATCTGCTTCTCGGCATTCTGGAGGGTGTTGAAGGTGTGGAAGAACTCCTCCTGGGTCTGGATCTTGCCCTCGAGGAAATGGATGTCGTCGATGAGCAGGACGTCGACCTCACGGTAGCGGCGGCGGAAATCGACGGTCTGATTCTCCGAAATGGCATTGATGAACTCGTTGGTGAGTTCCTCGGTCGACACGTACCGGACCTTCGCCTCCGGGTACAGGTGCAACACGTAATGCCCGAGGGCGTGCATCAGGTGGGTCTTGCCCAACCCGGACCCGCCGTAGATGACCAGCGGGTTGAAAACCCGGCCCGGGGTCTCGGCGGCGGCGCGGGCGGCGGCGTTGGCGAGGCGATTGGACGGACCGATGACAAAGTTGTCGAAGGTGTACTGGGGATTGAGCCGACTGCTCTCCAGGGTGTGACCGGGCATCGTCGAGCCGTTCGGCGGTGCGGGCCGGCGCGGCGGCTGATAGCGGTTCGACTCGGCGGACTGCACCTCCTCGTTGGACCACTCGTCGTCGAGCTCCTCGTCGCTGGTGGACTCGGGCGCCTCCAGCGGCAACTCGGCCTCCAGGTCGAGGATGATGTCGGCATCGACGGTCACCGCGAGCCGGGTGAGGTGGCGAAAGCAGTCGGACAGCGCCTCCTCGATCGAGGGCCGCAGCCGATTCTCGAGTTGGTCGCGGGTGTACTCATTCGGCACGGCGACCATCACGGTGTTCTGCACGACGGTCAACGGCTTGGTGTTGCGCAGGAGTCCGCGGTGCCTGGCGGGAGTGTGGGAGAGGATGTACTGCCACGCCTCGGACAACTGATCCGCGGTGAAGTGAGGATGTTCCGATGTGGTCCCCAT
>Ga0334887_1002543_pt1 | contig 20079 bp, 18 predicted proteins | sample GraSluR1_MG_10_FD_207217 | JGI IMG/M metagenome (GOLD analysis project Ga0334887, IMG submission 207217) | Sludge microbial communities from methane-producing bioreactor in Wageningen University, Netherlands - Granular Sludge_18_07-R1 | ecosystem: Engineered > Bioreactor > Anaerobic >...
CTTAGGTTGGCCTGAATCATTAATAGCTTTAATCATTGCTTTCTTGCTTGGGGGAGGAGTTGCTTTAGTCCTCTTGGCTTTAAAAAAGAAGACAATGAAGGGCTATGTTCCTTTTGCTCCTTTCTTGTCTCTTGGGGCGCTGACAGTTATGCTTTTTGGTGATATAATAATAGAGAAGTATTTAGCTTTATTATTTTAATTAGTTTTTAAAAAAATGTTTCAGTTTTCATTTTTAAAATTTCAAAAGAAAGAGTTTGTTCGTCAAGGATTTGTTAAAAAAAAGTTTAAAGGCTTTACTTTAATTGAAATGCTGGTAACTTTAGGAATTGTCACGATGTTGAGTGTAATGATTTTAGCTTATTCAAGGCAAAGTGAATCAATTGCTAATCTTGTTCGTGAAGGAAATCGGATTGTATTTGAAATGCAAAAAGCTCAAAGTTTATCAATGCTTGTTTTGCAAGAGGATTCACCAAATGAAAAAGAAGTTTGTGGCTGGGGGATTTACATTGATAAAAGCAATATTCCTGTAGAAAAATTTATACTTTTTGCAGATTTTTGTGAGGAATTTCCAGGAGGTGAATTAAAAGGGAATAATCAATATGATGAGGACCAAGGAGAAAAAACAGAAGAGATTCACCTTTTAAGAGGAATTGAAATATTTGAAACTAATATTAATTCTATTGTTTTTGTGCCTCCAGAACCAAAAATAAAATTTATTCCTGATTTGTTCGAAGAAGAAAATGCTCTTATTAAAATTCGTTTAAAGAATATTCCAGAGCAATATTATGAAATACAAATTTCAAAAGTGGGGCAAGTTTATAAAGATTTAAAAACAGAATAATTTAAAAAGCATGAAGGAAGTTTTGTCTTCTAAGTTTTCTAAAAAAGGATTTACTTTAGTTGAAGCATTGATTGCAATGTCTGTTTTAATAATTGGGATTTTTTCTGGTTTTGTTCTTGTTACCAGAGCTCTTTATAATGCTGCAGTTATTCAAGATAGATTGACAGCTAGTTTCTTAGCTCAAGAAGGGGTGGAATTAGTAAGACAAATACGCGATACTAATTTTATTAAAATTCTTGACAATCAAAGCACTGATTGGCGAAATGGCTTAGAAGATGGTAGCTATATTGTTGAGGCAAAGATTAGAGAGGGATATTCTATTAATTTAGTCCCTATCGAAGAAGGAGCAGAAGTTCCAAATTTATTATATGATAATAATGTTGATCAAAAAATTTATAACTATTCTTTAGGAGAAAGAACTGTTTTTAATAGAGAAATTAAGATTTTAACTATTACTAATGATCAGATTATGGTTGAAGTTATAATGAAATGGCGGACAAGGAATATAGACTTTGAGCTAACAGTAGAAGACCGTTTATTTAATTGGCTAAAAATTTAAATATAATAATTGTTAATGAATTTTTTTTCAAAGCTTAAAATTAAAAATCTAAGATCAAATAAGGAAAAAGGCTTTACTCTTATTGAAGTTTTAGTCTCGGTTTTTATATTTGCGATGGTAATAATAGTTATTTCTCAAATATATATTGCGGTTTTAAGAACAGAAAGAGTCGCTTATGCTTTATTAAACAGTGAGAATAATATTAGGAATAATTTAGAGGTGATAGCTCGTTCTATAAGAGTTGGAAAAAATTTTACAGTTTCTGAAAATCAAACAGAGATTTCTTTTGATTATTTTTCTGAAGGAAGCTGGAAAACAATGGAATATCGTTTTAATGAAAATGAAAATAATTTAGAAAAGCTTGCTGATGGAAGATTCTTTTCGCTTTTTGATCCTCAAATAAATGTTAATTATATTCGTTTTTATGTTCAAGATAGCGGTCCTCAAAGTCAAAGAACAATAATTATTATTTTAGAAGCTTTTACTGAAGTTAATAAGCAAGAATATACTTTTAATGTACAGACCTCAATAACCCCAAGATCTTTAATAATGGAGTAAATTTAATTTTAATTTATGATTCAAACCTTATTCTTTAAAAAATATTCAGGCCAAATTTTCTTAATGAGTATTTTGGTTTTATCTGGTGTAATGGCTTCAGCTTTGTTTTTAATGTCGATTTTTATTAAGGATTTCCGTCAGTCTATCGAAACATCAGAATCAGTTAAGGCTTTTTATGCAGCAGATGCTGGGATGGAGTGGCAGATTTATAATAGCTTAAATCCAGATAGCCCTGAAGAAGAGCCAGTAATGGAAAATAGTACTAGTTTTAAATATCAAAATAATTTTGATACAACTCGAAAAATTAAGACCACAGGATTTTCAAGAAGAGTGAGCCGAGGGCTTGAGGTTAATTTTGGAAATTAATGACTAAAGAACAAGCAAAAATACGGATTGAGAAATTAAAAAAAGAAATCAATAAATATCGCTATGCTTATCATGTTTTGAATCAGTCTTTGGTTTCAGACGAAGCATTAGATTCTCTTAAGAAAGAACTTTCTGATTTAGAAAAACAATATCCAGAACTTATTACCTCTGATTCTCCTAGTCAAAGAGTTGAAGGAAAGCCATTAAAAAAATTTAAGAAAACAGAACATAGTGTTCCAATGTTTTCTTTAAATGATGTTTTTTCAGAACAAGATGTTTATGATTGGTATGAAAGGATTAAAAAACTTCTTCATCCAGCAGCAAAAATAGATTTTTATTGTGAACATAAATTTGATGGTTTAGCTGTAGCCTTGGAATATAAAGATGGATTTTTAGAAATAGGTTCTACTAGAGGCAATGGAAAAATTGGGGAAGATATAACTCAAAACCTTAAAACAATAGAGGCAATTCCTTTAAGTCTACCTGATAAAAAAGAAATATTTGATAGTTTATTAAAAGCTGGGCTTAAAGAGATTGTTCAGAATTTAGAAAAAGAATTTCCATCTTATCTAGAGATAAGAGGAGAAGTTCTTTTAGGGAAAAAAGAATTTAGAAAAATTAATGAAGAGAGAAAAAAAGAAGGGCTGTTGCCTTATGCTAATCCTCGTAATGTTGCTGCTGGTTCTGTTCGTCAATTAGATTCAAAAATTACAGCAACAAGAAATTTAGATTTTTATGCTTATGAGTTAGTAACAGATTTAGGCCAGAAAACTCATGAGCAGGAGCATTTAATATTAAAAGCATTAGGATTTAAAACTCATTCAGAAAATAAAAAAGTAGACAATCTTAAAGAGGTTTTTACAGTTTATAAAAATATTCAGGAGCAAAGAAAAGATTTACCTTATGAAATTGACGGGTTGGTGATAATAGTTAATAATAATGAATACTTTGAAGAACTGGGGGTTGTTGGTAAGGCTCCGCGTGGAGCAGTTGCTTATAAATTTTCTCCTTCAGAAGCAACTACTCAAGTAAAAGATATTATTATTCAGGTAGGAAGAACAGGTATTTTAACTCCTGTAGCTGTTTTAGAACCAATTCAAGTAAGCGGGGTAACAATTACTCGGGCAACTCTTCATAATAAAGAAGAAATAAAAAGATTAGGATTAAGAGTTGGAGATACAGTAATAGTAAGTCGAGCAGGTGATGTTATTCCTCAGGTAACAAAGGTTTTGCCTAATTTACGCACTGGAAAAGAAAGAAATTTTCAAATGCCAAAAAAATGTCCTATTTGTAGTACTTTAACAGAAGAAGATGAAAGGGGGATTATTGTTCGTTGCCCAAACAAAAATTGTCCAGCTCGCTCTCAAGAAAATCTTTATCATTTTATTGGTAAAGGAGCATTTGATATAAAAGGTATAGGGCCAAAATTAGTAGATAGACTTCTTGATGAAGGATTGATTCAAGATGCGGCTGATTTATTTAATTTAAAAGAAGGAGATATTGTTCCCTTAGAAAGATATGGAGAAAAATCTAGTCAAAATATTATATCGGCGATTCAATCAAGAAAAAAAATATTATTTAATCAATTTTTATTTGCTTTAGGAATTATTCATATTGGAGAAGAAACTGCATTGGTTTTAGCAAAATATTTTCAAGAAAAATTTAACTTGAATCAAAATATTACAATTCAGAAATTAATTAAGGCAAGTAATGATTTTACAAAAGATGATTTTGAAAAGATTCCAATGGTAGGACCTAAGATAGGGAAGTCAATATATGATTGGTTTAAAGATAATGGCAATATATTATTCTTAGAAAAACTTTATCAATCAGGAATTCAATTAGTACTAGTAAAGAATATAGAGAAAAAAGGAAAATTTACTAATTTAATTTTTGTCATTACCGGAACTTTAGATGTTATGTCTCGTGAAGAAGTAAAGAAAAGAATATTAAGTCAAGGAGGGAAGTGTCAAGAAACAATTTCATCAAAAACTAATTATTTAATTGTTGGAAAAAATCCTGGATCAAAATATGAAAAAGCAAAGAACTTAGGAGTAAAAATAATTAGTGAAAAAGAGTTTCTAAAAATGCTATAATAAAATTATTATGGATTCAAAAGAAATTAATCATTTACTAGAATTAGCAAGAATAGAATTATCTTCTCAAGAAAAAGAAAAAATAACCTCAGATCTTGAGAAAATTTTAGATTACGTAAAACAGCTTCAAGAGCTAGATACAACAGGAGTAGAGCCAATGACTGGAGGAACTTTGCTGCAAAATGTTTGTCGAGAAGACGAGATTCATAAACAAAAAGAAAACGATCAATTAAAAAATTCTGTTTTAGATACAGAAGAGGGTTATTTTAAAGTTCCCCCTATATTTGAATAATATAGTTATGATTAAAGAGCTTCATCAAAAATTAGTTAATAAAGAAATTACAGCGGTTGAATTAATCAATCATTATTTTAATATTATAGAAGAAAAAGATAATCAGATTAAGGCTTTTTTATCTTTAGTTGAAAAAGAAAAGGTTTTAAAACAAGCTGAACAAATAGATGAAAAAATTAATAAAGGAGAAAATATTAATCTTTTAGAAGGAATTCCTTTTGCAATAAAAGATAATATGTTGGCCTTAGGTACAAGAACTACGGCTGGTTCAAAAATCCTAGAAGATTATGAATCTGGATTTGAATCAACAGCTGTAAAATCATTAAAGGACCAAGGGGCAATTTTAATTGGCAAGACTAATATGGATGAATTTGCTATGGGTTCTTCAACAGAAAACTCAGCTTTTTTTCCAACAAAAAATCCATGTGACTTAACAAGGGTTCCTGGTGGTTCTTCTGGGGGCTCAGCAGCAGCTGTTAAAAGTGAGATGGTTCCTTTTGCTCTAGGATCAGATACTGGTGGATCAGTTAGACAACCAGCTAGTTTTTGTGGAATTGTTGGTTTTAAACCTAGCTATGGTACAGTCTCTCGTTACGGTCTTATTGCTATGGCTTCTTCTCTTGATATTATTAGTCCTTTAACTCAAACTGTTGAAGATGCTGAATTAGTTTTTAAAATTATTGCTGGTCAGGATTCTATGGATTCCACTTCTTTCAATCTTCCAACAGATTCAGATAAAAAAAAGGATAAAGAATTTAAGATAGAAGATTTAGTTTTTGGTTTACCAAAAGAATATTTTCAAAAAGGATTAGACGATGTGATAAAAAAGAAGATAGAAGAAGCAATTAAAAAAATAGAATCTCAAGGAGCCAAAATTAAAGAGGTTAGCTTGCCAACAAGTTCTTATGCTTTATCTTGTTATTATATAATAATGCCAGCAGAGATAAGTGCTAATTTAGCTCGTTTTGATGGAATTCGTTATGGCGGGATTAAAAACTTAAAAATAGATAACTTAAGAGATTTATATTTTAAAAATAGAGGACAAGGTTTTGGAGCCGAAGTACGTAGAAGAATAATTCTAGGAACTCATGTTTTATCTAGTGGTTATTATGACGCTTATTACAAAAAAGCTCAGCAAGTACGAAAATTAATTAATGAAGATTTTAATAAAGTTTTTCAAGAAGTTGATTTTTTGTTAACACCTACTTCACCAACCCTTCCTTTTAAAATTGGTGAAAAATCTGATAATCCTTTAGCAATGTATCTTTCAGATATTTTTACTGTAGGAGCAAATATTTCTGGTGTTCCAGCAATTAATTTACCTTGTGCTTGGACAGAAAATAATTTGCCAGTAGGTTTGCAACTTATTGGTTCTTATCTTTCTGATTATCAATTATTACAGGCAGCAAAATTAATAGAAAAAATTATTATTTAATGATTTCTGAGCTATATATTTTTTTTATATATCTAAAGATTATTTCTTTAATTCTTTGTGTTCTTTTTTTAATCGGAGTTATTTATTATTTTAAGAAGCTTAAGATTTTGTCTAAATGGAAAGAAAAATGGCAAGATTGGTGGGGGATTGTTCCAGAAATATCTTCTTCAAATAAAAATCGAAAAGAATGGAATAAAGTTTATGCACTTTTATTAGAGCCTTATGAATCTTCGTGGAAATTAGCAGTGATAAAAGCAGAAGCCATAGTTAAAGAAACTTTGAATTTAATGGGTTATTCTGGCTTTGGGGCAGCTGATCAAAAACAAGATGACTTTACTAGAATTTTAGAAGAATTAAAACTTAGAAATTATCAAAACCTAGAAACTCTGCATCAGCTTCATCAAGTTAGGCAAAAGATTATTGAAGACAAAGATTTTTCTTTAGAACAAAACAAGGCTAAAGAAATAGTAGATATTTATAAAAAATTTTGGGAAGAGTTACTAAACATTTAATTAAGAGGGTTGATTTTAATTGATTTTTCTTTTATACTGAGATACTACCTTTAATCGCGGGGTGGAGAAGTAGTATCTCACGAGGCCCATAACCTCGAGACGTCGGTGCAATTCCGACCCCCGCAACAATATTCTGCCAGGGTAGCTCAGTCGGTTAGAGCGTGGCACTCATAAAGCCGAGGTCAAGGGTTCGAGTCCCTTCCCTGGCACTCGTAAAAAATATGCCAATTTTTAAAACAAAGAATGAGAATTTTTTTAAAAACTGGGGATCAGATATGGCATATGTGTTGGGTTTTATTATTGCTGATGGGTGTGTAATAAAAAATAAAAGGGGAGCTTGTTTTCTTGAAATATCTTCTATCGATAAAGAAATTATTTATAAAATCAAGAAAGCATTATTTACAAATCTTGCCATAGGAATAAATAAATCAAAGAATGAAAACTATAGTAGAAGATATAGATTACAAATAGGGTCTAAAAAGATTTTTAAAAATTTGTTGAATTTAGGTATTTATCCAAGAAAAAGTAAAACAATAAAACTTCCTGTTTTGCCAGATAAATATTTCTCTCATTTTCTACGTGGATATTTTGATGGTGATGGGTGTGTAAATATTTGTAAATTTAAAAGAAAAGATAGAAAAAGTTTTTCCTATGTGCTTACATCTGTTTTTACATCAGGAAGCAGGAACATACTTGTTGAAATAAAAAACAAGCTTCAAGAATTAGAAGTTATAAAAGGAGGTTCATTTTTTTATAATCAAGGCTATCGTCTTTCTTTTTCTATTAATGATTCATTGGGTCTTTATGGGTTTATGTATAGAAACTTAAAAAATAATTTATATTTAAATAGGAAAAAGAGTGTGTTTGAAAAATATTTAACTAGTAGAAAATAAATTATTTTAATGGGCCGGTGGAGCAGTTTGGAGTGCTCGGATCCCTGTCACGGATCAGATCGCGGGTTCAAATCCCGTCCGGCCCGCCAATTGTTGCCCTCGTAGTTCAACGGATAGAACAAGGGACTCCTAAGCCCTAGATACAGGTTCGATTCCTGTCGAGGGCACCTAATTAGTAAATTCAAAGTTGACAAAGATAGTTTTTCCTATATAATAATATTGCGTTGTATTTTTAATATACAAACGTTTTTAGTGTCCTTTGATAATTTAATAGTCAATAATGTTCAATCTTTTCTGGTTATTCCAAGTTTTTCCTGTTAATTTTTTTTAAAATTTAACAGGTTTAAATGAGGATTTGATCCTGGTCCAGGATGAACGCTAGCGGCGTGGTTAAGGCATACAAGTCGTACGATACGTGCTTGCACGTATAGTGGCAAACGGGTTAGTAATACCTTGGTAACTTACCGTTGAGATGGGGATAGTTTCGCGAAAGCGGAGGTAATACCCAATAGTCTGAATTCTTTTTGAGAATTTAGTAAAGTTTTAAGCTTGCTTAGAGCACTCAACGAGAGGCCTAGGTCCTATCAGCTTGTTGGTGAGGTAATAGCTCACCAAGGCGATGACGGGTAGGGGGTGTGAGAGCATGATCCCCAACAAGGGCACTGAGACACGGGCCCTACTCCTACGGGAGGCAGTAGCCGAGAATCTTCGACAATGGGCGAAAGCCTGATCGAGCGACGCCGCGTGTGGGAAGAAGGATTTCGGTTTGTAAACCACTTTTTTCGCTGAGGAATTCTGATTTATTTAGAATGACGTTAGGCGAAGAATAAGGAGCTGCTAACTACGTGCCAGCAGCAGCGGTAATACGTAGGCTCCAAGTGTTATCCGGATTTACTGGGCGTAAAGCGTCCTTAGGCGGTTTTGTTAGTCTGTTGTTAAAGGTTCTGGCTCAACCAGAAAACAACAATAGATACGGCAAAACTAGAGGAAGAAAGAGGTTGGCGGAACGCACGGTGTAGGGGTGAAATCCGTTGATATCGTGCGGAACACCGAAAGCGAAGGCAGCCAACTGGGTCTTTCCTGACGCTCAAAGACGAAAGCGTGGGGAGAAAAGAGGATTAGATACCCTCGTATTCCACGCCCTAAATGATGGGTGCTAGTTGCTGGTAGTATCGACCCTATCAGTGGCGAAGCTTACGCGTTAAGCACCCCGCCTGGGAAGTACGGCCGCAAGGCTAAAACTCAAAGGAATAGACGGGAGTTCGCACAAGCGGTGGAACATGAGGTTTAATTCGATAACAAACGAAGAACCTTACCAGGGCTTGAAATTCCGATGAAAGTCCGATGAAAGTTGGACCCTCTGCAAGGACATCGGGACAGGTGCTGCATGGTTGTCGTCAGCTCGTGGCGCGAGTCGTTCCCTTCAGTGGGGAAACGAGCGCAACCCCTGTTCTATGTTATATGTATCATAGAATACTGCCCTCCTCCTAGCTTTTTAGCAGAAGAATAAAATATTTATTCTCTTTCTAAAAAGATTTTAAACTTATATTAAGAAAGTAGTTTGAAAGTTAGGAGGAGGGAGGAAGGAGGGGATGACGCCAAATCAGCATGGCCCTTTGATGCCCTGGGCAACACTCATGTTACAATGGGATTGACAATGCGTTGCCAAATCGTAAGATGGAGCTAATCGCATCAAACAATCTCCCAGTCCGGATTGAGGTCTGAAACTCGACCTCATGAAGTTGGAATCGCTAGTAATCGCGGGTCAGCTATACCGCGGTGAATACGTTCTCGAACTCTGTACTCACCGCCTGTCAAGTCAAGGAAGCCGGGAATACCTAAAAATCCTGCTTAGCAGGAACTAGGGTAGGTTCGGTGACAGGGGCTAAGTCATAAGGAAAAACCAATTGTGACCTAGAGGAGTAATCCTCTAGAAAAATTCAACTGTATCGGTGAAACCCAAGTACTTTTGTTAAAATTAATGAAAGCAACGGGCAATACCGAGGGAAGCTGGAAAATTTATGATTACAAATTCAAGAGATATCAAAATTCTTAGAGAATCTCTAAAATTTGATCAAAAACAAGAATTTCTTTTAATAGGAACGTTGTTAGGAGACGGTTCTTTATTAGCTAATGCTTGGGGAAAAAATTATCGTCTGAGTGTACAACATGGAGAAAGTCAGAAAGAATATCTTTTTTGGAAATATAAAATTTTTAAAAAATGGGTTCTTTCTTGTCCTAAGTATTATGCAAAGACTAATTCTTGGCGTTTTCGTACTATTAGTCATCCAGATTTTACTAATTTTGCCTGCAAATTCTACAAGAAAGGTAAAAAGATATTATGGAAGAATATAGAAAGATATCTAAAAGAACCTTTTATTGTAGCTGTTTGGTATATGGATGATGGAAACATTCGAAAGGGTAGGAACAAGATTTATGGCGTAATGTTAAATACTCAAAGCTTTTCTTGTAAGGAAAATTTGAGATTAAAGAATTTTTTAGAAAGAATATATGACATTAAGGTTTTGGTTATAAAAGACCATAAAAAACCGAGATTATATATTTCTGGCAACAAAAATGCTGAAAAGTTTTTGTCAGTTATTAAGCCATATTGTTTATCTTGTTTTAATTATAAATTTTCTTAGCCCCGTAGAGACTACACGTTGACCCCTTTTCTTTCTATTGAAGGAGAAGGGTGAAGATATAGTCCATGCCCATGGAAACATGTGGAATTACATGAACAAGGCACCGCTAGCGGAAGCTGGTGGTAAAACTTTTCTTTTATAGAATTTTTTGTTTTTTCCTTCTAAAGGAAATGACAAAATTCTTAGGTTGATTCTACTTTTTAGTAGACATGGATGTTAGTCTTATCATCTTTAAAAAAAGACTAATTAATGTGCTTGGGATAACCAGAAAGGATTGAAACAAAAAAACAACTTTGTATATTTGACAAAGTTGTTTTTATTTTACAGAATTGATATAATATTATTAGAATAACAAATATGACAAATAATAAACCAACAGTTTTATTAATTGAAGATGATCCTTTTTTGAGCAGTGTCTTAAGATTAAAACTTGAGAAAGAATCTTTTAAAGTTGTTAGAGCAGCTGATGGTGATGAAGCTTTAGATTTTTTAACTGAACAAGGAGTTAAACCTGATTTAATTCTTCTAGATTTAATTTTGCCAAAAAAAAATGGTTTTGAAGTTTTAGAAACAATTCGTCAGGATCCTTTATTAGAAAAACTTCCAGTAATAATTATTTCTAATCTTGGTCAGCCTTCTGATATTGAAAGAGGAAAGGCCTTAGGGATAATTGATTATTTTGTTAAAGCCCGTCTTTCAATAGAAGAATTAGTTACTAAGGTAAAACAAGAAACACAAGCTAAAGCAGTTTAAATAAAAAATATAATTATTGACAATTGTTTTTAAAGTAGTAAAATATATATACAAGAAAAGTAAATAATAAAAAAAGGTCGAATTTCAAATATTTAACTAAAATTAAAATGAATACAAAAAAAGGATTTACTTTATTAGAATTACTTATCGTTATTGGTATCTTGGCAATTCTTTCAACGACAATAGTTTTGGTAATTAACCCGGCAGAACTTTTGAAAAAAGCTCGTGACTCTCAAAGAATTTCTGACTTGAATACTGTTAAAACAGCTATTGCATATTATGTTACTGAAGAAAGCTCTCCTAGTATAGGTAGTTTATCTACAGCTCAAACATATTCTGATGTTTCAAGTGTTAATTGTGGAGGGACTAATCCTTCTGCGACTACAACTCAATCTGTAGATGGAACTGGTTGGATTCCTATTAGCTTTAAGGACATGCCTGGTGGCTCACCAATTGCTTCATTGCCAACAGATCCTAATAAAAGCGTTGATTCTACTGGGGTTTATTATTATGTTTACTTAGTTGGAAGTGATACAAATTATACCTTTAAATTAGTAGCCAATATGGAAAGTGATTATTATAAAAATGATGGAAGTGGAGATGTTGAATCAACAGATGGAGGAGTTAACGTTAATCTCTATGAGGTAGGAACAGATATGGATATTGCAATTACTGTAGGTACTAATTGTTATAATGGTGAGACAGCATCATAATATCTTAATTCTTAGTCAATGGATTGGTTAGGTATATTCTTGTTTTCAATTCTACGCCCCGCTTTAGGATTAATAATCTTAGCGGGGTTTTTGATATATTGGATTATTAAAAAAAAATTACCCCAAGAAAAATTTTTAAGAATTATTTTTTTTGTTTTTATAGGGATTGTTGTTATTCGTTCTTTTGTTTTAACTTTTTTAAATTATTGGTTATGGTCTCAAGAATTAATTAGTCAATGGCTTTTACCTCCTTATACTCCAATATCATATATCTTGAAATATTCATGGCAGAGTTATTGGTTTGAACCAGTGGTTAGTATTTTTTTAGGTTTAATTATTTTTAAAGGAATTTATTTATTTAATAAAAAGTTTGAAGGAAATCTTTTTTATAAAGAAGAAAGATATTTAGCTGGTTTAGGAATTTTAGCAACAGGTTGGCCTAGTTGTTTGGTTTTTTTAAGTTTAGTTCTTTTCTCAGGAATAATTTTTCATTTGTTTAATATTTTATTTTTATTTGCCAGACAAAAATATTGGATGAAAAATCAAGTTGAGAAAAATAAATTAAGATTTGATAACATTCGTCTTTCTCTTTTATATTTTTGGCTTCCATGTGCTTTACTCATTTTGCTTTTTAGTGATATAATAAATAGATATGTTGGTATCAGCCAATTTAATATTTAATTTTTAATGAATCTTCCTCCCCAAATTCTTAAAAAACTTATTCTTGATACAGGTTTAGTTTCAGAAGAAGATTTTGATAATACTGTTCAAGAAGCTCAAAGGACAGAAAAGAATATTGTTGATCTTTTAATTTCTCGTAATTTTATTACGAGTGATTTTTATGCTGATATTTTATCAAAATATTTGAATGTTCCTCGAGTAAAATTAATTGGTCAAAAAATAGATCCCAACATTCTTAATATTTTACCAGAAGAAATAGCTCGTACTAGAAATGTAATTGTTTTTAATAAAGAAGACAATTCTTTACAAGTAGCAATGTTAGATCCTTCTAATTTAGAAACTTTGGATTTTTTGAATAAATATACTGGTTATTTTATTAAGCCTCATCTATGCCTTGAAGAGGACCTAAAATCTATTTTTGCTCAATATGGGAAAGAGATTTCCAAAGATTTTCAAAAGACTATTCAAGAAAGTGTTCGTTCTTCTTTAAAATTAAAAGGGATAGAAGCAGAGAAAGCAGCAACTGAATTTCCGATTGTTTCTTTAACTGATAATATTATTTCTTATGCAGCTTCTTTAAACGCAACAGATATTCATTTTGAGCCTTTAGGTGATGAAATATTGATTCGTTTTCGAGTTGATGGAGTTTTAAGAGAAATAATAAGGTTAGCTAAAGAAATTCATCCAGCAATAGTAGCAAGAATTAAAATTTTATCAAATCTATCTATTGATGAGCACAACAAGCCTCAAGACGGGAGGTTGAAATACAAATATGCTGATACTATCTTTGACATTCGTGTTGCTATTATGCCCACTCTTTATGGTGAAAAAGTGGAAATGCGTCTTTTAACTGGTTCAACTAAGCCAATGAGTTTTCAAGAATTGGGAATGTTAGAAGAAACAGCAAAAGCAGTTGAGGACAATATCACGAAAACAACTGGGATGATTTTAGTTACTGGGCCGACTGGTTCTGGTAAAACAACAACACTTTATGCTGTTTTGAATAAGCTTAATCGTCCTGAAGTAAATATTGTTACTATTGAAGATCCTATTGAGTATGAATTAAAATATGTTAATCAAACACAAACAAATCCTAGGGCAGGGATTGATTTTGCTAATGGTCTGCGTGCTATTTTGCGTCAAGATCCAGATATTATTATGGTTGGTGAAATTCGTGATAAAGAGACAGCAGAAATTTCTGTTCATGCTGCTTTAACTGGTCATTTATTACTTTCTACCTTACATACTAATGACGCAGCAACAGCAGTGCCTCGTTTGGTTGATATGGATATTCCTCCTTTTCTAGTTTCAGCAACAGTTAATTTGATAATTGCTCAAAGATTAGTAAGAAAAATTTGTCGTGATTGTATAGAGAGCTATCAAACACCAGAGGACATAAATGAAGTTATTAATAGTCAATTAAGTGTATTAAAAGGAAAATCAGCAAAACCTTATCATGCAAAGCAGCTTTATAGAGGAAAAGGATGTCAGTCTTGTAACGGCACTGGTTATTCAGGGCGTTTAGCTATTTATGAAGTTTTTGAGGTTACTGAAGAAGTGAGAGCTTATATTCAAAAAAAGGATTTTTCACTTGATGGTTTAAAACAAATAGCTTTTGCTCGTGGAAATAAGTCTATGTTTGAAGATGGATTAAAAAAAGCTGAATTAGGAATGACAACAATTGAAGAGGTGCTTCGTGTAGTTAAAGAATAGAGAATAATCAATATATATAATGTAGAAATATGTTATTTCATTATCTTGCTCAAGACGCTAAAGGACATATTAAAGAAGGGAATATAAATCAGCCTAATACTCAGGCAGTTTTAGAATATTTAACTACTCAGAAATTAAAACCACTTTCAGTAAAGCCTTTAATGCTAGAAAAAGGAAAAAAGGATCTATTTGTTTTTAAAAAAGGTCTTAGTTTAACTGATAAAGTTTTTTTAACAAAATATCTTGCTTTGATGCTAAGAGTAGGAACTGATTTATTTAGTGCCATAGATATTTTGATTCAAGATTTTGAGTCTGGTCCAGCCAGGCGTTTTTTATTAGAAACCAGAGCTAATTTAGAAAGGGGAGAACCATTTTGGAAAACATTTTCCCAGCATCCTGATTATTTCTCTTCAGTTGTAGCAAATTTAATTAAAGCTGGGGAAACTTCAGGAAATTTAGAAACTACTTTAAATCAAGTTTCTTCTAATTTAGAAAGAGATAGAAATTTACAAACTAAAGTAAAGTCTTCTTTAATTTATCCAGTTGCTTTAATGGTTATGTCTTTGTTTATGATAATTTTTTTGGTAACTTTTGCAGTGCCTAAATTAGGCGAAATGTTTTTAAGCACTGGCCAAGCAGTTCCTACTTACACTAGAATAGTCTTATCAACAGGAATGTTTTTAAATAGAAATATTTTTATAATTTTTCCTTTGATTATTGGTATTCCTATTGGATTATTCTATTATTTTAGAAAAGTAAAGAGAGGGAGAGAGCTTTTTGCCTCTTTATTGGAAAAATTACCAGTTGCTCGTGATTTAGTTGAGAAACTGGCTTTAGAAAGATTTTCCAGTGTTTTATCAAGTTTGATAAAAGCAGGAATGCCAATTATGCAAGCAATTGAAGTTACTGCTGGTGCAGTTGGTCATCCTAAATACGAAGCTGCTTTATTAAGGATTGCTAAAGAACATTTAGCTAAAGGAATAAGTATTGGTGATTCTTTTAAAAAAGAAAAAATATTTCCAGCTGTAGTTTCCAATCTTTTAGCAATTGGTGAAAAAGCTGGGCATACTGAAGAAATTTTAGGAACTTTATCTGAGTTTTATGCAGTAGAAATAGAAGGAGCTTTGAAAACTTTAGTTTCAATGCTAGAGCCATTGCTTTTAATGTTTTTAGGAGTTGTTGTTGGAGGAATAGCTCTTTCTTTAATAGTTCCTGTCTATCAATTAGTAGGTCAATTTTAATTTTTAAAGTTTGTTTGTATTTTACATAAAGGATATAATATATATTAAGATAAATATTAAATGATTAAATGTTTTCAAAATAAAATTTATTAAAATGAAAAAATTTAATACAAAATATAAAAATTCTTTTAAGATAAAAAAAGGTTTTACTTTATTAGAAACTCTTATTGTTGTTGGTGTTACTATTGTTATTGCTGGTGTTGGTATTTCTTCTTATGTTGGGCAACAAAGATCTAGGTTATTAGATGATACAGCTAGAGAAATTGTTGGATACCTTCGTTATGCTCAGCAAAAATCAATTGCTCAGGAAGATGGTAATCAATGGGGAGTTCATTTTGAAAATCCAGCTGATGGCAATGATTTTTATGCGCTTTATACAGGAGAAACTTATTCTTCCCCAATGGAAACTAAATACCTTCCAGCTGGTATTACTTTTCAAGAACCTTTATCAGGCAATTCAATAGACATGTCTTATGAAAGATTAACAGGGTTTTTATCAGAAGGGTCATATCAACAAGTAATTTTACAAGATGTTTCAGAAAATACAGAAAATATTTTAACTTGTAAGCAAGGGCTTATTGCTTTTAACAGAGATATAAGTGTTTGCGGAGACATAGATACAACGATTCCTGAAATAGGCGAGGTTATTGCTTCAAATGTTGTTTTTGGGTCTTATGTAAGTAGTCCATTTACTTTATCTGCTAGTGTGAATGAAGCAGAGGGGGGTCTTTTATCTTGCGAGTATACAATTAATGGTGGTATTGATTGGTATGAAGCAGTAAAATCAGGTACAGGACCTTCGTATACTTGTACTAAAACAGGAATTACTGCTGCTGATGGAACAAGTTTAGCTTTAAATATGCGAGCTACAAGTGAGGGGGGTCTTGGTACAGGAACTTCGATTTCAAAAACAGTTGATACAATAGCGCCAACTTGTTCAGATGATTGGAGTGATAGTAGTTGGGCATCAGATAATCCTATAGAAATTACTATTAATTGTAATGATGATAGATCAGGCATTTCTTCTACAAAATATTGTATAGATACAGTAAATAGTTGCTCACCTTCAACGTCTTATACTGTTCCAGTTGAAATTTCTTGTGCTTCTGGTAATGACTGTACCCAGTATATTAGATATTATTCAAAGGATAATGTTAATAATACTAGCATTAATTATTCTACAAGAGTAAGGCAAGATAGAAAACCGCCTACAGACGGAACATTAACTGCAGAGCCTGATGATCAAGAGATTTCATTGTCTTGGTCAGCAGCTTCTGATTCAGGTTCTGGTTTAGCAGCAGCAAATACTTATAAACTAGTTTTTTCTACAAGCGATTTTCCTGATGCTAATTGTTCTTCTGGCTCTCAAATTTATTTAGGAACAGGTAGCTCTCATTTGCACACTGGTTTAACTAATGACATTTCTTATTATTACAGGGTTTGTGCTTATGATGCTGTAGGAAATATTTCTATAGGAGCTACTGATTCAGGCATTCCTTTTTATCTTATTGATGATGGAGAGCCTTGTTCTTTAGGAGAAGAATGCCTTTCAGGTTATTGCTATATTGATGAAGATGGAGATCGATATTCTGTAGCTTCAGGAAATAAGAAATGTCAACCTAATTCACAGCTTTCAGGAACTGATTGTGATGATAATAATGCCTCAATTTATCCTGGAATAGTTGTGGGGACAAAAGATTGCGATTATCTTAATTATTATTATATTTACGGTACCCAAAGCCCAACAGCTACATCTTATTGTCGATATCGAAACTATGTTGATCAAGACAAGGTTTGCCAAACTGATGGTACTATTTCTGATCCTTCTTGTGACAGCTATGGCACTAGTACATATGCTACTTGTGGTACTTGTGAATATGTATCAGCATGTTCTTCTTCAAGCAAGACTTGTGGCAATTATTCAGGAAGTTCTTGTGGAACTTGTCAGTGGTGTATTGGTAGTCTTTGTTCTTCTTGTACATGGGTTTATCAAGGTAATCAAGATATAAGGGCATATGACTATGGTAGTTATACGACTTGTAGTTATGCAAATCAGGGTAAAACAGTTTGGAGTATGAGTGGAGGGGGCTGTAGTTCTAAGGCCCAGGAGGCGTATACAAGTATTCTTTATACCCCAGTAAATGTGAATTATTATCAATGTATATGTCAATAAAAATATAAAATTTTAAAAAATAAACATTTATAAACAAAGAACATGGATAAAAAAATTGTTTTACTATTAATTATATTTTTTTTGTTAATAGGCTCTGTTGCAGGTATACTTTTTGAGAAAAAATTCTCTAGTTATCAGCCAGGTTTAATTGAAAATTATGAAGAAGAAAATAAAGAATTTGATTGCGAAGAGAATCAAAATGGTATGTCATCATCTTCTTTAGCAGAAGAAATTTATCAGATAGACGGAACAATTGTTCAAATAGGGGATAAATTTGTAATAGCTGAAGCACTTCTTGGATTGAACCAACTTCCTTTACCAGAAGAAGAAATTACTGAAAAACAGAATATTAAAATTTATATTTCTGAAGAAACAGAGATTTTTCTAATTGAGCCAGTAGATTCTGTTTTAGAGGAAGATTCAGAACCTTTTGAAAGTTTTATTATAAATTTTAAAGATTTAGAAATAAATGATCATGTTTTTGTTTCTTCAGAAGAAAATATTAAAGATAAAGAAGAGTTTGTTGCAAAAAAGATTCAGGTAATAAAGAGAATAGAAATTATTACTCCTGAAGGATAATTTCTTCCTTTTAAAATTATGAAATTTAATTATATAGAATAAAGGATAATGAATATTATTAAGAAATCACGTGGTCAATCTCTTGTTGAAATTCTTGTTGCAGTTGCCATAGGGGTTGTTTTAATAGGAAGTTCCTCTTTTTTGATAGGTGTTTCATTAAGAAGCTATAATAGTATTAGGCAACATTTGCAAGCCAATACATTGATTAGAGAAGAAGCAGAAGCAATTCAAGCTTTAGTTCGTAATAATTGGCATAGTATTTATGGTTTAAATAAAGAAACTGATTATCAAATTAGTCTATCAGAAAGTACTTGGGTAATTAGTACTGGTCAGGAAACAGGGGTGGTTAATGATGTTCCTTATAAAAGATATTTTCAAGTTTATAATGTTAGTAGGGATGTGAGTGGTAATATATCAGAATCTGGAGATAATGATCCAAATAGTCAAAAAATTACAATCTTTCTTGATTATAATAATAATTATATAAATTCTTCATCAGTTTCTTTTTATTTAATTCGTTCTACAAATAATCAAACTTTTCATCAAACAGATTGGTCAGAAGGAAGTGGTCAGGCTGGGCCTATTCCTAATCCTGGAAGTTTTTTTGCCTCTGCTGATTCTAATATTAATTATGCTTCAACAACTGGTTCTATCTATATGACAACGCCAGAATCTACTCCAGCTGAATTAATTTCATCAATTCTTGATACTGGTATAGTTAATGGAGCTGGTTTTAACTCACTATTGTGGCAGGGATCATTAAATACAGGTGGTAGTGTTAAATTTCAAATAGCTTTCTCAAATTCTGTTTCAGGTCCTTGGAATTATTATGGCCCAACTTCTACTGAAGATTGGTATCAACCAAACCCAAATATAAGTACAAGTTTTCCAATATCTGGTTCTGCCAGTCCTCAGAATAATAGATACATTCGTTATAAAGTCCAACTTTCAACCTCCAATACTTCTCCCCAAATAGATGATATAATAATAAATTGGAGTCCTTAATTATAAGGAGCAAAATATAGAATTAAAAACATAAAAAAGGGAAAATAGTTTTAGATAAAGAAATTAAAATTATAATATTATAAAAACGTTAAATAATTAGAATTATATGTTTCAAGTTTCATTTTTCAATTCTAAAAGAAAGGGTTTTACTCTGATAGAGCTTCTTGTCTATTCAGGCGTTCTTGTTATTAGTGCCAGTCTTATTACTGGTATTGTTCAAATTGTTTCTAGATCTAATATTAAAACTCAAGTAGATGAGGAATTAAATAATCAATCAATGATTTTTGAAGAAATTTTTCGTCAAAAAATTCAAACAGCTAAAGGCATTAATTCTATTAGTGGTTCTTTTTTAAGCTTAAAAATGAGTGAGACAAATAAGAATCCAACAATTTTTAGTCTTAACGATGATGTTGTTTTTATTGAAGAAGGAAGCACAAGTCAATTAGCGCTAAATAATAGCGATAAAATAAAAGTTACATCTTTAATTTTTTCTTTTACTGGACCAGAAACATCAAATATTTCTAATTCTTATCATTATGCTTGGTCAGAAAATGTTGGTTGGATTGATTTTGCTTATCCTGGGGGGAATGTTCAAGTACCAAGGCAAGATGGAGAACTAAAAGGGCTTTCTTATATTTTATCTGATAATTCTTGGATTTCTTTAAATTGTCTTTCAACTGATTCTTGTTCCAGCGTAGATTATAAAGTTTCTTCTGATGAAGATGGTAATCTTTTTGGTTGGGCCTGGTCAGAAAATTATGGTTGGATTAGTTTTTCTTGTACCACTGGCGGTGCAGACAATGAAAATATTTGTGCTAGTTCTAATTATGAAGTAACTGTTGCTACCTCTACTGGAGAATTTGATGGTTATGCTTGGGCTGAACATATTGGTTGGGTTAGTTTTAATTGTGAAACTGGGGGAGAAAGTCAATCTAATATTTGTTTAACCTCTGATTACAAAGTTCAAGATTTAAGGATGGAAACTTCATCAATAAAAGTAGAAATTACTCTTGAATATAATTCT
>Ga0334887_1002550_pt1 | contig 20054 bp, 16 predicted proteins | sample GraSluR1_MG_10_FD_207217 | JGI IMG/M metagenome (GOLD analysis project Ga0334887, IMG submission 207217) | Sludge microbial communities from methane-producing bioreactor in Wageningen University, Netherlands - Granular Sludge_18_07-R1 | ecosystem: Engineered > Bioreactor > Anaerobic >...
GTGCATAGAGAAGATGAGTCTGCGCCATTAAATTTGTATATGTGTTGTTATTAACCAAAGCTGTATATTCATCCGGTCCCGTGACACAATCGATGCAAAACTGCCCATCTTTTTGCATTGAAAAATGACCCAAACTGATCCAGATCCGCGCGGTCTCAAACAACATGATTGCTCCCCCATCTTCTATGAGCAATCGGTCGTCATCAGTTGCTTCCATATACAGTTTCAATGCGTATGCGATGTCGGCGTTTATATGATATTGGGCTGTACCTGCAGGAAAGTATGCAGAGCTTTCTTCTCCCCCAATTGTGCGCCAGGGAAATAATGCTCCTCGAGAGTGACCCATTTCACGAGCGCGAATTTTCGCTTGATCCAATATAGATATCCTATATAGCAAAAGGTTTCGAGCGATCCAGGGATGAGTGTATAAAAAATAAGGCAATACGTATATTTCTGTATCCCAAAAATAATGGCCACCATATCCTTCGCCTGTTAATCCTTTGGAAGGGATATTTGTCTTTCCATCGCGCCCGGTCGATTGGATTAAATGGAGTTGGTTGAATCGGAGGGCTTGTTGGATGTGTGGATCTCCCACAATCTCAATGTCAGACCTTGACCAGTAATTTTGAAAGTATTTTTTTTGCTCTCTCATTAATTCTTGGATTCCAGTTTCTTTTGCCGAATGGATGACTTGCTTCGCTCGATCAAGCACCGTGCGTTCTTCCGTGTCTTTACTGGAACAATAACAAACGAATTTGGTCAAGGTTAGTTTGGATCCTTTCGATCGATCTATTTCAAAATCAGATTGCAGCATTTGTTCACTCTGATGCACACGGTGATTGATATCACGATCTTGAGAGAAACAATGATCCATCACTGATACGAGGGCAAAACCGGTATTCTGTGTTTTTTGGATCAGGACACCCAGGTAGTTTTCGTGAAAGGCGTCAAGAAAGGATAGGGGTGGGTTATGAAAATGAGAACCCACTCGGGGATCATCCTTTGCAATGAGGTTTTGAACATCTCCATTCAATGTGGAAGTACAAAGAATGGTTCCGGATCCATCCAAAGGAGTGATCTCAAAATGAAAGACCATGAGTTCTTTCCGCTCAAATGAAGCGAACCGTAAGCTTTGATAATGAACTCTTTTTCCCAAGGGAGACTGCCAAATTACATCCCGAAAAACAATCCCTTGTTTCAGATCAAAACCTCGGAAATATCGAAGGATTTTTCCTTGAAACAGATGAAATGGTTCACCATCGATCGAAAAGTGGAATCCTCTTCCGTCAGGAAGATTCACCATGAGTTGGTGGTTCCGCGCGAAACCATACGCGTTTTCTGCATAATCAATCGGCACGGTATCAAAAAATCCGTTGAGAAAGGTCCCTTTGATTGATGGAAGAATCGAGTCAGGATACTCTTCTTCGAACGCCCCTCTCAAGCCAATGGATCCATTGCCGATTGAAAACTGTGTCTCAGCCAAAGGATTGTCTTTTGGAGGAAAATGTTCTTCGACAATCCACCAATTTGGATCATAGTCTTGGTACACTTGCCTCGCTCCTCTCTACTTTATCTCAAAAGGATGATTCCACAGAATTGATGAATATCGATCTATAAGCTTCAGACGAAAAAAAGAAGAAGCATTCAGTTGTTCGTAAATATCATTACCGAACCCTTTGGTTTTTGGCGCGATTGTTTTGCGGTTATCATACACCTCCGTCTGTGATTTGGACCCTTTAGGTTGAGAAGAGAGGCGGTCCAGTGTGGATTGGCTGTTTTGGTTTGGGGGTCATGAATGGGTTCGTGCTTCTCGTGCAAAATCGAAAGGAGTGTTCTTTTTCAAGCAGATAAGGCAATAGATCACCTTTTGATCGGTTCAATCCGTTTCTGAAAGAGTCAGCTATGGCGGGCATATTGATTGAATAATAAAAAAAGGCGGGCATTTGCCCGCCTCTCATACAATCAGTCAGCGCCGATTTCTCGGTTCCAGCGATCCACTAGTCGTTCGCGGTTGGCTCCATCCCAAACAAAATCCTGATGGACCGTTTTTAAATCCGCAATGTTGATTGCGACCTCTTGTGTAGGGGCGATGGATGAAACTGGAACCACATACCAACTGGCTAGGATCTCAAGGCATTCCAGACCCAAAACAAAATCATACAGCTTCTTTGCGTTGACAGGTTCAGGTCCATTGTGGATCAAAGACATGGATGCCAATTCGTATCCAGTCCCTTCTCGAGGCACGGTAATTTCAATCGGGGCACCTCCCTCTACTTTTAAGCGAACCATATCATGGGCATACCCGATAGAGAAGGGAATCTCTCCAATGGCCACGCTTCTTCCCGGAGCGGACCCGCTGCGGGTATACTGATCAATGCTTTGATCCAACTTTTCCAAGTACATAAAGGCAACATCTTCATCTCCTCCAAAGAGGCTAATCAGAGTTGTGATGACGTTGTATGCAGTACCGGACGTAGCGGGATTAGCTACACGCACCAAGTTGGCATACTTAGAGTCGATGATGTCAAACCAACCCTGAGGAGCTTCGAGTCCCAGTTCTCTGGCGCGGTTGATGTTGGTGGCAAATGCCAAAGGTCCGATATACAAACCAATCCAATAGTACTCGGGATCGATAAACTCTGCGGGTGTATGGACAGCAGCTCTCGATCGGTAGGGAGTTGTGAGGCCTTTATTTTTGGCTTCGATGTGGTTCAGGCCAACGCCTCCAACCCAGATGGAAGCTTGAGGGTTTGCTCGCTCGGCTTCCATACGTGCAATCGCTTCTCCACCTGAAAGGCGCACCCACTCTACCTTAATCCCAGTCGCTTGTTCAAATGCTTGAAAGACTTCCATAGCCAATTGTTCTTCAAAGGTCGTATACGCGCGAACAATTTCTTGAGCGAATGATAATCCCATTACCAAAACCATTCCTACCAGCAACGCCATCCGTAATTTTTTCATGGTTTCCCTCCCAATTTCAGTAATATGTGCAAAGAGAATCTGCTGTTCTCTGATTCGATGAATTGGCCCAATGGGATAATAATCAATACCCGTTGAATAATGGAATAAGCAAAGGAAGGATTTTGGGGATCCCATTCAGAAGTTGCTCGATCATTGATATCGTACTCCGGACGGGAACTACCTTCAACTCTCCTTTGGTTATGGTAATAATTGCGTAGGGAGTAAAGCTCAAACCTCCCCCAACTCCTGAACCATACAGAGCTGATCCATCGCCGCCAGCCCCACCACCAAATCCCCCGCTTAGTTGGAACAGTGGGATAATCACCGTTTCGCCAATTTGAATTGGTGACCCAATGGCTTGATTCGGATTGATCATTTCAAAGGACTGCTTAAGGATCATAGCAGAATGGTCAAAAGGGGTTTCCTGAGGAACGCATATTGTTGCGCAAACTAGAGAAAAAAGAAGAACAGCGAACCATGGTTTCATTTTCACCCTCCTACATTCCCTCCTAGTCTCTCTACCTTTATTATATCACAATTTTCACTTTTCGAAGAACGCTTAAAAGCCTTCTCAAGATGGTCACATTCTATGAACGATCCGGTAATCAGTACCGATTATTCTGCAATCGAACAGTTGACACATCAGCGATTTGGCAGTATAATGACTTATAAAAGAGGCGCTATCAATAGGCCACGAATCCGCGATGGATCGGTGGAATAATATGAGAATCAAAATGGGTATGATTGATACAGAGCTCAGAATTACTGGATTATTAATGACGGTTATTCCTAAAGTATTTTTTAATCAATCCGGATTCCGCTTGCTCAATAAATTACAGAAGAAAATGCGAAAACCGCTCAAAACGGATCCCATACAGTTCACTGAAGAAAGGATTCCCCGCAAAGATGGTTCTATGCTACGGATGTGTTTGTTTGCCCCCAAAGAAGCGAAGAAGAGCGTTCCGGGCCTCCTTTGGCTTCATGGGGGCGGCTATGCACTTGGGGCTCCAGAACAATCGGAAATGATGGCTAAAAGGTTTGTTGAAGCGAGCGATTGTATCATAGTAGCCCCGGATTACCGATTGTCTAATGAAGCTCCATATCCAGCAGCGCTTGAAGACTGCTATGAAACCCTTCTATGGATGAAAAACAACGCGAATGAATTGGGAATCAGAGATAACCAGCTTATGGTAGGCGGCGACAGCGCTGGAGGCGGATTAACTGCTGCGCTCACCCTTTACGCAAGAGACAAAGGCGAAGTAGCTATTGCTTTTCAAATGCCATTATATCCAATGTTGGACGATCGGATGACAAGCGAATCGGCGACGGATAACAATGCTCCTGTTTGGAACTCAAAATCCAACTTTGTATGCTGGAAGCAATATTTGGGCGAGTTGTTTGGAGATCCCAATGTGCCCTATTATGCTGCCCCGGCTAGGGCTAACGACTATAGCAATCTTCCGCCGACAGTAACTTTTGTTGGTGAATTGGAGCCTTTTCGGGATGAAGTTATCCAATATGTAGAGAATCTGAGAAGTGCGGGAATACTCGTTGATTTTGAGATATATAAGGGCTGTTATCATGCTTTTGAGCAAATGTGTCCAAAAGCGAGAATAAGCAAAAAGGCAGTTGCTTTTCTAGCGGATTCATTTACGTATGCGACAGAAAATTACTTTGCGGAACAGGATAAACGGAGTTCAGGAGATACATAAGGTCATTATGGAGAGCTTCATATCGATATTCAGATAACAGCAATTTTGATTCTGGTATTATTGATAACTGTCTCGAGAGTATTGTGATCTCTGCGCGCACCCTAATATCTTTAGCCGGATATTTCATAAGATATGGCAGAAACATAATTCCCTGATGGGGGATTATTCATCCTCAGAAGGTTGACAGGTTGCATTGATTATGATATGATTACGGACCAGCGAGTCCGGAAGTCTCCGTCTCGGAGTCCAAGATAGACGTTCAAGCAGCTTTTTCATACCTCATGAACTATTTCCTATGAAATAATGGTTCCTGAATGGAAAAAAGAAAATGTGTATGATTTGGAAAAAAAAGTTCTAAGTCTGAATACTGCTTCAAACAAATAAGGAGGGAATGTATGGCAAAATTTGGGAAGAGTTTGATTATCCAACTTGTCTTAATGGTTATGATGACTTTGGTGGTATCTGCCAAGTCCACAGGAGGAATTGAATTGCAGCCTTTATGGGATAAGGAAGTCGCATATGGAACCGAAAGGATTGTTGTTATCAGTGACCTTCATCTGGGTGTGGATGACAGCTTCTCGGAAACAGTAAAAAACAAAGGACTAATCGCCGAGTTCTTAAAACGACTCGCTGTAAGTGACATTGACGAGCTAGTTATTGCAGGAGATCTCTTGGATGAGTGGTTTGTGCCGATCACATATCCATCCTATACCGATTTGGAAAAGTTCTTTGGGCAGGTTGCGAACAATAACGCTTCGATTGTCGCAGCTTTTGAAAAACTGATTCAAAGGGGCGTTAAGGTCGTTTATGTTCCGGGCAATCACGACATTCTTCTGAGCGAAGACACACTTTCGAAATTGATCCCGGGGATTATACAGGCTCGCGATGTGGATGGACTGGGCGTGTATCGCACAGGCGCACGCTCCGAGGTTGTCATTGAACATGGCCATCGATACGACTCTTTCTGCGCGCCCGATACACTTTCCAACAAAGAGATCACAGGCGATTATCCTTCCATTTTGCCTCCGGGATATTTCTTCACGCGCTTGGCGGCCACCTCTGTGATGGAAGGGAAATCTGCTCCGCAAAAGGATCTTCCGATAATTGAAGCGCCTTCACCAGATAATGCGGATCAGCTTGATGCGTGGGTGTATTATAAAGTGTGGTTGTGGGCGATGACCACCTTTCCGATCGAGGCCGGTTTCGAAGAAAAAAACATGTATGTAGGTGTAAATGGATTCAATCACCGCTTTTCTCTGAGCGACTTACTTCCCACAATCCAGAAAGACGGCTCCATCAGCGCTGTTTTGTACAGAAATGCGCAGAGGCGCTGGGATGAAGTGCAGGAGCTCAACCTTGTGGCCACGAAGAACCCGTATACCCAGGCGACTGCAGGAGCAGTTGACCATTCCTTCCTAGACCAGCAAGCCAAAAAGCAGTTTTTTGATCTGGATCCCACTGTGGATGTGGTCGTTTTCGGACACTCGCATGTACCCATTATCACTCGCTACACTCAAGGCTATGACAGAGAAAAAGTTTATGCCAACAGCGGTACTTGGATTGACGAAAACCTATTAGGACTAGAAAGGTGCTTCGTGGTAATCGAATCAGGCAAGCAATCCACCGATGTTCGCCTGATGCAGTATCATGAGGATGGTACCATAAGCGATTCTGAATAGAAGGAAAGGCTTCGCTCAAAAAAAGAAAAACTATGGCATTCGCCCGCTGTGCCTGGGCGGTATGACGGCACAGCTCTAAGGAACAGTCGAGATAATCGTAGCTTTGAAAGCGGTTCATCACATAGGATTATCGTCTTTCTGATACACCCTCATAGATCTTACGAAATTCCTGGTTCCTTGCTACCGGTCTTGAGCAGTTGATCGGTGGCTTTTAGAATCGGTGGGAGATCTCTTGACTTGATGGGAATCGGTTTGAGTGAGGCGGTACCATCTTGTTTTGGGTTCTGTTGTCTTTCGGTGCGATTTCACCGAACTTTCATGCCCTTAGAGACAAGCGGGCCCAGTAATGGGCTTAAAGCGCCGGATCTATCTAACCAAGCGATGATTCGCGACGAAGACGGCATCCATGAATCCGTATCGTTTGTTCTGAACTCCCCAATGGTTGGGGGGGCAATCTCGCTGAATTCTTTTTATATTCCGTGGTTGGCCGAACAGAAAATACCAGGTATCTTGAAGGGTGGTCCTTTTCACCCCGATGATTCTAAGCCTTCCCTTTTTCCGGAGTTTTTGCTTTTTTCATAATGCTCTTTTCGAACGTTCAATAGCCCCGGTAGGAGTCTTGAAGCCGAAGATAGAACTCCTTTTTCTCCATTCCCGTTTTCGTAAAGTCGTGTTATAATAGAACCATCAAATTTCTGATCAATGAGAGAAGAGAATTGAAGGAGGATGTTGATGCGGTTCACGACAAAAGCGATTCACGCTCACGAACTGAACGATTGTTTTGGAGCAGTTTCTACCCCTATCTATCAGACTTCGAATTTTTTCATGGATAATGATAAATATCTGAGTGCTGATCGGGAGTGCTTCAAATATACTCGTGTGAGCAATCCGAGCAATCGAGTGGTGGAAAAGAAACTCGCTTCCCTCTGCGAGGCGGAAGACGGTGTTTTGCTTTCTTCAGGAATCGCAGCAATCTGCACAACGCTTCTTTCGTTTTCAGAACCAGGCGATAACATTCTCTTCCCAGAGAAAATGTACGGGGGAACGTTTCATCTGATCCATAACCACTTGCTTCCCGCAGGAATTGAAGCGCGTTTTTATCGGTGTGATCGTCCTGAAGAAATCGGACGACTCATGGATGAACGGACATGCGTTCTCTATGCGGAACCTGTAACGAATCCAACCCTAGAACTCATCGATATTGAACAGTTGTCTAAAATAAAGAAGCACGCTCTTCTCGTTGTAGACAATACATTTCTATCCCCTTTCAATTTTCATCCGTTGCTTTGGAATGCGGATGTTGAAATCCATAGTGTAACCAAATATATCTGTGGTCACTCCGACGTGATTGCGGGATATGCATGCGCCCAAAAGAAAGAATTAATCGAAAAAATCTGGAAGAAATCGTTTACCTTGGGGTTCACGCCAAGTCCATTTGATGCGTTTTTGGTCGGAAGAGGAGTGAAAACCTTAGGTCTACGTATGGAACGGCATAATGATAATGCACGGGTAATCGCGCGGTTTTTGGAAAGAGTGAGCAAAGAAGATCCAACCATTCAAGCGCGGCATCCAACTCTTTATAACCAAATGCCCGTATGCCTTCAAGGCATTCCGGGTTATGGTGGGATTATCTACTTGGATTTGCATTCCCTTGATCGAGCGAAATCTTTCGTTCGAGGGATGTCTCTTTTCCTTGAAGCCACCTCCCTAGCAGGAATAGAGTCTCTTGTAACCATTCCTTGCCTTACATCTCATTCATCCTTATCAGAAGAGGAGCTTTGCCAATCGGGAGTAAGCAAAGGGGGCGTTCGTTTGTCAGTAGGGATTGAGGATGTTGAAGACCTTATTGAAGATATCAAGGCGGGTCTTCGCTCCTCCGGAATTCTTTAATGACCACACGAACCGCATGATCCGCAATCCGAATCACAGGAATCGGAACAGCAATCATCTATGGTCGGTTTTTCTACAAAGGGTTTTTGAATCCGCTTTTTTTGGATGATCCGTTTGGCCCACTGATCCAAATAATCTGTATTGGGTTTGCTGACGCGAAAAGCGTCGCAGAACAGTTTTACTGCTCTGGCAGTTGGAACATTCCACTTTTTTTCTATTTCGGAAATCACCATTTCTTTCTCTCGTATTGTTCGTTCGGAATCAGACATCATTTGCCTCCTTAGATTCTTTGATTTATTGAAGGTATTATCCCATATTTCACCAGAATTTACAATATCATCAAGGAGGGGTCAGAATGGACTGGAACGGGGCTTTAACCATCATACTTCGAATTGCGATTTCCATTGGAGTAGTCGTTGTTGCTTATTTCATGACCTTATGGATCTTCAGAGCAATTGACTCCTATGCAAAAAAGGCCGAACGGCCGTTAAAGGAGCCTAACACGGTTTTGCTTATGATTCGAATTGTTATCTACGCATTAGCAATCGTAATCATAATCTCCATTTTCTCAGAAAGTTTACTTCCCGCGTTGACCGGTTTAGGGTTATCGACCTTGGTGTTGGGTCTTGCAGTACGGGAACCGATTTCGAACTTTATCTGTGGAATCTTGGTTTTGCTCACCCGTACCATAAAGGAAGGAGACGTGATTGAGGTTTCCGGTTATACGGGGTCTGTCGAAGTAATTGATATTAACCACACAAAGATTAAGACCTTTGATGGGCGTAAAGTTCTTATTCCCAACAGAATTGTATGGAATGGAAACATCACCAAGTTTTGGCCTGGGACAATCCGTAGGGTTGATATGGTGGTGGGTGCTTCGTATTCATGTGATATTGGAGAAGTATTGGGCCTAATCCGCGAAGCATTGGAAGAAGAACCTTTGATCCATAAAGCAGAGGGAGTTAATAATGTCGCGAATTTTCGAGGATTTGGTAGCTCTTCTCTCGATTTTACTGTAATGTATTGGGTGGAGAGACCGCTATGGTTTGAAGCCCAGAACGCCTTTGCCATTCGTCTTCAAAAAAAGTTTGCCGAACATGGTATTGAGATTCCGTTTACCCAGATCGACCTCCACGTTAAAAGGGAGGAGAAGAAATGAGAATTATGGACATTATCCCAGTAGCGCGTGCGAAAGAGCCTGCGGACGTGCTTCTCACCAATTGTAGGATTGTGAATGTGTTTTCAGGCGAGATTGAAAGGTCGAATGTTGCGATCTATCGAAAACGAATCGCTGGGATTGGTGATTATACGCAAGGAAAGCAGGTTATTGACCTTGAAGGAAGGTACATCGTTCCTGGGTTGATCGATGCTCATCTCCATATAGAAAGCACCATGCTTGATCCAAGAGAATTTGCTCGAGCCGTTTTGGCTCGAGGGACCACCACTGTGATCGCAGATCCTCATGAAATCGTAAATGTCGTTGGGTTAAAGGGGATCGATTTTTTTATCCGGTATACCGAAGGAGTGCCGTTGAATATTTACTTTATGATTCCATCCTGTGTTCCTGCGACGAGTTTTGAAGATAACGGTGGGAACATAAACGTGTATGACATGATCGGGTTTATTGAGAAGCACCCGAGAGTGCTAGGGTTGGGAGAAGTGATGAACTATCCAGGAATCCTTTCGTGTGACCAAGAATTACTAACCATGATTGAACTGATTCGGCATAAATACAAAAAAATCGATGGTCATGCGCCAGGGCTCGATGGCAAGGATTTAAACGCGTACGTAAGCGCATTCATCCGTTCGGATCATGAAAGCACCGAAGCTTCTGAAGCAAAAGAGAAGCTTGCGCGGGGTATGCAAGTCCTAATGAGGTACGGGAGTATTGCCAAAGATCTCGTTAATTTGCTCCCAATTGTCAATCACCATACGGAACCATTTCTTTCGTTGTGCACCGATGATAAGCATCCAGATGCGATTCAAAAAGGACACATTGATGAAGCGGTTCGTTTATGCATCGAGAACGGTGTTGATCCGATCTCGGCCATCCGGATGGCTACCATCAACACAGCCCGCCATTATGATCTTCGTAGTATGGGGGCTATTGCGCCTGGATATAAAGCAGATTTGGTTGTTGTGGACGATTTGGAGCGCTTTTTTCCTCAATTGGTTATGAAGGACGCGCAGATCGTTGCGAAAGATGGCGTTTGCATTGCTCGTTTCCCCAGTCCCGATATTAGCACAGACAGTGTTCGACATACAATCCTTTGCCCAGAAATGCAAGAGACTGATTTCCTTCTTCATTGGAACGGCCTTACTGAAGCAAAAGTTCACTCCATTCAAGTGTTCGGTAGTTCAGTATTGACTCGGAATCAACCAGTTGTCCTTCCCGTCCGGAATGGTGAACCAGACCTTTCGGCAAAAGACTGTTTGAAAATCGCTGTTGTCAACCGATATTCGCAAAAAAAACAGTTCTCATTGGGCTTCGTTTCTGGAACAGCAATGAAAAGCGGCGCGGTAGCAACATCTGTAGGCCATGACGCTCATAATCTGTCTGTAACTGGGAAAAACGACAGAGACATGGCAGTCGCGATCAACGAAGTAATTCGAATGGGCGGTGGAATGGTAGTGGTCCGGAATGGTCGGATATTGGCGTCGTTAGCGCTTCCCATCGCTGGCTTGATGTCCGATTTGCCTTTAGAAGAAGTTGTTGAAAAAGAGAGACATTTGCACCAAGCTGTTTGTGATTTGGGTAGCGATCTACCCAACCTTATGATGACCCTTTCTTTTGTTCAGCTTGCAGTCATTCCTGAGATCCGGATTACCAATCAGGGGTTGGTCGATACCAATCGGTTTCAATTTATCTCGGTTAAAGAAGAGTAAGAGGGATCCCATATGAGTCCTGTCATGTACGCATTGGTCCTAACAACCGTTGCGGGAGCGGCTACAGGTCTGGGAGCTCTTCCCTTCCTTTTCTTCAGGAAGGGAGCCAGTCAACGATTTATTGACGGGCTCATGGGATTCGCTGCAGGAATTATGCTTTCTGCAACCGCTTTTAGCCTCGTCATTCCTTCCTTTGAAATCGGCGGTCTTTGGGCCTTTTTAATTGGGTTCCTTTTGGGGGCGTTTTTTGTTGATCTTATCGACCATTTTTCTCCTCATGAACACTTTCTCAAAGGGCGCGAAGGGGCTGATTTCAAAAAGGCGAGTAAAATTTGGCTGTTTGTTATAGCCATTGCGATCCATAACTTTCCCGAAGGCATGGCGGTTGGTGTAGGCGCTTTTTCCGATCAAGCGGAATCGATCGCATGGGCAATTGGGATTCAAAATCTTCCTGAAGGTGCTGCAGTAGCCGTTGCGTTGATCAATGCGAAGTACAAACCCACAGTAGCCTTCTTGGTCGCGGCTCTAACCGGTGCAGTTGAAATCCTTGGGGGGCTAATTGGTGTTGCGGTACTTTCCATTTCCTCGGCTCTTCTTCCCTATATGCTTGCTTTTGCGGGAGGAGCAATGCTGTTCGTCATTAGTGATGAAGTCATCGTTGAGACCCATGCCAATGGAAACCAACGATTGGCTACCTATTGCTTGATCGGCGGATTTGCGCTTATGACCATTTTTGACGTTCTATTGGGCTAAAAGATCCAGGGAAAAAAGTACGTCATTACAAAGTGGTACCTCGTTTCGAAAGCTTTCAACCGCTACGCATTTTCCGAAAGGGGGGCACAATGATGCAGTATATGGCTCTAGTAGGTACAATTCAAAGCGACTGCGCCGCACAATCCCATGGATCGGCAGTAATGATTGAATTTACCGGAACACGTTTGGCCTCGCTGAATTTAGAAAAGAACGATGGGTTAGATACCACGTACAATATCATTGCAGTTCGAGAAGGGTTTATCATCCACCAATTGGAAGAGAATGATTTTATGGGTGTGATTCGCGGGAAAATCTCCTTCGTGAAGACCCTTGAAGAAGCGAGTTTTGGGAATGCAGATCTTCTGCAAAATCTCAAGGAAATGATGGTCCGTAATTGACAAAACACCCCCTTTGGGGTGTTTTGTCAATTCTGTTCTCATTGGTTATTCATCTCTGGAGGTCTGCTTATCTACTTTACAGTACCTTGTACTTCTTCACTTGATCTTCATTATCCAACACGCGTAAAAAAGCTTCAATGACTTGCGGATCAAATTGCGTGCCTTTATGCTTGTTCAATTCGTGGATCGCTTCATCATATTTCAAAGCCCTACGATAGGATCGATCTCGAACCATAGCATCCCATGTATCCGCAACTGCAATGATTCGTGAAACCAGAGGGATTTCTTCCCCTGTAAGTTCATCCGGATACCCATTCCCGTCAAAGCGTTCATGATGGTGCCGAACTGCTATCGCAGCCGAGTTCAGTTCCTGAGAACCACTTAGAACCTCAAACCCCCAAACAGGGTGATACTTAATCACTTCAAACTCCAATTCACTTAGCTTCCCCGGTTTATTGAGAATGGCTTGAGGAACGAGGATCTTTCCGATATCGTGAACCATACCCGTCCAATATACTTGATCAATTTCTACTGGGGAAAACCCCAGTTGAATTGCAATAGCCGCTGCGACTTCCGCAACATGATCAGAATGGCCTTTGGTGTAGGTATCATGGATTTCTAGAATCCGAATGATCGAGAGGATAATCCCTTCCTGGAATCGTTTCTGCATGTCTCCGAGCCGCCGAAAAGCCAAAAAAGCAGAAGCGAGGCTTCCTAATGCTTCTAGGATTCGCGGCGCATCGTCACTAAATTCTTTATCTTGGTCGGAACGAATATCCAAAGTCATATGCCCCAGTGTTTTCTGATTCAATCGAAGGGGGACGACAAGGGTTTCTTTGATGGAGGGAACAACCCTCATGAACTGTTCCTTTATCGGTTCTGGCATTTGGAGATTCTCCAAACCGATTTTCCGTACGGTGTCAGAAATCTCAAAATACTCAGCTTTCAGAGGAATCTCCTGTAGTTTCTTAATATCCTGCCCCACAGCATGGATATATTTCCAATCTTCCCCTTCAATCAAAGAGACACTCCCACAATCGGCCTCCGAAATAATTTCCGTGGCCCGCTCCAATAGTTGCGACAGAAAGGTTTCATTGGAATCGGTGGAGGCTTGGATCAGGGTTGTGGTGGAATCCACTAGTCTTTCGAACTTTCCGATCGTAGTATCCAGTTCGGAGTACGAATGCTCCAGTTCTTCATTAATCGCGGTTAGTTCTTCATTGGAAGCAGATAATTGATTTGATGTCGCTTCCAGATTGAAAAAGACCTTTCGATATTCTTCAACAAGAACCAAACCACACGTGAGGGTCACGATAAGCGTTCCATAGGAAGTCAAGTAAATCGGAACATATCCACGGATCGTCTGTGTAATCAAATCAATGATCAGAGCCATTCCCAAAAAAAGCACTGCGTAGAAGAACTGATTCTTTCTGTTGATTATGGAAATTGTCCCGATTAAAGCAAAATTAACAATCGTCGCAATGCTGGCAAGCCCTCCTCCAATCAAGGGAATGAGGAATAGAGAAAGGATCGTAAAGACCGCCATCAACTTTGAAAAATAGATCTTCTTTGTGAGATAGCTTTCAATCCCCCAAAGGAGTGTGAATGATGCCAGTGTTCCAGCGATAGCGTTCGTGTATATTGGCTCAAAGAAATAAGCGGAACTCAAAAAACCCTGCGCGTGGGAAAAAATCAGAACCGAACTGAATATTGCAGAGGCGCCCATTCCGAAATAGGCATTTTCATATTGGTTGATTGCTCTTCCCATTCGGAAAAGCAAAATGGCTAAAAGAATATTCATTCCGATTGCAAAGAAAAGGAAATATCCATCGAACATACGAAAAAGGAATTCCTTCAGGCGCACCATCCATTGGATTTCGATGTAGGGACTTGGGAAGATGATTAAATCATTTTGCGAAGAAAGCTCAATCTCCATGATATTGGTTGATTGGAGTTGACCAGATTCAAAGGAAAAAGATAACCCTCCGTAAAAGAATTCGGGTTGTGGATAGGAAGAGGATCTCGCTTCACCGATCAGAGAGCCGTTTAGGTACACGCGAATTTGGTTGGTAAAGAGTGTGGGTATTTTTAGGGTTTCGCCAGAAGGAATCCCCAAAGGCCGGGAAAGCTTGAGATCAATGATTCCTGGTTGTTCCAGATGCAGCAAAAAAGTAGCCGTATATGGATCGCCATTTAGCTCTCCCACCCATCGACCGTCCAAGACAGTGCCTGAAGGCGCAGTGATCCAAAAGAAAAACAGCCATAGCGCTAAGAATCCCCCCAAGATCATGAGCAGCCGGAAATATTTCAACGTTTCCTCCCTACCTATTGATCATTCAAACCGTTTTTAATCGATTGGATCAATCGTTTGATTTCATCAGAATGGCAGCGGATATCTTCGGCCATGAATCGGATTTCTTCATGAGAAAAGTCAACTCTGCCAGTCGATTTGACCATTTGGTTTACATAGGAAGCGCGGAGTTTGGTTAAATCAACCTTTTTAGGAGCAATTTGTTCAGTACGTTCGGGAATAACAATCCGATTGCCGGGTTCGTCCATAGAAGGGTCTCCACAATCGACACGAATGCCATGGTCGAGAGCAAAACTCAATTGGGCGCTCGGGCACTTCCCCGCGCTTGTGTATTCAGTCTCCTGCACAACAATAATCTGGTTTTTTTCCATCTTCCGAGCCAAACCAATGGCAGCACATAAAGAAGTATTGCCAGCAGGGCCTCTTTGAAGCCCTTCCAACTGCGCAAGCATTTCCGTTGTGTAAAACACTTCACCTTGGGTAACCAGATAGTAGTCATCCATATATCGCAATGGCCGAGCAGCGTTTAGGGGAACATCGCTTCGATCAGGGAATACGGCAAAAGGAATGCCAAAACCGGTATGTCCTGTAGTAAAAGATTTTCGGTTAAAGTCGACATCGCTGGCCATATGCAATCCGTGAAGGTCCACACTGGCCCCAATCACGCGAGTGCCGTCTGCATGCGCTTTTCTTAACCCACGAGCAGTCCCGGTCAGATTTCCTCCCCCCGCATGAGTCACCAACACAACATCGGGATATCGATTTTCTCTCAACTTCATTTCAGTTGCGATTTCCATACCTAGGGTTTCAATTCCGCTGATTCCAAAAGGAGTATACAAAGAGGCATTGAAAAAACCAGTTTCTTCCAAACATACCAGGAAATAATAAAAGAGTTCAGGACCGACTGTCATCTGTACCACTTCAGCTCCTAAAGCTTCGCAAGACCGTCCTTTTTCAAGAATTTCGGGCTGTCCGACTCCTTTACTATCAAATGTTTCTTGAAGGATCATACATTTCAAGTTGTATTTTGCTGCCTGGGAGGCTACCGCTGCGCCATAATTTCCGCTCGTTGCGGCAACAACGCCGGGGAAACCATGTTTATGAGCATGAAAGACGCTTACAGAAGCCCTTCGATCTTTGAAACTCCCCGAAGGATTGCAGGCTTCATCTTTCAGGAAAATCCGTGCTCCTTTGCCTTTCGGACTTATTCTCCGTACTAGATTCCCAATGTTCTTAAGCTCAATTAATGGAGTGTTTCCTACAGACGTGGACATTTGGATTTTTATGATCTCTTCAATAGAATACCCTGCTTCTTGCATCATCTGTTCGTAATCAAAGGCGATTCCTTCCGTTCGAAACCGATCATAGTCTATTCCTACAGCCTTCTTCATGATTTCGTTTTTGCGGGCCATTACGTCATTGTACTTTTCGATGGTCATCCGCCCCCTCTCGGATTTTTGCTCTGAGCTTTGGACCAATTTCGAGGAGAGCAGGAATCGCTTTTCCAAACGAGTGCGTATGAGCGGGAAACACCTCAACCAGGGTACCTTTATATTCTCGATCGATCAGGGTTCGAATCGAAACACGATCGCCCAATTGAGCTTCTTCTACAGACATAAACCCATTCACGTAGGCATCCAAAGGGGTTTTTCTCGTTTCCTCAGGAATATGATCAGGCCGATCATGTGGTTCAAGGATCCGAAAGTGGATCTTTACCCAATCTCCTTGCTTTGCGTTTTTTTTCATCTATCTTCTTCTTTTTCGGGCAAGCATATTGGTATGGGAAGGTCAGCCATTGAGTAAAGACCAGGGTCTGTCGAGATTACAACGGGAATCATATTCACAGCAGCGGCGATGGTTCCCTTTCCTCCGGGAATTTCTGGTTGAATACTCAGGTTGATATCCGGGTCCCCCTCAATCCAAATATAGTCACCCGTTTCAACGTTTTCTAAATGAGGGTGGATCTGTTGGGGATGGATTAATTCAATGACAACATTTCCATCCAAATCATAACCTCTACCAATGTGTCGACAACCAGCAACCATTCCCGGTTCAACTTTGACGACGGGGGTTTCCCTATGAGTGGTGGAAATAATGGGTTCACGCTCTTCTTCAATCCGGTCCAAATCCCATCCCAAAGCATCTGCAATCATCCGGATGGACTCTGGGAACCCGATATGCCCAACGATGCTACCTGATTCCAACCCTTTTTGAAATTCCTCAGGAGTGGTACCCACCCCTTGGGTCATCATCACTGTTTTCCCAAAAGGAGAAAGATCGTTCACGCGGGTGGCTTTGATCTTTTTCACTTGAAGACAAGCTCCCGTCATGTTTAGGATGAGCTGATCAAGCACAAAACCAGGATTGATCCCGGTACCCAAGACACTGACACCATGGCGGCGCGCAAGACTGTCAATCATTTGGGCATATTCCGGCGACGTGGCAAAAGGATAGGCCATTTCCTCGGCAATCGTGACTACATGGATATTTTTTTCTACGCACGATTTGATTAAAGGAAAGACCCCTTTGACGAAAGAATCTGTTGCGATCACGGCTAAATCAGGAACTGAATCGGAAAGGACAGTTTCCAGAGAATCCGAAACAAAAATGTTCAAAGATTGCCCGACACCCAAAACTGTTCCAAGGTCTTTCTTTTTCCATTCAGCCCTTTGATCAACAACCCCTACAAGCTGAAGCGCTTCCTTCCGAAGAATGTTCCGTGCAATCCCAGATCCCATGGCCCCAAGACCAACCACAACTACACGAATCATATCAATCCCTCCTTTTCGGTTTTCTGTGCTATTGTATCATATCCGATCCTTTTTTCAGTTCGGATGTGCAATGTGGGCACCTAAGAGCAGCGATGGGGATTGATGAACAACAGAACGGACATTCTTTGGTTGTTGGCGCAGGTGGTTCCATCGCTTCTTCTTTCTTTTTCATCCGATCTTTTGCTCTCAAAATAAGGAAAATAGCGAATGCAATAATGATAAAGTTTACGATTGTGTTGATAAAGAGGCCGAAGTTCATTGTAGGCGCGCCCGCTTCTTGGGCTATCGCCAAAGAAGCGTATTCCTTCCCATCAAGAGCGACGAATAAATTGGTGAAATCAACTCTACCCAACAGCATACCGATCGGTGGCATGATGATATCATCCACTAACGATCGAACAATCGGGCTAAAAGCCAAACCCAAAATAAATGCGACAGCCAGTTCCAGAATATTCCCTCGAGTCAAAAAATTCTTAAACTCTTTCCACATTGCCATCCCTCCTTCTTTGGAGAACCACACCATAGAAAGGTGATAAACGATTATACAACAACTCCTTTATTTTATCAAGTACAGAAAACCGATGGAGAACCGAGATAGATGAGATGTGGTATAATACCCCGAAAAAACCTTGAATCGAAAAGGAGGTATGCTTGGATGTTGAAACAATGGGTGTATTTTTTTGGGAAGAGCAAATGCGAAGGATCTACGCAGATGAAAGAATTGTTGGGAGGAAAAGGAGCAAACTTGGCTGAAATGGTGAATATAGGGATTCCCGTTCCACCTGGTTTTACGCTTTCCACAGACGTGTGTCATTACTTCTACGAAAACGGAAAAACCTATCCCCACAACCTGAAGCAGGAAGTTACCGATGCTATGGCCTTATTAGAAGCCGAGACACGGAAGAAATTCGGTGATCCCAAAGATCCCCTTCTGGTTTCTGTTCGATCTGGAGCAGCGATTTCTATGCCTGGGATGATGGATACCATTTTAAACTTAGGTCTGAATGACGCAACAGTGAAGGGCATCGCGGAAAAGTCCGGAAACGAGCGTTTTGCCTATGACTCGTATCGACGGTTTATGCAAATGTTCGGGGATGTAGTCTTGGAGATCCCTCATCACGAGTTTGAAGAAGCTTTGGATCGGATTAAGAAAGACAAAGGAGTTAAGCTTGATACAGAACTGGACGCACAGGATATGAAAAAACTCGTCGGGCTGTACAAGGAATCCTATCGGAAGTATGGGAAAGAGTTCCCTCAGAATCCCCATGAACAACTATGGGCTTCGATCAGCGCAGTCAACAACAGTTGGATGAATGAAAGAGCCATTACCTATCGGAAATTGAATCAAATCCCTGAAGGGAAGTACAAAGGAACGGCTGTTAACATTGTTTCTATGGTTTATGGGAATATGGGGGACGATAGCGGAACAGGGGTTGCATTTACTCGAAACCCGTCCAACGGAGAAAAAAAGTTTTATGGGGAGTTTTTGGCCAATGCGCAAGGAGAGGATGTTGTGGCTGGTATCCGCACTCCATTACCTCTGGATCAAATGCAAAACAAATGGCCACAGGTGTATCATCAGCTAACGGAAGTCTTCCGAAGATTGGAAACCCATTACAAAGATATGCAAGACGTCGAGTTTACTATCGAGAAAGAAATTTTGTATATTTTGCAGACACGAAACGCGAAACGGACTGCTGCTGCTGCAGTTCAGTGCGCGGTTGATATGGTTGAAGAAGGAGTCATAGACAAAAAGACAGCAGTACTCCGCGTGGATCCAGATCAAGTGGAGCAACTGCTTCATCCGACTTTTGATCCGGTTGAACGAAGGAAAGCAAAGATTCTAACAAAAGCGCTTCCCGCATCTCCAGGCGCAGCAACCGGAAGGGTTGTTTTTGTGGCGAAAACCGCGGAAGAATGGGTTGCCAAAGGGGAAAAGGTCATTTTGGTCCGGATGGAAACCTCCCCTGAAGATATCGGTGGGATGGCTGCAGCGGAGGGTATCTTGACTGCTCGTGGAGGAATGACTTCGCACGCGGCTGTAGTTGCGCGCGGTATGGGAGAACCTGCCATTGTCGGCGCGGAAGATCTTGAGATAAGCGAGAAAAACAAACAATTCAAAGTCAATGGGGCAGTGGTCAAAGAAGGAGATTGGATCTCCATTGACGGGACGACAGGAGAAGTGCTGCTTGGCAAAATCATCACCATCCAACCAGAAGGACTCTCGGGATCAGTTGCTACTCTGTTGGGATGGGCTGATGAATTGAGAAAGTTGGGTATTCGCACAAATGCTGATATTCCCAAAGACGCAACGGTGGCACGGCAGTTTGGGGCGGAAGGCATTGGGCTGTGTAGAACCGAACATATGTTCTTCGAGGCCGACCGAATTCAGATCGTGCGCAGGATGATTATGGCCCGAAGTCTTGAATCCAGGCAAAAAGAACTTGATTTGCTGGAACCCATACAAAAGGAAGATTTTTATGGAATCTTAAAAGCAATGAATGGGCTGCCTGTAACGATCCGATTGATCGATCCTCCCCTTCACGAATTTCTTCCACATGAACCCGAAGTGCAGGCCAAGGTGGCAAAAGATCTGAATATCAGTATTGAAGAGCTGAAGCAAGCTGTTGAAGAGTTGAGTGAATTCAATCCTATGTTGGGTCATCGAGGGGTCCGATTGTGCGTTACCTACC
>Ga0334887_1002554_pt1 | contig 20016 bp, 17 predicted proteins | sample GraSluR1_MG_10_FD_207217 | JGI IMG/M metagenome (GOLD analysis project Ga0334887, IMG submission 207217) | Sludge microbial communities from methane-producing bioreactor in Wageningen University, Netherlands - Granular Sludge_18_07-R1 | ecosystem: Engineered > Bioreactor > Anaerobic >...
AGACGCGGACCAGATTGAAATGGGCGATCCCCGCGCCCCGCAGCGCCGACTCAAACGACTGCAGGTTGTGGGAGTGCTTGCCCACCCCTTTGGTGAAGAACATCTCCTGCGGGACGAAAGGCGTGTTCATGCATATAACCTCCACCCTACGTTGTCACGGGGAACACCACCCGGCGCCGCGCCGGAACGCCAAGGGGGCAGATTATAACGGGCTCGCCGTTCGCGTCACCAGCACGGAAGGGGGAATTCGCCGGATTTTTCCGGGCGGCGAAACAGACGCCCTCAGGGACGAAGCGTCACGTCGCATCGTCCAGCAGCGCCTCCAGCATCGGGCGGATGGTCCGCAGCGCACGACCCCGGTGGCTGATGGCATTCTTGCGGGCGGGTTCCATCTCGGCCGTCGTCATCCCGAAGGCGGGAATCCAGAAGTGCGGGTCGTACCCGAACCCGTTGGCGCCCCGCGGTTCGTCGATGATCAGACCCTCCACGGCGCCCGAGGCAGCGGCCCGTACGCGACCGCCGGCCGCGACGGCCATGGCACAGCGGAACCGGGCCGTGCGACGTTCCGCCGGAACGCCGGCCAGGGCCGCGACGAGCTTGCGGTTGTTGGCGGTCGAGTCCTGGCCGGGGCCGGCGAATCGGGCGGAATGCACGCCCGGAGCGCCGCCCAGCGCGTCCACTTCCAGCCCGGAATCGTCCGCCAACGTCCACAGCCCGGATTGTTCGGCGTAGTACAGGGCTTTCTTGACGGCGTTGGACTCGAATGTTTCGCCGTCTTCCACGGGTTCGGGCACGGGGGGCAGGTCCGCCAGCGTCTTCCAGGCGACGGGGAGATCATGCATGACCTCGCGGATTTCCCGCACCTTGTTCGGATTGGAGGTGGCCAGCAGGATGGTACGGGGTGTCACCACGCTTCACTTCCGGCCTGGATCGGGACCAGTTGGGAGGCCAGGAACTTGTTGCGGTCCCCCTGGACCTTGACGCGTTTCAGATTGCGGAGCAGGTAGGCGAAGTTCTCCTTTGCCTGCAGACGTCGGACCTCGGCGCTGTAGCTGGCCATGAGCGTTCGCTCCACCGCGTATCTCGAAAACCCGCTGCCGGGATCCTGCTGCACGCGCTGCGTCTGCTGTTCCAGCATGGCGTCGGGGCCGAACGTGCCCACCGTCACTTCGCTGGCGACCGAGCCGTGATGGTAGTAGGCCTCGTAGCCCCGTCGGCGCAGCTCCTGGGTGTATTCGGATGCCGCGGCCTTGCGATCGTAGAAACTCGCGGTGTTCTCGAAGGTGGCCACCAGCAGCGTGTAGCTTCCCCGGGCGTTCTCGAGGCGCCAGGCGGGGTTGCCCACGTCCGTCTCCGGAGACGCGACGGCCTCCGCGCCCAGGAATCCGCCAAGCTGCACGGTGCGCAAATCCGTCCGCAATTCCTCGGGAATGAACCGCCTGCCCGTGTCGGGATCGATCCGGCGATAGTAGGTCCCATACAGCACCTGGGACGAGTGCCGTCCGTGCAGGACCCTGACGTCCTGGCTCCGGACGCCCGAGATTCTCCGCACGTCAGCGGCCAGCGACTCCGATTCGGCGACTCGTCCGGGCCCCCGGATCTCCACGCAGAGAATGGTCCACGGCTCGCCCCTCGGCCGACCGAAGCCCCACGACGGGCCGCCGCCCCCGTGCTCACAGCCCAGGGAAAGGGCCAGCAGCATGGCCATCCCGATGCCCAGTCCGATTTGCCGTCGCTTCATGGCTCTCTTCGCCGTCTTCGCAGAACACGGTCCTGGATGTCGAGCAACTGTCGAACGCCTCGCGCTCCCATCCGCAGCATCCGATCCAGCTCGTCCCGGGTGTACGAAGCGCCCTCCCCCGTGCCCTGAACCTCCACCAGCCGCCCCGAACCGGTCATGACCAGGTTCAGGTCCACGTCCGCCCCGTTGTCCTCTCGCTGGTCCAGATCCAGCAACAATCGGCCGTTTACACGCCCGACGCTGACGGCGGCGATCGCATCCCGCACGGGTGATCGGACAATCCGCTTCTGCCGGCGCGCGTGGGCGAGGGCGTCACAGAGAGCCACGTAGGCCCCCGTCACGCTGGCCGTCCGCGTGCCGCCGTCGGCCTGGAGCACGTCGCAGTCGATCAGAATCGAGCTCTCGCCCAGGGCGTCCAGATCCAGCACGGCCCGGAGGCACCGCCCGATGAGGCGCTGGATTTCCTGCGTCCGGCCATCCACGCGGTGTCGATTCCGCGGCTTGCGGTCAGACACGGCGCTGGGCAGCATGTCGTATTCGGCCGTCACCCAGCCGACGCCCTGTCCGGCCCGCCAGGACGGCACGCCGACCTGCCACATGGCCGTACACAGCACGCGCGTTCGGCCGCACTCGATGAGGACGGAGCCCGGTGCGTACGAGGTGAACCCTCGCGTGATTTTCACGGGGCGAAGGTCCGTCGCCCGCCGACCGTCCTCTCTCACCATGAGGGTCACCTCGCCTCTGCATGGGAAACGCAAGTTCTGCGGGGGAATCCGATCCCGCATCCCAACAAGGTTCCCGCGGCGCGAGCGTACGAACGGTCACGGGGAGTGTCAACCGCCGGTGTCCAGGGCCGCGTCCCGCAGGCGTTCCGACCGCGGGCCGGCGGCGTGAAACGTCAGGCGTCGTTGCGTCGGGCTCACCACGGCCAGCCGGACCGTCAGGCGGTCGTCCGGCAGCGTGTTCAGCACGCGATCGGCCCACTCGACGACCACCGCGGCATCCGCGCGGAACATCTCCTCGGCGCCCAGCGCGGCGAACTCCGCGGGGCTTCGGAGCCGGTAGGCGTCCACGTGGTACAGATACACGCGGCCGGCATACTCGTGGACAAGCACGAACGTGGGGCTGTTCACGTCGCAGGAGTCGCACACGCCTGCCCCGTCGGCGAGCCCCTTCACAAGGTGCGTTTTGCCGCTGCCGAGGCCGCCGATCAGGGCGATGGTCTCGCCGCCCTCCAGCGCGCGACCGATCCGCGCACCCAGGGCAAGCGTTTCCTCGACGCTGTTCGTCTCGATCGGACCCGCGGAATCAGCCATCGAAATGATCGTACCCCCCCGGCTTCACCGGCGTCGTTCGCCCGTGCGGGTCCACGAGGACGAAATCCCGCTCCGTCATGACGCCGATCCGGACCAGGCCCAACCGGTCGAGCGCCGATCGGTCAACGTCCTCCGACAGGGCGGCCAGCAGCTCGAAGTCCTCCCCGTCGTTCAGAGCATGGTCGAGCGGCGAGCGGCCGTCCGCCCGGGCGGCCTCCTGCGCCGCATCACTGATCACACCCGCCAGGGCCTCTTCGTCCAGGCGGGCGCCGGCGCCGGACGCCTCGCCCATTCGCGCCAGGTCCAGCGACAGCCCATCGCTGATATCCATCAGAGCGTGCAGGTTTGGGCCCAGCGCTTCGGCGATGTTCCTTGCCTCGGCCACCCGCGGCGTGAACGTCAGATGCTTGCCCAGCAGGCTGCCTCCAAGCGGTCCGGTCACCACCAGCATGTCGCCCGGCCTGGCCCCGCTGCGCCGGACGGGGGCAATGCCGGGGTAGGCGCCGGCTGCCATACAGACGTCGATGGCCAAAGGGTGGTCCCACCGCGTGGTGTCGCCCCCCACGAGGTCGCAGCCGAAGGAATCGGCCGCCTGACGCATGGCCTGGACCAGCTCCTGCGCACGATGCATCGGAAGCGACCGGGGCAGGGCAACCGATACGGTGGCCGCCAAAGGCCGGGCGGCCATGGCGGCACAATCGCTCAGGCTGCAGGCGACGGCTTTGCGGCCGATGGCGGCGAGGGGCTGCCGGCCGGCCTGGAAATGAATCCCGTCCAGCAGCATGTCGGCCGTCAGAAGGACCGTCGTGCCGCCCACCTCCAAAATGGCCATGTCGTCGCCGACGCCGAGTTTCGACCACGGCCGAAGCCGGCCCTGCCCCGCCAGGAGCCAGCGTACGAATTCCATCTCCCCGTCAGCCATGCCACACCTGTGAATTCACACCCCGGACTCGGGCGTGGGATTTTACCGGACCGCCGGGAGTCCGGGAAACGCCCGGATCGCCGATCGGTCGCCACGGTCGGTCTATCCCGGATTGCGTTCGCTGGAACTGAATCGTAAATCACCGCGGAGGGATACTATGCTCAACACCCGGGCTGCCTCAGCCTCCGACCAGATTCGCGGCGAGATTGCGCGTTTTATCCAGATTACGCAAGAGCGCAGTGAGTCCGATAGCAACCACCAACGCCGACGTGCCCGCCGCCGGCATCAGCGATCGTGGCCTCTGACGGTCAGCGCTCCTTTGGGTACGACCATCCGCGATATCAGTGTCGCCCTGCACAACGCATCTCCGCTCGGGCTTGCTTTCCTGTCTCCCGTGACGATTCGGGACGGGTCGGTCGTCTTTCTGCGGCTGTTCTGGCATGAAAGAAGAGGGCGGTGGGTCCCGGCCATCGTTCGCCACGCGACCCCAACGGAGCATGGGTATCTGATCGGGTGCGAGTTCTCTGCCGAGGATGAGTCACTTTGCCAGATCGCGCTCTCGCGAGGGCTCGCGACGGAAAGCGCGGACGCCGGCTGACCCCCGCCGCTGTATTGAGATCCCACGCAAACCCCGTTTATGCTCGACAACATGTGGGGAATACCCTACGGGATGGCAAACAGGTGCCAGTCCTCGCCGTTGGCAGTCCTATCCTATCGTCCTGACGGTAAGTTACGTGCATACTTCCTCGCCGAACGCGGTCCGGCAGGTTGCGATTCTGCATCATGGTCGTGCGAGCCGAAACCAGTGCATACGTGGAGTCCGCACAATTGGGTCTGACCACAACGTTTGATGAATGCGGAAGATCGCCAGTGCTGCAATTTGTCAATCAAGGCAATGGTGACGGACGGTACGCGAATTGCCCATTCTTCCTCGTCTGAGAAGCGGTTCGCTGTCAGCGGTCACCCCATGTCGAAAGCTCCCCATCGCAACCGAAACGTTTTGGCGGCGAGGAGGGTCTGCGCGATGGGCGACTCAGGCTGACGATCGCACGGCCGGACGGGTGCTTCCCGGAGGGGGCAGAACCCGTGTTTGTGCCGGCCTGGAGGGAGCTCCTCTGGCTCATCTCCGGGCCGTGGCGAGTATGCCGGCGGGATCCATAGCCGGGTCCGTCCGCGTGAGCGAAGGAGGAAGAAGCGCTACGGAGGAGGAAGCCCATGCCCCGGGGGTCGCGGCTTCCGCGTGAGGCCGCTGGCGCCGGGCAACGGATGGGGAAGAGGACGGCCGGTACCGCCTTGGGCGAGATGCCGGCCGTCGTTTCGTTGTGGCCTTCCCGTCGGGTGGACGGGGTGCGGATGGGGGCGCGTCCGGCCAGGTGGATCCGCGACGGAGGGCCGGCGATTCGCGTCCTGGAGCAGGGCGATGTCACCCGTCGCTGCGCGGACCGCGACGGGGCGGTGGAGTTGTGTTGCCGGCGGGGCGGTTGCCGCCGCCGGGGCCGAAGGGCATGTCGATGCCGCGGGCCTTCATCCGGCCCATCATGGCACTGAAATAGCCCATGCGACGGGCGGTCTGGTCCGGATCGCGTGATTCGGTCGCCTGCTTGCGGCCCTGGGGCGTGGCCATGCGCTCCCGCCAGCGTCCGCCGGGGCCGCGGTCGCCCTCGGCCTGGTTGTCATTGCCGTCCCGGCTTCGTTCGGCCTCTCGCCGCTTGCGCTCTTCCTCTCGCCGTTTTTCCCATTCGGCCCGGTGCTTCTCCATTTCCTTCATGAAGGCCTGCATCTGGTCAATGTGCTGATCGAGCACGGCCAGCTTCTGGTCCGGTGCGGCGGCCGTCCACTCGTCGATGTTGTTGTCGAGCCGTTCTTCCATGACCTGGCGCATGTTCTCAAAGACGGCGTGCCGCTGCTCTTCGGTCAGGTCGGTGCGCTGGAAGAACTCGTTGGCCTTGGCCACCGCCTTGGCCGGATCGTCCGCAGTCGCCTGGATGTCCTCGACGCTGTAGCCCTCCGGCACCTGTGGACCCGCGTCGCCGGCGCGGGCCACGGCGTACCAGACGCCGACCGACGCCACTGCCACACCGGCCACAATGCTGCCCCAAAGCCACGGAGATTTGCGAGCGGTCTTGGCCATGATCATTCTCCCGTCAGATGTTCTCGAAGTCGGACACCCGCCCGTCGCTGTACAGGTACCGGCGGGCGCCCCTTTCGCCGGGCTTGCCGTGAAAGTTGTTGTAGTCCTGCAGAATCCAGAATGAGTTGTCCGGCACTTTCGTCGAGTAGAGGCTTTCCAGAAATCGGGCCGCCTCCGGCACGGACTTGCCCATGATCGTCATTCCGCCGGCCACGGAGATGCCCGTACGATACGTGTAGCTGCTCTTCTCCGATTCGAAGTAGCTCTTGCCCTCGTTCTCGTCATCCCGCGGGAATCGGCCGGGCGTGTCACTCAGGCATCGGAACACCTGCGTCTGCTTGCCCAAAAACGGCCGCAGCACGTCCGCGATGAAGATCGGCTCCTGGTCGGGGACGGTGTCCAGCGGCACCGGCCCGATGGACGGCATCAGGGACGCGAAGGGCAGCCGGTCGTTGTTCTGCTCGAGGTAGAGCAGCATGCCCACGCCGATGGCCTTGAGGTTTGCCGCGCAGTGCGTGCGCTTGCCCGACTCCCGCGCCCTCTTCATGGACGGCATCAGGATGGCCATCAGCAGGCCGATGATCGACACGACCACCAGCAGCTCAATGAGCGTAAACGCCCGACGATGCATGACCGTGCACACTCCCGGCAGAACCCCTTCCGTTGCGAACCTTCTCCAGCATAACACCGATCCGAGTCAATGGCCGCAACGACGTGTAAATCCTTGTCGGAAACAACGCTATCCCCAGCCCTCCGTCCCGGACCTGGCCGGTCGCGGCCCGGCGCTCGGGGGTGCGGCCGTCGTCCGGAAACGCTACGATGGCCGGCAGACCAGTCAACCCGGGTGAGAGGAGTTCCGTCCGATGGCCCGAGGCGAACAACTCCAACGACAGTGGATGCTGCTGAAAACGCTCCAGACCCGGGGGGAGGGCATCCCCCTGCGACAGCTCGCGGCAGATCTATCCGTCAGCGAACGCACCATGCAGCGCGACCTGGAGATGCTCCAGGAGCTGGGCTTCCCTGTGTGTCACGAGGACGACGACTGCGGCAGGCGCTTCTGGCGAATGCCGCACGACTTCTTCCGGACCGGGCCGTTGACCCTCAGCCTGACCGAGGCCATCTCCCTCCATCTCGCCGACCGGATGTTCGCTCCGCTCTCGGGCACGCCGTTCGCCGAAGGGCTGCACTCGCTTCTGACGAAGATCCGCAGCCATGTCCCCGCCCAGGCGCTGGACTACTTCGCGGAGCTGGAGGACACGCTCTACGTCCGACGCATCGGCACCCCCGACCACGCCCCCCGGGCCGAGATCATCCGCGTGCTCACCGAAACCGCCCGGTCCGGCCGGACCGTGGAAATCCGCTATCGAGCCCTCTGGCGCGGAGAGGAGTACACGACGCGGTTCGACCCCTACGGCCTGGTCTATTACGATGGCGACCTGTTCGCCGTCGGACGGTCTCACCGGGCAGACGCCATTCGGGTCTTCAAAATCATCCGCATCACCGATGCGAACGGCACGAACGCGCGGTTCGACCGGCCGGCGGATTTTGACCTGGAGCGTCAATTCCACAGTTGCTTCGGCATCACTCAGTCCGACGAGGAGCCCGTGGAGATCGACGTGCAGTTCACCGGGCCGGTAGCCGGCCTGGTGGAAGAGAAAGTCTGGCACGAGAGCCAGCAGCTTAAGTGGCTGCCGTCCGAGGGCACACTCTTCTCCCACGAAGCGGCCGTTTCGGGGACCCTGCTGGCCCGTTTCCGCCTGGCCAACGTCGTGGAGTTCAAGCGTTGGATCCAGGGGTTCGGTCGTCAGGCCGAGGTCATTCGGCCCGATTGGCTTCGCCGGGAGCTTCGGGATGAGCTTCTGGAGACAGTACGACTTTACGAACCCTGACGGCAGGCCGAACATCAGCAGTTTCTTTTTGTTCAGGGTCGTACGCGCGTAATCCACTACTATTGAGCGAGTTACAATCGCTCACCACTTCTGATTTTTGGGCTGCCCGCGGTCCGGCCCGAAGAATTCTGCGCTTTCAGAGTCAGGTCCGACACAGATTGTCGTCTCATCCGCGTAATTACGTAGTAGGAGTCCAGGCCAGCGGTGGAGCAGCGTGGACACAGACAAGGTCACGGAGGTCCAGGGGGGTGGATCATGTACGGAGTCGTTCCGCAGGAACCGATCGACGCGCAGCAAGAAGAGGACGACGGTGCCGCGTCGCCCGGGCGGATCTCCGGGGACGGGAACGGTTTCGCGGCCACGGTGTATGTGGTCGCGAACGAGCTTGGACTGGCAGACCAGATTCGCTCGGCCGTGGAGCCGACGGGAGTTCCGGTTCGCTGCTTCATGTCCTGTGAGGATTTCTGGACACAGTACGATCCCTTCCACCCCGGCTGCGTGGTGGTCGACGTGGACATGGCTTCCGAAGCAGGTTTGAGTCTGCTGGAACGGATCGCGGACGGGCCGGTTCGGGTCCCGGCGGTGGCGATCAGCAGCACGCAGGATCCCTGCGAAGCGATCCTGTCGATGAAGGCCGGTGCGACGGATTTTGTGCCCAAGCCATTGGGAGAAGAGAGCCTGCGCCGGAGCGTCCGCCAGGCGCTGGCGCGAAACCAGGAGCAGCGTCGGCAGGATGCCCGGCGTATCGAAGCCCTCGCCTGCTGGCGGCATCTGACGCCCCGCGAGCAGGAGATCGCCCGGCGTGTGGCGGCAGGCGTGGGCAACCGACAGATTGCCAAGGATTTGTCCATCAGCGTCCGCACCGTGGAGACGCACCGCGCCCGCATCATGCGCAAGATGACCGTCACGAACCTTGCGGCCCTGGTCCGGCAGCTCATGCTGGCCCAGGCCTGCGCGTAAGGAAACTCCCGTCAGCCAGGACGGTGCGGGGAATGGTGGGGGCCGAACAGGTTCCGCGAGCGTCGGGGACGCCGGCTAAGCATCACCCAGAGCAAGCCCAGAATCAATGCCGCCGGTCCGATCAGAAGAAACACCCTCACACGATCAGGCTGCCGGTTCTGGAACCGCCTCGCATTCAAATTCGTCCCGTCGCGAATGTGCTGCACGCGGGCCCGGGTCCTGGCTTCCTGTTGTTCAGCAAGGTGGCCCTGGATCCTCGCATTCTGTTCAGCGACGTGGGCCTGGGTCCTTGCCTCCCCTTCAGACACGTAGGCCTGCAGCTCCGTGACGCGCTGATTCATGGGCCGGCGATGCGGAACGCCGTAATCGGAATCCGACCAGCCGGATGACGGCGACTCAGAGTCGTACGGCATCACGTCTGCCTCCCTGAACCACACCACAAACATCGCCAGAAACAGCGCCAGAATCAGAAGCACGACCGGAATCGCCCACACCCCGGATGCGCGTGGACGCCGCCGCTGTCGACCCACGACGGCGGCCACGAGCAGGAGCCCCGCGCAGATCACCGTGATCGACATGAACACAAGTTGCTCGTCCGCGTGAAGGTTCTCCGTGGCCTGGATCGCGATACAGGCGACGAGCCCCGTGGTCGCCACGGCGAGCAGGATTGGCCGGGCGGTCTCCCGCCAGAATCCGGGACGCCGCCGCTCCGTCGTCTTGCTGATCGCGACGAACATGAAGGCAACGGCCCCGGCGCTGGCAATGCCCGCAAGCAGCGCATCGTCCCCGGCCACCACGCCCAGCACCGGCATCAGAAACAGCACCACGGCCGCTCCGAACAGGCAAAACGCCAGCACGCTCCAGAATGCCCGCGTCACGCCCCAGCGCAGCGGCGGCAGCGGCTCCGTGGCGGCGTCCGGCGCAGGTCGACCGCTGGGCTCGACCGGCACGCCATAGGGAAGGGCCTCGACGGCCGACAGAACGGCGGCCGCGGCCAGATTCTGAGCCTGTTCATGGGGCGCCGGGGCCGGCTCGCGCGAGCCCGCCGGCGGCGGCGTCCGGTCCGACGCGGGAGTTGGGCCCTTGGGCGCCGCGGGCAATGCCAGCGCCGGCCAGAACCATGCCGTGGCCTGAACGATCAGGCAGATCGCAACGATGCAGCCGCCCGCCAGCCACATCGTATCATCGTGACCTTGACTGACCACCGCCGCGACGATGAACGCCATAAGGCCGGTGAAGAAGGCGGAACCGATGCCAAGCTGTCCGGTTGTTCCGGCGCGGAAGCGTTTGCGCCAGTCCACACCCACGATCATCAGCCCGACGCCGACCAGCCAGCCGAGGGCTTCCCGATCCGAGACCCGGGGGCAACCCGAAATCGCAGCCGTGCCAATCAACAAGGCCGGCGCGCAACAGATCGCACACAGCAACCGCTGCACCCATTCCGGCTCCGCGTGCTCGCCGATCCACCGTTGGACTCTCTGGGCCAGCGCCAGCCCCGCGCTCGTGAGGAACGTGACGAAAAAGGCTGCCAGCCCGGTCTCCTCGTTTTTTCCGCAGATCACTCCGGCGGCAACCGAGACGGCCAGCGCGATGATGATCGCCAGTGTCACTCCTTTGACGGACGTCGGGCGTGGTGCGTATTGCGGCGGCGCCACGGTCGGGCGTTGCGGCGGAATGCCGGCCTTGCGGTCCAGGGCGGCCAGCTTGCGGGCCACCTTCTCTTCCACTCGCTGCAGCCGCCGGCTCACCCGCATGGGCACGCCGACGGGCGGGCCGGCCGGCGAGCCATAGACCGGCGGCGGGTTGGGCGACGGAACGGGCGAGGCGGCGATGTCCGCGGCGGCCCGGCCGGCGGCCTGGGTCAGGCTGGTCGGGTTGAAGCCGGCCAGCGACTGCTGCACGTCGCTTACGTGGAAGATTTCCTGCACCATCTCGTCGACGGTCTGGTAGCGCTCGTTGGGGTCCTTCGCCAGGGCCTTGCGGATGACCTGGGCGAACGGCTCGGGCAGCTCGTCCACGGCAGGCTGGGCGGTGAGATGCTTCATAAGCACTTCGCCCATGCTGCCGCCCTCGAAGGGGACGCGGCCGAGGAGCATTTCGTAGAGCATCACGCCGAGGGCGTAGATGTCGATGCCGCGGGAGTAGTGCCCGCTGCCCACCTCCGGGGCCATGTAGTGCACGGTGCCCACGCTGGTGGTCTGCGCGCTGTGCCGCGACACGGAGATGAACTTGCTCAGGCCGTAGTCGCCGATCTTCACGTACCCGTCGTCATAGAAGACGTTGCCGGGCTTGAGGTCGCGATGCACGATGCCGCGGTCGTGCAGGTAGCTCAGCCCCTTGGCCAGCTCGCGGAGGAAGAACGCGGCCTTCTGCGTGCCCAGTCCGTTGGGCTCGGCCACCAGCAGGTCGCGCAGGGACGGCCCGCCGACGTATTCCATGATGATGAAGTATTCGTCGTCGGCGTTTTTGCGGACGTCGAAGATGGTGACCAGGTGCGGGCTTTTCAGGTTGATACAGTGCGAGACGCCCCGCAACTCCACCTGCGGGTTCTCGCGCAGGTACTTCAGGGCGACTTCACGACCGCCGTCGCTGATCGCGTAATACACCTCGCCGAACCCGCCGCGGCCGACGGCCCGCTGGATGGTGTATCCCTCCAGCGGTCGATCACCATGTTTGAACGCAAACGCCACGGTCGTCGTCCTTCTCGCCCGTCAGGGCCAAGTGCTCCGCCCTACTTCACCGTATATACGTGCAACGTGCCGGCAATATGGTCGTGCCAGCCCCGTTTCTGTCCGTCAAAGGCCACCCAGAGATACCCAAGGCACAGAACCAGGGAGCTGAGAATCTTGGCAAACGACCGGATGAATGCCTGGCCGACGTCGCAATACGTGCCGTCCACGTTTATGACTCGGATGCCGCACACGCGTTTGCCCACGGTCTGTCCCTTCCAGAACCCGACCAATACTCCACCATAGACGATGCCCAGGATCGCCGGTCCAATGGGAGGGAGCAGGGCGGCGCCCGCCACACCCACGATCATCGTGTCAATCAGCGCGGCCAAGGCGCGAATCCAGAACCCCGCATAGTGGTACCGGCCGGCCGGCGCCTCCGGCGAGAGCTCGCCCCGTCGAATACGGAAACCGCTGTCCGCACCGTACGCCGGCGCCGCCACGGCGACCGGGATGCCCGCGTACGCGGGTTGCCGCACAGGTGGCGGAGGCGGCGGGTACCGCCGGGGCGCGGGGTTTGGCGAGGACGGCGGGGAGTCCGGCGCCGCGATCCGCACCCGGGCGGCCGCCTGCGACAGACTCGCCGGCTCGAACCCCGCCAGCGATTCGCGCACCGTCCCCGCGGTCGTCAACTCCGACACCATGTCGGACACCGACAGATAGCGCTCGTTCGGGTCCTTGGCCATGGCCCTGGCCACCACGCGATCAAACGGCGGCGGCAGCACCGATACGTTCGGCTGGGCGGTCAGGTGCTTGATCAGCACTTCGCCCGCCGAGCCGCCTTCAAACGGCACCCGCCCGCAGAGCATCTCGTACGTCATCACGCCCAGGGCGTAGACGTCGATGCTTTTCGAGTAGTTTCCGCTGCCCACCTCCGGGGCCATGTAATGCAGCGTGCCCACGCTGACCGTCTGGTTGCTGTGCCGCGACTCCGCGATGAACTTGCTCAGGCCGTAGTCGCCGATCTTCACGAACCCGTCGTCATAGAAGATGTTGCCCGGCTTGAGATCACGGTGCACGATGCCGCGGTCGTGCAGGTAAATCAGCCCCTTGGCAATCTCCCGGACCAGGTAGGCAGTCTTCTCCACGCCCAGGCCGTTCGATTCGGCCACCAGTATGTCGCGCAGCGACGGGCCGGCCACGTACTCCATGACCACGAAATACTCGCCCAGATCGTTGCGGCGGACGTCGAAGATCGTCACCAGGTGCGGGCTCTTGAGGTTGATGCAGTGGGCCACGCCGCGCAGCTCGGTCTCGGGGTTCTCGCGAAGGTACTTCAGCGCGACCTCGCGACCGCCGTCGCTGACCGCGTAGTACACCTCGCCGAACCCGCCGCGGCCGATGGCCCGCTGGATCGTAAACCCGTCAAGCGGTCGATCACCATGTTGGAAGGCAAACGCCACCGCTGCAGAACCTCCCCTGTACATCCCGACCTCGTCGCCATCCCCACGAGCGGAGTGCCCGACCGTCTTTCCTTCGGAGGCTGGACACTCCGGCCCACGCCCGACCCGCCCGAATCCTATGCCATTCTTCCGCCGGGCCCCGGAATCAGCCCGTCCGGCCGCCGAGTTTCCTTCACGATCAGGCGAACGCCGTCGACCTCCACGGATTGGCCCAGCGGCACAGGGATGGCCGTTCCCGGATCGGCCGCGGAGCCCTCCGGCCGCAGCCAGAGCTGCCCGGCCCGCTCGTAGAGAATGAGCGGGCGCCGGGCCGTCATGCACGTGGCGTGAACCGTCGGACCGACGCCGATCAGCGCGTGCCCGCGGAACAGAATTACGCGGCGCACGTCATCCGCCATGCGGGTCCCGTCGCTCAGCTCAAGCACAGCGCTGGCGCTGCGGCGGCTGGGCGCCCGGAACGTGAAGCGGGCCTTGCGGCCCATCACCAGCCGATCGCCGTCCTGCAGCAGAGCCTGTCTGGTCACGACCCCGTTCACCTGCACCTCGCGCGGGCTGAAGAGGAAGTAATCCTCCTCCGTCCGGGCCACGTCCGCGTGGTGCTCGGCCAGATCGGAGAAGACGGCCACGTCCGCCGGCCGGCTGGAGGCGGCCCGCCCGATGCTGATCCGATCGCCTCGGTGCAGCAGGAAACTGCCGCCGCCGTCAACGATCAGGAGCAGCCGCTCGGGCAGCAGGGCCATGTCCGCCGGCGCCTTGGCCAGCAGGACGGTCTCGTCCAGGCCGCCCGGCGTCGGAGCCTGCCCGGCCGGGGACGGAATTCTCGTATCCTCCCAGCGCTCGCCAAGCGGACCGGATTGCAGGGCCATCAGGCGTTCGTCCAGCACCTTCAGGTCATCCGCCGCCTTGCGCAGCCATTCCACCTTCGGATGCAGGTTCAGCAGGCGAAGGACGCCCTGCCGAGCCGCGTCCACCTGCCACGCCCGCAGGGCCTGGGCTGATTCGCGAATCCAGCGCAGCGCCTCTTCGAGCTCTCGCCGCGACGGCGTGTCCCGGCCCAGGTCGGCGAGGATCGCCAGGTCATCCGCCGCCCCACGAGGTCGGCCCGTCTCGAACGCCTCCCGCACGCGAGTCAGAACGGCCGCACACAGTCGGCCTTCCAGCGCGGCACAGGTCGGGGCAGTCGGATGCAGGGACTTCGCTCGCCGGAACCGCTCCACGGCCGCAGAGAACTGCCCCTGATCCAGCAATCGTTCGGCCTCCCCGAACAAGCGATCCGCCTGTTCCTGCCGGTCCTCCGCGTGCTGCTTCAGCCGCTGCACCTCGGCGTCCTCCTGCGGCGCCTGCTCCAGCATCCGCCGGCCCGCCAGCAGCGATCCCTTGTCAATCCGATCTCGTGCGGCCTCCAGACGAACGCGACGGGACCGATCCTGCCGGTTCACCTCGTCGGCCACCACGCGGACCTGGGCACGGAGCTCGGCAACCTTGTCGGACGGGGCGCCCGCCACCTCCGCCTTGTCCAGATCGAGCAGCGCCTCGGTGAACTGCTCGTCCGCAAAACGCTGTCGCGCCCGCTGGAAGAGCCGCTCGGCCAACGTGCGAAGCACGGCCGCCGCCTGCCTGTTGTCGCGGAGGTCCGGGGCGGAGGCGAGGCGAAACGCCTCGTCCAGACGCTCGGACTTCAGGGCGGCCTCGGCCGCTTTGATCCGTGCGTTGAACAACCGGCTGAACATGCGTTTCTCCACCACGATGACCCGATTCCCCCGCCCGGCCATCGTACTCCGTCGGTTTACCGCTCCCAAGCGGTCCCTGTGATGGGGTTCGCGGACCGGCGACGATTATTCCCGCCGGCCTTGGGCGGTCCCACCGATCCCGGCGGAGACCGCCCCCACCTCGCCCTAATTCTAATGCCTTCCAAACAATGGTGTTACGCGACAAGGTCCGTACTGAGTGCCCCGGCCGAGGCCGGTCGCGTCCAGTATCGCCGGCAGGCGGCCCGCGCCGGCCCGCGATGCCCGATCACGTCTTGCGAACAGGCGGGCGTTCGCCCAAGATACGCCGCAACGCCTTGACCTTTAAGCCCTTGGCGCACGGAGCCTGTGTTGTCCAACAGCCTGCCGAGTCAACCCATCGCGGAGCCGGTGACGGCCAGCCAACCGGCCCGATGGTGGCTGGCGGTGCTGGTGGCCGCGGTCGTGTCCCTTCCCTTCGGATACCTGCTGTCCTACGGGGCGTTCCTCCTGGCCTACTTCGGGCTGTTTTTCTTCCTTCTGTTCGGCCTCCTGGTGGGTGCGGTCATGTTTCGCATCGCGCGTCCGGCCCGTCCCATACCACGCTGGCAGTTGGTCACGGGCAGCCTGGTCGTGGCGGCGGTGTGCGGCGGGTTCTCGATTGCGGTGGAGTGCCGGCAATTCCCCGGGGACGCCGCCGAACGCACGTTGAAGACGTTCCGGACTCTGCCGGAGGGGATGACGCGCGACGACATCCTCCGGCAAGCCCGCGCGTCTGTGGAGAAGTACCTGGTCGAGAATCACTGGCCGGGCGGCGCCCTGGGCTACATGCGATGGAAGGCGACCGCCAGCAGCCTGCCCGTCGAAGTGGAGACGCCGACCACGACTGTCCATCGCGCGATCCAGTACCGCGGCAACCGCGGCTGGTGGATCGTGCGCGTCATTCTGTCCCTGACGTTTCTGCCGTTCGCCGTCCACGCGGTGGTGAAGCCTCTGTCGAAGGTGGATGCACCGCCGGAACCGGAACCGCCCGCCGCGGACACGCCGTGAATCACCGCAGAGCACACCGCGTGCGGATGCCCATGCCCGCTCGAAAGCAGTGAAGACCGGCTGGAAAGCCGGTTCCACAAAGCAAGCCGGTCCCATGAGTAGGGTCCGCCGTGCGGACCAGGATAGGCAGGAGGCTCAGACTGGCTGGAAAGCCGGTCCCACAGAAGGCGGACACGCACGCCCGCGCGGGCGCGATCCGCATTGTTTGACCGCCGCGCGCTGCCCGCAGTAAGATGTCGCCGCGTTCGGCAATCTCTTTGGCGCGGAGAGCAACACCATGCGCAAATCGCAATCGGCGAAGACGCTGACGGACATCTGCCCCAAGCCGCTGGCCCCCTTGGCGGAGCTCGCGTCCAACCTCTGGTGGTCGTGGAATCCACAGGCCGCGGCGCTGATGGCCTCCCTCGATGCGGACCTCTGGGTTCGCACCGAGCACAACCCGGTAGCGCTGCTGCGGGCCCTGCCGGCCAAACGCATGCGTGCCCTGGCCGGCGACGCCGCGTTCCTGAGGAGGCTGGCGGCCGTGCATCGTGAATTCGACCGCTATCGGCGAGCCAGGACGTGGTTCCAGGAGAAGTACGGCCGGCGGTTCCGCGGCAAGATCGCATACCTCTGCATGGAGTATGGCCTGCACGAGTCACTGCCCATCTACGCGGGCGGACTGGGCGTGCTGGCGGGCGACCACATCAAGGCTGCCGGGGATCTGGGCGTTCCGCTGGTGGGCGTGGGCGTGCTCTGGCGAAACGGGTACGTCCGGCAGCACATCGGCCGAACCGGCACGCAGGAAGACTGGTTTGTGGACCTGTCCGCCCGCGACCTGCCGTTGCGCGAGGTGACGTCGCCTTCCGGCCGGCCGCTGCGTCTGCGCATCCCGCTGGCCAGGCAGACCCTGGTGGCCCGGGCGTGGCAGCTCGACGTGGGCCGCGTGCCGCTCTACCTGCTGGACTCCGATCTGCCGGACAACCCGCCGCGGCTGCGCCGGCTGTCGCATAGCCTCTACTGCAATGGTCGTGAGGACCGCCTCTGCCAGGAAACGCTGCTGGGCGTGGGCGGATTACGTCTGCTGCAGGCCCTGCGCATCCCGATCTCCGTGCTGCACCTGAACGAGGGGCACGCGGTGTTCGCCTCGATCGATCGACTCACGCAGTCCGTGGCCGCGGGACAGCCGCTTCGCCAGGCCCTGCGCGACGTGGCCCAAACCAGCGTGTTCACTATCCATACCCCCGTCCCCGCGGGCAACGAGACGTTTGACCCCGCCCTGGTGGCGGAATACTACGAGAAGCACCGCAAAAAGCTTGGCATGGACCGCCGGACCTTCCTCGGTCTGGGCCGCGTGGATGCGGACAACGAATCGGAGCCGTTCGGGCTCACCCAGGTGGCGCTGCACCTGTCGAAGCACCGTAACGGCGTCAGCGCCCTGCACGGCGACACCTGCCGGAAGCTCTGGCACGGCGTCTGGCCGGACCGGCCGGTGAAGGACGTGCCCATCGGGTCCATCACGAACGGCATTCACGTGCGTACGTGGCTGCACCCGCGGATGGCCGGGCTGCTCGAGAAATACCTTCCTGCCGACTGGGAAGCGCGGCAGGACCAGGCTCGCGTGTGGTCGACGGTGAAGAGCATCCCGGATGCCGAGTTGTGGGACCTGCACGTGCAGCTCAAGGCGGACCTGATCGCGTTCGTGCGCGACCGTATGCGAGAGCAACTGCGGCGCATGCGGTCGTCCGCCGGGTCCGTCCGGCAGGTGGATCGGATCCTCGACGCGAACGCGCTGACCCTCGGCTTTGCCCGCCGGTTTGCTCCGTACAAACGGGCGTCGCTCATCTTCTCCGATCCGAAGCGGCTGGCGCGCCTCCTCAACCACCCGACCCGGCCCGTGCAGATTCTCTTCGCGGGCAAGGCCCACCCCGGCGACACCGGCGGGCAGAAGCTGATCGCCCAGATCGAGGCGTTTGCCCGATCCAAGGCGTTCCGCAAGCGCGTGGTGCTGGTCGAAGACTACACCATGGAGGTTTCGCGGTACCTCGTCTCCGGCGTGGACGTCTGGCTGAACAACCCGCAGCGTCCCCAGGAGGCCAGCGGCACCAGCGGCATGAAGCCCGCCCTGCACGGCGGCCTGAACCTCAGCATCCTCGACGGCTGGTGGCCGGAGGCCTGCGACGGCCGCAACGGCTGGGCCATCGGCCCCGCCCGCGACCACCGCGGCACTGCCGACGACGACCGGCGCGACGCGGCCGCGCTGTATCGGCTGCTCGAACGCGAGGTGGTCCCGCTGTATTACGATCGCACGAAGGCCGGGCTGCCGAAGAAATGGGTGGGACGCATGAAGCACGCGCTGGCCACCATTTCGCCTGCGTTCAGCGCCGAGCGGATGGTCAGGGAGTATCTGCGGAAGTACTACGTTCCCGCGGAGCGTGCCGCGCGCCGGCGGTAGACCTCGCCGCTATGACCCGGCGGCCCAGGAGCGTTCCGGATCGGTCGACAGGGAGACGCGGGAAAGCCACGCGGACAGGCAGAAGCGGCGTGAGCGGGAAAGAGACGCAAGCAGGGCCAGAAGCGTCAGGGCGGCGTTCTCTGCGAGCTTTCGGCAGATGTAGACCTCGCCGGTCCCGCAACCGCAGTCAAAGCGAACGTCGCAGTAGGCGATCGGCTTTGCCGCGTGGATGTCCAGCGATTGGGAGATCAAAGCGGCCGTAAAGACCAGCAGCATTCCGAACAGCGTTAGGCCCGCGCCGCGGACCGCCACACCCAGCAGCAGCGCCACCCCGCACACGACCTCCAGCACCGGCAGGATCACCGCCGTCAGGTTCAAAAAGTACGGCGGCGTTTCCGGCAGAATGTCGTACATACGGACGAACTTCAGGAAGTCGATCGGGTCCAGTGCCTTGGACAGGCCCATGAAGACAAACATGCCGCCCAGCACCAGCCGGGCGACGCCCAGCGGCACGCCCGTGTCGTCCACCCGTCGCAGCCAGCCGCCTCGCTGCATCATGACGACCACTCCGTCCTCTCGACCGGCATGCCCTGCGCCTCCCACTCCTCGTAGCCGCCCTCGAACACGTAGATGTGGTCCGGCTCGATCCCGTTCTCGATCAGCGTGTGCGACAGGAAGATACTGTCCTCGCAGTCCCCGCCGTGGCAGTACACGATCACCCGCTCGGCCGGCAGAAGGATGTTCAATGCGTCGGGCAGGTACCGGTCCGAGCGGTAGTGGTCCACCAGCACCGCACCCGGGATCCGTCCGGAATCAAACAACCCCTGGTCCCGCGCATCCACGAACACGTGCAGCCCCGCGGTCAGCTTGGGATCCTCAAACCACGAGCGAACCTCGTCGAACTTCGCACGGTGGACCCCCAGGTACGACCCCGCAAACTCGGTCGAAGCGCCCGTGGCAGGCTCGGACAACGCTTCCGCCGGCGCCCCGGCCGGCAGAACGGTCCGTACGGCATCGGGCCGGGCGAAGTAGTTGCGTGCCAGCGCCACGGACTGGTTATCCTGCCGGGCCGTGTTGACACCAAGCCCGACGGCCACGCTGACCGCCATCAGGACCGCGATCTCCACGAATGTCTGCGTCGCGATTCTCGCCACCGAAAACGCACTCTCAGCCGCGTCAGGCGGGTCCCCACCCCTCCTCAAACGCGATACGGTCGATCTTTGCTCATCGGCAGAGTCAAGTCAACGCAGCAGCTATCTGTTGTTACGCCGGCGTTACATGAGGTGTCCCACGGGCGGGATTGCGCGGGCGGGGCCTGGGACGGCCCGGAAGCGCCGTTTGGGACGGACAGGCGCCCGGGCATACCCCCGGGAACCCTGGAGAGGACAGATCGGGCGGCATCGCGGGCGCCCGCCGCGTTCGGAATTCGTCGGCCCGGTGCCCCCTCGTCATCAGCCGCCTGCGAGTGTACCCTGGTCCGGCCGGTTCGCGGCGGGCGCGGGACCGCGGCGAAAACAGCAGCCTTGCTGCGGCCTGAGTGGATGCACCGTTCGTCACCATACGCAGGAGACCGAGCCATGACATCGGGGCTGATCAGAGGGTCGTTTGTCGCTGGAATGATCGGGGTGCTGGCCTTGTTCGCAGGGTGCGTCAGCCAGGCTGGCGGCGGCGGGGGCGGCGGGGGAAACACCAACGAGAACAACGTCAACGACAA